>WNGK01003574.1_pt1 | contig 72721 bp, 85 predicted proteins | sample 5400601 | NCBI WGS metagenome assembly WNGK01 (sample SAMN13153376, study PRJNA577476) | soil metagenome | isolation source: 60 cm soil or saprolite under Garry oak tree replicate 1 | place: USA:California | collected 2016-06-15
CGCGCTGGCTCGGAATCGTCGCCAAGGAGTTCATCCAGCTCAAGCGCGACCGCCTCACCTTCGGCATGATCGTCGGCATTCCGGTGATTCAGCTCGTGCTGTTCGGTTACGCCATCAATTCCGACCCCAAGCACCTTCCGACCGCGGCGCTGATCTCCGACAGGAGCGAATTTTCGCGCAGCATTCTGGCGGGCCTGCGCAACAGCGAGTACTTCGCGTTCATCGGCGAAGCGGCCAACGAAGCGGAGGCCGACCGCATGCTGGCCGAAGGCACGGCGCAGTTCGTCGTGACCATCCCCGCGGATTTCTCCCTGCGACTGGTGCGCGGCGATCGGCCGGCGATACTGGTCGAAGCCGATGCGACCGATCCTGCCGCCACCGGCAACGCGATCGCCGCGGTGAATCAGCTCGCGCAGACCGTGCTCGTTCACGATCTGACCGGCCCGCTCGCGCCGCTCGCGGCGACGCCGGGCGCGTTCGAAGTGCGCATCCATCCGCGCTATAACCCCGAGGCGATTACGCAATACAACATCGTCCCGGGATTGATGGGGGTGATTCTCACCATGACCATGGTGATGATGACAGGGCTCGCGATCACGCGTGAGCGCGAGCGCGGCACCATGGAAAACTTGCTCGCGACGCCGGCAACAGTGCTCGAGGTGATGACCGGCAAGATCGTGCCTTACGTGCTGATCGGCCTCATCCAGGTCTCGATCGTGCTGACGCTGGCGCGATTGCTTTTCGGCGTGCCGATTCAAGGGAGCCTCACCGTGTTGTATCTCGCGGTGCTGCTGTTCATCGCGGCCAACCTCACGCTTGGGCTCACTTTTTCTTCGCTCGCACGCAATCAGCTGCAGGCGATGCAAATGACGTTCTTTTTTTTCCTGCCCTCGATCCTCTTGTCCGGCTTCATGTTCCCGTTTCGCGGGATGCCGGGATGGGCGCAGACGATCGGTGAGGCGCTGCCGCTGACGCATTTTCTGCGCGTGGTGCGCGGCGTCCTGCTCAAGGGCAACGGCTGGTCCGAGATCTTTCCCGATGCGTGGCCGATCGCGCTGTTCATGCTCGTCGTGATCGCGATCGGGCTTCGCACGTTCCGCAGCACGCTCGATTAGCGGAACTTCCTTCCCCCTCAGGGGAAGGCCAGGATGGGGGTGGGTGCGAAGAGGCCGCGGACAACGCGGCTCCCATCCCCGCCCCATCCCTCCCCTTGAAGGGGAGGGAGCCGAGATAAGTCGAGCATTGCGTCAGTCTGCGAAGAATCGGACCTCGAGCCGGGCGAAGTCGTCCCAGCTTACTTCGACGTCGGCATTCAGCGGAACATCGACCGCGCCGCAGTACGATCCGGTTGTCACGATCTGGCCCTTCGCAAGCGTCATTCCCCGCGTCGAAAGGTGGTTGACGAGCCAATACAGCGGAAGCAAGGGATGGCCGTCCGGGTGCCTGCCTTCACGCGCAAGGATTTCCTCGCCGGAAGCCCGAATGCTCACGGGGAACGCTGCGAGCGAGAGCTCCATCGCGTTGACCACGACGGGTCCCACGAGCAAGCCCTGGTTGGAGATGCTGTCGGCGAGAAGCTCCGAAAACGTGACCGACGCCGCATCGGAATAGCGGGAGCCGAGCAGCTCGAGTACGGCACGCGTTTCGAAAATCGCCGCGCGCACTTCCGCTTCGGTATAGGGCTCGTCGCGCGACGGCAGATCGGCGCCGATCACGAAAGCGATTTCCGGCTCGATGCGCGCGCTGACACCGACGGGAACAACCGGGCACGGCGATCCGCGATGGATCGTCGAGGTATAAATGGGCGCCGCCGGGGCTTTTCTATCCTCCGTCGGAACCGAGCATTTCCAACCGCCGATCGTCTCGCAGAGCAGCTCGCCGACACGCTGCTGAATTGCCAAAGCGCCTTCGACATCGGCGGGTCGATGCGCTTCGGGCAACCGCGCACGCGTCCGCCGCGCCAATCTCGCTGCGACGAGATGCCGAGCCTCGGTCGGCGGCTTGATCATCGGCGCACACTCCCGCGCCGAGTATACGCGGCCGGCTCAATGCAACGCGATGGCGAGTCCGAGCGGAACGAAGATTACGGACGCCGCGTTGCCGATGAGGACGATCGACGCAACCTTCGGCGGTTCCTGATCGTATTGCTCTGCGACCATGAAGTTGAGCACCGCAGGAGGCAGACAACCGAACAGGATCAGCAGGCTGCTTTGCGTCGCGTCGAGCCGCAACAGGGGAGACAGCAGAGCCGCCATGGCGATCCCCGTCAATGGGCACACCAGCGCGCCGATGACGCCCAGGTTCCAGCCGCCCCAGGTGACGGTCGCCATGCGCGCGCCGAGCGAGATCAGCATCAGCGGGATCATGGCGTCGCCGGTGAGCTTGATCGCGAGCGTCAGCCAGTCCGGCATGGGTGGATGAAAAATCGCGAACGCAAATCCGACGAAGGTCGCGATCACCATGGGATTCCTGAAAACGGGCCAGAACGCGGCGTGGCGGTTGACGATGTGCACGCCGACCGTGAAGTGCAGAAGGTTCGAGATCGTGAACAGTGCGACCATCGCGGAAAGACCGGCCTGACCGAACGCTAGCCCCGCCAGCGGCAGCCCCATGTTGCCGCAGTTGTTGAACATCATCGGCGGCACGAAGGTGCGAACGTCTTCGTGAAGGAGCTTGGCGAACGGCCACGCGAACAGCCCCGAGCCGGCGACGACTCCGATCGCGCCGACGATCAGTACATCATTGGCCGCGAGGTCGAAGTCCTTGTTTGCCAGCGCGGTGAAAATGAGCGCCGGCGCCAGGACGTCCATGTTGATGCGGTTGACCCATGCCATGTCCGGCTTCGCGCGGCGGGCGTAGAAATAGCCCAGCACGATGACGCTGAATATGGGCAGGATGATGCCGAGGACGCGTTCGAACATCGGTCTGGCGTCAACCCATCCCCACCCTGACCCTCCCCTTGAAGGAGAGGGAATCCATCCCCACCCTGACCCTCCCCTTGAAGGGGAGGGAACCCATCCCCACCCTGACCCTCCCCTTGAAGGGGAGGGAACCCATCTGCCAGCGCATAACATCTTCCCCCTCAGGGGGAAAGCTGGGATGGGGGTGGGTCACAGAATGTACTGCGATAGATTGTCGTCCTTGACGATGCCGGCGAGCCGTTCGTCGACGTAGGCGCCGTCGATCGTGATCGTGCGCCCCTCGAGCTTGGAAGCGTCGAACGAGACCTCGTCGAGCAGGCGCTCCATCACCGTATACAGCCGCCGCGCGCCGATGTTCTCCTGCTTTTCGTTGACGTCGTACGCGATTTGCGCGAGGCGCTGGATTCCGTCGGGCTGAAACGCAAGCTCGACGCGCTCGGTCGCGAGCAGCGCCTGGTACTGCCGGGTGAGGCACGCATCTGTCGCCGTGAGTATTTTTTCGAAATCGGCGACGGAGAGCGAAGCCAGCTCGACGCGAATCGGAAAGCGTCCCTGCAGCTCGGGGATGAGATCGGACGGCTTGGAAAAATGGAATGCGCCACTGGCGATGAACAGGATGTGATCGGTCTTGATCATGCCGTACTTGGTCGCGACCGTCGTGCCTTCGACCAGCGGCAGGAGATCGCGCTGCACGCCCTGGCGCGAGACATCGGCGCCATGCATTTCCTGCCGGCTGGCGATCTTGTCGATCTCGTCGAGAAAGACGATGCCGTTCTGCTCGACGTTGGCGAGCGCTTTCGACTTGAGCTCGTCGTCGCTGACGAGCTTCGCCGCTTCCTCGTCGGTCAGCGCCTTCAGCGCATCGGTGACTTTCATTTTCTTCACCTTGCGTCTTCCGCCCGACATCTGCTGGAACATACCCTGGATCTGGCTGGTGAGATCCTCCATGCCCGGAGGCGCGAGGATTTCCATCTGAGCCGGCAGCGCGCTGACTTCGACGTCGATTTCCTTGTCGTCGAACCTGCCTTCGCGCAGCATCTTGCGGAATTTCTGCCGTGTCGCCGAATCGGTCGGCTGCATGTCGTCGAAATTCACTTCGCGTGCCGGCGGCAGAAGCACGTCGAGCACGCGCTCCTCCGCGGCGTCGACGGCGCGGTCGCGCACCTTGCGCGTTTCGGCTTCGCGCGCCTGCTTGATTGCGGTTTCGGCGAGGTCGCGGATGATGGTATCGACGTCGCGGCCGACGTAGCCTACTTCGGTGAACTTGGTCGCCTCGATCTTGATGAACGGCGCATCGGCGAGCTTCGCCAGGCGCCGCGCGATCTCGGTCTTGCCGACGCCGGTCGGGCCGATCATGAGGATGTTTTTGGGCGTGATTTCCTGCCGCAGCGGCTCGGACACCTGCTGCCGCCGCCACCGATTTCTCAACGCGATTGCAACCGCTCGTTTTGCGGCATCCTGGCCAACGATGTGCTTGTTCAACTCGTGCACGATCTCGGACGGCATCATGATGAACGACATGGCGGGCTCGGCTGGGGAGGTCGTGGAAAGAAACTGCGTCCACCTGGAACGGCCGCGTTAGTTTACTCTGCCGGTGCCACGCCCATGAAAAACCCCGCCACGCGGACGGGGTCGTTGTCCTGATGAAACAAGGAGGCGTTGCGTCAGGGCACGAAGAGGTTTGCGCAATGCCCGGGCTGGGCCGGAGCGTCCGCAATAGACACGCCGCGCGGCACACATTGACTCGGCGGTAGGGCAGCACGGTTCTCGACGTGATCCACTAAGAGATCGAACGCCTTTTGCGCGTGTGGTTGAATGAATTCCAACTGCGTAAAGGTGTCCTTGAAGGTCTCGATGTGGTTTCCGTTCTGGACCTCGTAGAGCCGGTACTGGGATTCGCGGTGGTCGTTGTTGCCATTGCGGGAGGCGTTCACCGCAGCCTCGTAGGCCCGCGCGCCCCGCTTGATGGGAAGGAGCGCGTCCATGGTGCCGGCCACCGTGATGAGCGGTCTCTTGATTTTCCCCGTCGTGGCCACCGCCCCGACCTGAGCAAAGATCGACGGATCGAGCATGGCCCTGGCGAAGTAGTCATAGCCGCCCGTTCCGTCCACGTTGTTGGGCCCATCCAGGTACGTCGGCCAGCTTGGATCGAAGCGCTTCTGCCATTGGCATTGCGTGACTTCCCAGAACTGTGCCCAGTACAGGCCCCAAAGCGACGTGGTGCCACTGACGAGGTCCGGAGGATAACCGGCTGCTACGATGTTCTGCGCCGCCGAGCCGGCGGGGTTGAAGCCCGAGGCCAGATAAGCCGGCCAGTTTCTGATGGCAGGCGGGAGGTCGATGAGGATATTGGGACCGTTCGCATCGATAAACGTACCTTCCCAGTCCACGCCGCCATCAAAGAGTTCCGGCGCCTCTTCCATGGCGCGGCGAACCTGGTAGCCGCCGTTCGAGGTGCCCACTGCGTAGGTGCGAGTCGGGTAGTGGTTGTAATTGGCCTTCACCGCCTGCCGTGCGAACTGTGCGCCTTCGATGATGTACTGCGTCCATTGCGTGAAGGGTTTCTCGGGGTCGTCGTCAAAGAAGTGGACCCAGATGCTCGAGGCCGGGTTCAGTCGGCAGGGCGCAGGATCGTTCGCGGGCGGAGTGGGCGACCCGATGTTGACGATCTTCAAGTTCAACACTCCCTTGTTCTGCGAGGCGTAGGCATAGCCTTTCTGCAGAACGTAGTCGCTCCAGGCAAAGTCGCCGTTGAACTCGCTGCGTGTCCCTGAAGCTCCGGCAACGACAAGGTTCCCATTCCAATCGTTGGGAAGCCGAATCAGGAAGCGTGCTTCGCCGGTCGGATCGTCGGCGAAAAAGCCTCCCACTTGGATTCCGGGTACGGTTTTGGTGATCGGTGTGCGATTCGGAGGATTAGGCGAAATGACATTGCGGTCAGTCAGAGGCGTGAAAGCGCCCAGCGGCAGCCCAGCGAGGGAATTGTTCGCCGGAGTGGTAGCTGGGTTATTGGTTGTGAGGTCCGCGCTCTCGAAGCAAGTAGCGCCGGCCAGGGCACCCGCAAGCGCCTGAAGCACTCGGTCACACTGCGTGAGGGCATTGGCCGAGAAGGGAATGAGGAGCAGCAGCACAGCGGTACAGCAGATTCTCAAGGACTTCATGTTCTCTCCTTGTGTGGCAAAGCTTCGGACGCATGTACATCGCATCCAGCGCCCGCAAAAGTTACACGTTGAGTGGAATGAGACGATTATCGTAGCCGGGCCGGACGGCGTTGTCGATGAGCGTGTCGAAAGCCGCGCGTTAATGGTCATGTTTCCTTTCCACGACTACTGGTGAAATATCCGGGTTAGAATGCCGCCCGTCCCAACGTTCGGGCGCCATCACCGGGGGCAGGCATGAAAGCAACGGGTACCGCAGCGCGGGGCCGCTGGGCGCTGGCAGCGCTGCTACTTTGGGTTGCGGCGGGCGCGGCCGCCTACGACGGCCCGGTCGAAAAGAAGGCCTTCACGCTGCCGACGTACACGACGGTCGGCGGCAAGACGATCAAGAACGTCCGCGTCGGCTACGAGACCTACGGCACGCTCAACCCCGCCGGCGACAACGCGATCTTCATTCCGCATTTCTTTACCGGCACTTCGCACGCCGCGGGCAAGTACAAGCCGGCCGACGCCGCGCCGGGCTACTGGGACCCGATCATCGGCGCGGGCAAGCCGATCGATACCGACAAGTATTTCGTGATCAGCGCCGACGCGCTCGCCAACCTCAACACAAAGGACCCCAATGTCACGACGACGGGACCGGCCACCGTCAACCCCGACACCGGCAAGCCGTACGGCATGACTTTCCCGGTGGTTACGTACCGTGATTCCGTCCGCGTGCACAAGGCGCTCGTCGATTCGCTCGGCGTGAAAAAGCTGAAGGCGGTCGCCGGCGCCTCCGGCGGGTCGATGCAGGCGATGGAGTGGGGCGCGCTCTATCCCGAGGTCGTCGAGCGCGTGATCCATGTAGTCGGCCCAGGGTTCGACATCTCGCCGTACGTCGTCGAGATGCTCGACATCTGGGTCATGCCGATCCGGCTCGATCCGAAGTGGAACAACGGCGACTACTACGGCAAGGACGAGCCAGTCGCCGGCGTCGCGCAGGCGCTCAAGGTCGTAACGATCACCGCGCGCGCGCACGGCTGGGCCGAGAAGACGTTCGCCTACAAGTGGGCGGATGCGGCGAAGGATCCCGGCGCCGAGATGGGCAACGTCTTCGCGATCGAAGAAACGCTGAACAAGACCGGCGCCGCGCGTGCGGCCACCGCCGACGCCAATTCGATGATCTACACGGCGAAGGCGAACCAGCTCTACAACCTGGGCGACGACGTGAAGAAGATGAAGGCGAAGATCCTGTTCGTGCCGGCGAAAAGCGACCTGATCTTTCCACCGGAGTTGTCGCAACGCGCGGCCGAGCGCTATCGCGCGCAGGGTGGCGTTGCGGAAGTCGCCGTGATCGACGGTGATGGCGGGCACCTCGACGGCGTGCTCAATGTCGCGAAGCAGGGCGAGGCGATCCGGGCTTTTTTGGCGCGCTAGCCTGAGTATTGCATGAGGCAGGTACCCGGAACCACGTTGTCCGCGTTAGTTCAGTGACGTCACGCTGCGCGTTTGGCAACATACTTAGGTTCGCCTATCATGGCTGAATGACCAACGCGGACGGCTTGAATTCATCGTCCCGCAACCGAATAGGAAATACCGATGAGGCATTCAATGGCAGCTCCACTGTTCAGCGCGTTCTTTGCAGCATGCTTGGCGGCGGCGGCGCAGGCACAGACCGCGACCGCTACTTTGGCGCCGACGGCAGGCAGCATGACCGCGGGCACAGTGAGTTTCACGCAGAAGGGAAACCGTGTCGCGGTCGTGGCGAAGGTTTCCGGTCTCACGCCCGGCAGCCACGGTTTTCATATCCACGAAAAAGGCGATTGCAGCGCGCCTGACGGCATGAGCGCCGGCGGGCATTTCAACCCGACGGGCAAGCCGCATGGCAATCCCAATCTCCCCGACCATCACGCGGGCGACATGCCCATGCTGCTGGCCGACGCCTCCGGCAATGCGAGCTTGTCGTCCGACCTCGAGGTGATCACCATCGGCAGCGCCGCGACGGACATCATCGGCAAGGCGGTGATCGTGCACAAGGATCCAGACGACTTCACGACGCAGCCGACCGGCAACTCGGGCGCTCGCGTGGCCTGTGGCGTGATCCGCAACGGCTGATGCCCTTTTGGACTAAGGCGAGCGCGTGCCGCGTGTTGCGCGCGATCGTGATCGCGATGGCGGGCGCATTCGCGGGCTGCAGCGGCACGGCGACGCCGAGCTTGAACCTCGACCTTTTTCCCAAGACCGGAACGGGAGCGGCCGCCCGGCTGCTGCCGAAGAACAGCTCGGTGACCGGGACGATTTCGTTTAGCCAGCGCGGCGACAAGGTGAACGTTGCCGGAGTCATCCAGGAGCTCTCGCCCGGTCGCCACCGCATCTTCATTCATGAGGTCGGCAACTGCAGCTCGCCCAACGCCGCCAGCGCGGGCAGGGTATGGGCCATGGCGGGCCAGTTGCCGGGCAAGCGGCTGGGCGACCTCCCCGATCTCGTCGCCGGAACCGAAGGCAATGCGAACGTCGTGACCAGCGTCGGCGGAATCACCGTGGGCGACGGCGGACCCGCCGACGTCGTCGGGCGCTCGGTCGTCGTGCACGACAGCATGGAGCCCGACCCGCGGCCCGAATTCGGCGTGGCCAACGACTGGCTCGCCTGCGGCGTCATTGAACGCAAATGAGCGAACGCCAATGAGCGAGCGCCAGTGAGTTCGTATCCTCGGCGGCAAGGATCGAGCGCCTGAAGCGATGGGATTCCTCGCCGATCGCAGGATCCTGATCACCGGCGTGTTGTCCAGCCGATCGATCGCGTATGGCATCGCTCAGGCGTGCCGCCGCGAAGGCGCGGCGCTGGCGTTCACGTTCGTCAACGAAAGTCTGAAGGATCGGGTCGTCAAGCTGGCCGCGGACTTCGGCCACGTGCCGGTGCTCCAGTGCGATGTCACGCGCGACGACGACATCGCCGCGCTCTTCGCCGCGCTCGGCCGCGAGTGGGGCGGGCTCGACGGTCTGTTGCATTCGATCGCGTTTGCTCCGCGCGAGGCGCTCGCCGGCGACTATCTGAACTCGCTGTCGCGAGAGGCTTTTGCGATCGCTCACGACGTTAGCTCGTACAGTCTTGCCGCGCTCGCCAAGGGTGCGCGCCCCCTGATGCAGGGACGTCACGGCGCGATGCTCACGCTCACCTATCTCGGCGCGCAGCGCGCGATCCAGAACTACAACGTCATGGGGCTGGCCAAGGCGAGCCTCGAGGCGAATGTGCGCTATCTCGCTCAATGCCTCGGCCCCGAGGGGATCCGCGTCAACGCGATTTCCGCGGGGCCGATCAAGACGCTTGCCGCTGCCGGGATCGGCGGGTTTTCCAGGATACTTCGCTTCGTGGAAAAGACCGCGCCGCTCAGGCGCAATGTCACGATCGAGGAAATCGGAAACGTCGCTGCGTTCCTGCTTTCCGATCTGGCGAGTGCGATCACCGGTGAAATCACCTATGCCGACTGCGGGTTCTCGACGGTCGCGGCAGGCATGGACGAAGATTAAGAGCCTCTCGGCGCGGTCACTTCGCGGCTTGCGCATCCCGGAATGAAGGCCACCTACGATGCGGTCGTCATCGGCGGCGGGCACAACGGCCTCGTCTGCGCCTGCTATCTCGCCGCAGCCGGGCTCTCGGTCGCGGTATTCGAACGTCGCGCAATCGTTGGCGGCGCTGCGGTCACCGAGGAATTCCATCCGGGATTTCGAAATTCGACGGCGAGCTACACCGTCAGCCTGCTGCATCCCAAGGTCATCGCCGATCTCAAGCTCGCCGCGCACGGTCTTAGCATCGTCGAGCGGCCCGTCGCGAATTTCCTGCCGCTTTGCACTGAGGATTCGTTGACGGTCGGCGGAGACGTTGCCGCGACGCAGGCCGAAGTCGCCCGATTCTCGCGCAAGGATGCCGATGCGCTGCCGGCGTACTACGCGATGCTCGATCGTGTCGCCGAAGTCTTGCGCGCGATGCTCCTGCAGACTCCGCCCAACGTCGGCGGCGGCGTCCACGAGCTTCTCCAGGCGTGGAAAGTGGGCGGGAGCCTCAAGCGGCTTAGCCTCGCCGAAAGACGCGATCTGCTCGACCTTTTTACCAAGAGTGCGGGCGATATCCTCGATCGCTGGTTCGAATCGGACCCCATCAAGGCCGCGTTCGGATTCGACGCGATCGTCGGCAACTTCGCCAGCCCCTATACGCCCGGGTCGGCGTACGTGCTGCTGCATCATGTTTTCGGAGAGGTCAACGGCAAACGCGGGCAGTGGGGACACGCCCTGGGCGGGATGGGCGCGATCACGCAGGCGATGGCTCGCGAAGCGATTGCGCGAGGCGTCGAGCTCTTTACCGACGCGCCGGTATCGCGTGTTCTCGTACGCGGAGGGCGTGCGTGCGGCATCGCGCTCGAAGACGGCTCTATCGTCAGCGCCGCGAGGATCGCCGCCAACGTCAACCCGAAGCTCCTGTTTCTAAAGCTCGTCGACGCGGAGGAGCTCGAACCGGATTTCAGAATGCGCATCGCGGCGTATCGCTGCGCATCGGCGACGTTTCGCATGAACGTTGCGTTGGACGCGGTGCCGGAATTCGCGTGCCGGCCGGGCGACGGTGTCCATCTGCGCTCGGGGATCATCATGGCGCCCTCGCTCGCCTACATGGAGCGCGCGTACTTCGACGCACGCCAGATCGGCTGGTCGCGCGAGCCGGTCATCGAAATGCTCATTCCATCGCTGGTCGATCCGACGCTCGCACCTCCCGGGAAACACGTGGCGAGTCTTTTTTGCCAGCACGCGAATCCGCTGCTGCCGGATGGCGCCTCGTGGGACGATGTCAAGGCGCGTGTCGAAGATCTCGTGATCGAAACCGTCGACCGTCAGGCGCCGAACTTCAAGGCGAGCCTGATCGCGCGGTGCTCGCACTCACCGCTCGATCTCGAGCGTGACTTCGGGCTGGTCGGAGGCGATATTTTTCACGGTGCGCTGTCGCTCGATCAGCTTTTCTCGGCGCGGCCGGTGCTCGGCCACGGCAACTACCGAAGCCCGATCGGCGGGCTGTACATGTGCGGAGCGGGGACGCATCCGGGTGGCGGCGTCACCGGCATCCCGGGCCACAACGCCGCAAGAGAGATCCTTCGCGACGTGCGGCGGAGGACGTTCTAGGAAATCGATCATCGAGGCGTCGGTTGGTGCCCTGACGCGAATTCCCGGACGCGAAAGAAGTCGAAGTCAGCCGATAAGCCGGGTTCTGTTACGGGGCGCGCTTCGCGCGCGCCCTATGGCCGTCATTCGTCTAGGCGCCGCGTTGCCGCGGTGCTCGAGCCACCTACCCGCGGACTCGGCGAGCAGCGTCAGTGTCCGCTTACTTGATGTTGCTCCGGATGGAGGTTGCCGCGTTTCACCCGCGCCGATGTGAATCGGCGCGACTCGTCTCTGTGGCCCTGTTCCTCGCCTTTGCCGCCGCTCGCGCGGATGGCTTATAGCGGCTGGGCATTACCCAGCATCCTGCTCTGTGGAGCCCGGACTTTCCTCTCCCCGTCACGCCTTGCGGCGAAAACGGGCAGCGACGGTCTGGCTGGCTTCGGAAGTCATTTTAACGCGTTAGTCGACGACCCGCCACGCAACTTGCTCGCCGGCGCGCAAGGGGACGACGGTTGCGTTCCCCAGCGCGTACGTGTCCGGCACGATCCACGGTAGAGCTCGATGGCCGCGTGCGCGGAATAGCATCCGGCGCAACCGCAGCTGCTTTCCTTGGCGCCCCTGGCGTGCGGAGCGGAATCGGTGCCGAGAAAATACTTCGGGCTGCCCCCTATCGCCGCTCGAACGAGCGCCTGCCGGTGAATCTCGCGCTTGAGGATGGGGTTGCAGTAATAATGCGGTCGTATTCCCCCTGCCAGCAGTGCGTTGCGCGACCAGAGCAGATGTTGCGGCGTGATCGTCGCGGCTACCCGCCGCGGCGCGGCATCCACGAAGTCGACCGCCTCGCGAGTCGTGATGTGCTCGAACACGACGTCGAGCGCCGGAAAATCGCGCAGCAGCGGTGCCAGCACGCGATCGATGAAGTAGCGCTCGCGGTCGAACACGTCGACGTCGGGGTCGACGACCTCTCCGTGCATCAGGAGCGGCAGACGCGCGGCTTCCATCGCCGCGAGCGCGGCGCGCACTCGCTTGATTTCGGTGACCCCGGCGTCGGAATTCGTCGTCGCCCCCGCCGGGTAATACTTCACCCCGATGATGAATCCCGACGCGCGGGCGCGCGCGATTTCGGCAGCGCTCGTATGGTCGGTGAGATAGAGCGTCAATAGCGGAGCGAAGCGCGAATCCGCCGGGAGTGCACCGGCAATGCGTTCGCGATACGCCGCGGCAGCGTCCACCGTCGTGACGGGCGGGCTCAAATTAGGCATCACCACCGCGCGGCCGAACACGCGCGCGCTCGCCGCGACGACCGAGCGCATCGGCTCGCCATCGCGCAGGTGAACGTGCCAGTCATCGGGCCGGGTGATGCGCAGATTCACGGAAATGCCTTGTTTTTCCGGCATTATAGGTGCGGGTCGTAGCCTTTCCGCAGGCGGACGAGCCGGCGGTCGACTCGGTGGCTTGCAGCAAGCCGTTCGCGATATAATGCCCGATTTAGCGCGGTAACTCTTCGATTCGTTGCAGGCAAGGTGAAGCGTGGCAACCAAAAGCGTCGCAACAAAAACCGTTGCAAAAAAAGTCAAAGAATTGACCGATCAGGACCTGCTGAAGGCGCCTGAACGCGACTACATGAACGAGGCGCAGCTCGCTTTTTTCAGGCAGCGGTTGCTCGAGCTGCGCGCGCAGCTGTTGAACAATGCCGACGACACGGGTCAGCATCTGAGGGAAAACGAGGTTACGACCGATCCATCCGACCGGGCGACCCTCGAAGAGGAGTACACCCTCGAGCTCCGAACACGCGACCGGGAGCGCAAGCTTCTGAAGAAGGTCGAGAAATCGCTCAAGTTGATCGACGCTGGAAGTTACGGATACTGCGAGGAGACCGGTGAACCCATCGGGATACCGCGGCTTCTCGCGCGGCCAACCGCGACCTTGTCGCTCGAGGCACAGGAACGGCGCGAGCGCGTGCAGAGGCTTTACGGCGATTGAATCCGCCGATTCGCGGCAAATAAAACGGCCCGGCAAATCGCCGGGCCGTTTGCATTTCTGCGGGCAGCGACGCGTCGCACACGGGCCGCATGCGTCCTCGGCCTCCTAGGACCATCTTCGAGGCTTGCGAGAGTTTGTGTCGGCGTCGACGGCCTCGTCCGGCATTTCGCGCAAGATCGCGACACGCGTCGGCCGTCCTGCGTCGACTCGCAATTCCCCGTCGATCCCAGCGCTTCGCGCCGGGGCCCTCGCCGGGTGGCTCGCGCCGCTAGAGCCCGAAAGTCCCCCGGTGCGACCATCCCGCCGCCATGAAGAACAGCATCGGTATGGACAACATGGTGTTGACGCGCGAGGTAAGAAAAGCCACGCGCCGCGCCCGGTTCTTCTCCTCGTCCGTCGCGGGCTTGAGGCCGAGAACTTTCTGCTGATTCGGCCAGATCAGTAGCCAGACATTGACCAGCATGATCGTGCCGAGCCACGCCCCGACGCCGATTCCCGCCATGCCGTGGCGGAGCGTGAAGGCGTCGACGAATTTGTCGCTCAGCAGCGCGGCGCCTGCAAGCCAGGTGACTACAGCCGACCATCGAAAGAACAAGAGCGCACGCGGGACTACGTGTTTGGTGATGCCCGCGTTGGTGCCGTCCGCAGTGGCGGCCTTGAGCGCCGCAACCTGAACGAAGTTGAAATAATAGAGCAGGCCGATCCACATCACGCCCGCCAGAAAATGGATCCATCGTGCGATTGCCAGTGTCGGGTCCATCGCGGCCGCCTCAGACCAACAGACTCTTGACGACGACATAAAGGATCGCGGTCAGGACTACGCCGGAAATGACCGTGCCCCAAAGTGAGTCGAGCGGATTTTTCATTGCGTTCCTCCCCGGGTGGGTGAAGTGTGAAAGCGGCCCGAGCCGGCCGCATCCCTACGAAACTTCTGCTTATCGGTGTTGTCGCTCCGATTGTAGCAAGCGCGGGCATGCATGAACATCGACTTCGCCCGCGTGGGCGTCGCCTGTCTGGGGAGGGCGGTCAGCTGCATTGCAGCGGGCATGGGCGCGCGACGTCGCCGTTTCTTTCCGTAACCCTAGGAGTTCACCATGTCGCAACCGTTTAAGCTTCCTCCCCTCCCCTGGGCCGACGATGCGCTCGCTCCGGTGATTTCAGCGCAAACCATCGGATTCCACCATGGAAAGCATCATAAAACCTACGTTGAAACCCTCAACAAGCTCATCGCTGGCACGGCCTTCGAGCGTCAGTCGCTGGAGCAGATCATCCGCGCCACCGCGGGCAAGAGCGAATTCGCGGATATTTTCCATAATGCGGAGCAATCCTGGAATCACGCCTTCTATTGGCGATGCCTTAAGCCCAAAGGCGGGGGAAAGCCCAAGGGGCCGCTCGCCGACGCGATCGACCAGGCGTTTGGCGGATACGACAAGTTCAAGGCGGAGTTCGCCGACGCTGCGGTGAAGCAGTTCGGCAGCGGTTGGGCATGGCTAGTCGCCGATGGCGAATCGGTCGAGGTCATCAAGACGGCCAATGCCGACAATCCCCTGGTGCGCGACCGGATCGCCCTCTTGACGATCGATGTCTGGGAGCACGCGTATTACCTGGACTATCAGAATCGCCGCGTCGACCATGTCAAGGCCGTGATCGACAAGTTGCTCGACTGGGAATTCGCCGCCCGGAATTTCGCCGGGGCGTCGGTTTCGAGAGGTTTCATGCCGGAGATGGCCCGCTAGCGGGGCCCCTGTCACCATGCCATTGGCTTGTTGCCCGTGGCCTAAGGGCACATAATTGCCTTTTTGCCACGAGTGACGCGGCCCGCGAGCGCAATGGCATTCAATCTCTTTCCGAAGCCGCCGGGGAAGCCCAAGCCGGCGGATCCGCCTGTCCACGAGTCGCGGGCCAAGGCGCCTTCCAACCGGGCCGACCCGCGCACGGCGTCGGCGCGCGAAGTCGCGGCTTCGGTGAAGGTCCGGTCGACGGCTGCGGCGAAGGCGAGCGCCGCGGCGCAGGCCGCGGAGGCGCGCGACCGCGAAATCACGCTCACCGGCCCGCAGAGCCTGATCGAATGGACGCCTGGCATTCAGCAAAGCATCCAGGTTGCCGAGGCCAATCCGGGACTGTGCGCGGTGCTCGAAAACGCCGCGCTGCTCTACGCCAATGGCCAGGCTTCCCCGGCACGCGAAATTCTGGAGCAGGGCATTTCCGAGGACGACGAGACCAAGAACTCTCCGCTCGCATGGCTCGCCTTGTTCGACTTGCTCCAGCGCGCGGGCGACCGCCCTGCCTTCGATCAGCTTGCGCTGCAGTACGTGATCGCTTTTGAGCGGTCGGCCCCCGCGTGGGATGAGCGCGGGGCCCCATCGCGGCCGGGGGCGCGGCCGGTCGCGGGGGGCTACATCGGATTGACCGGCAAGCTCAGTGCCGCCCATGCGCCTCAAATCGGCAATTTGCTCAAAGATCCGCCGCGCCCTGGAGCTCTCGGTGCAACAGGGACGCGGCGCTGGAGAGGGCTACTGGATCCTCTTGCTCGAGCTGCTCCAGTGGCAAAACGATCACAAGATGTTCGAGGACCGAGCAGTTGAATTCGCGGTCGCGTTCGAGGTCTCGCCTCCTTCGTGGGAGCCATCGGCGAGCGCGACGCTGGCCTCGACTCCGGCCGACGCCGCCCCCGCTCCCGGCGCGGCCGAAAACGGGGAAACGCTGGTCTGGCAGGGGACGCTCACCGGGTCGTCGGATCCCCAGCTCGGCAAGTTCAGCGTATTCCGCGAAGGGCGCGCCGCAGTGCCCGTCGACATGACGGCGGTGGACCGCATCGATTTCGTCTGTGCGGGCGCGTTGTTCAACGCCATCTCGCGCGCCGAAACGCAGCGCAAGAGCGTCCAGATCATCGGCGCGTCGCCCATCATTCGCGCGTTGTTGCTGCTGATCGGCATCTCGCCGCGTCATTTCATCAAGAAGGCGATGTAGCCGCCGCGCCGAATCGGCTTCTGTTGCGCGAAGCGCCTGCGCTTTCCGCCGCGACCGCCATGCAATCATTTCACGCGACCACGATACTCTCGGTTCGCCGCGGGGCTAACGTCGCGCTTGGCGGCGATGGTCAGGTCACGCTTGGCAGCGTCATCATCAAGGCGAGCGCGCGCAAGGTCCGGCGCCTCTACAACGATCGGGTGCTCGCGGGATTTGCCGGTGCCACCGCGGATGCCTTTACCTTGTTCGAGCGTTTCGAAGCCAAGCTCGACAAGCATCAGGGCCAGTTGCAGCGAGCCGCCGTCGAGCTGGCCAAGGACTGGCGCTCGGACAGGATACTGCGCAGGCTCGAGGCGATGCTCGCCGTGGCCGATGTAACGTCTTCGCTCGTCATCACCGGTACGGGCGATGTCCTCGAGCCCGAGTTCGGCATCGTCGCCATCGGCTCGGGAGGTCCCTATGCGCAGGCGGCCGCGCGAGCGTTGCTTCAGCACACCGAACTTGCCGCGCCTGAGATCGTCAGGGAGGCGCTGACGGTCGCCGCCGACATATGCGTCTATACCAACCATCAGCAAGTTATCGAGGTCCTCGAAGGATGAGCGCGCGCGCCACCGACTACGAAGTGATCGTCGTCGGCGCCGGCCTGGTGGGGCTCGCGCTTTCGGCCGCGCTCGCGCGGGCGGGGGTTGCCGTCGCGCTCGTCGACCGTGGCAGGGTCGCGATCGGCGAGCCCCCGCGAACAACCGAAGACTGGGATGCGCGCGTGTACGCGATCAGCCCCGGCAGCGCGAGCTTCCTGCGCACGCTTGGCGCGTGGCAGCGCGTACCGTCGGAGCGCATCGCCGCGATCGAGGCGATGGAAGTATTCGGCGACGCGGGCGGCTCGATCGAGTTTTCGGCGTACCGGATCGGTGAGCGCGCGCTGGCGTGGATCGTCGAAAATCGCGAGCTCAACGCAGCCCTCGTCGAAGCGGTGCGCACGACGCCGGGCGTCGATGTGATGGCGCCGTGCTCGGTCTCCGCACTCGCCTGGCGCGCGGACGCCGTCGAATTACGATTTGACGGCGCACGATCGATATCGGCGCAGCTCGTCGTCGGTGCGGACGGCGTGCGCTCGTGGGTGCGCGAGCAGGCGGACATGACGACGAAGCCGCGTCCGTATAAGCAGACCGCGATCGTGGCCAACTTTGCGACCGAGCGCGCGCATCACGGCCGCGCCTATCAGTGGTTCCTGGATCGCGAAGGCGTGCTCGCGTGGCTTCCGCTCCCTGGCCGGCGGATGTCGATCGTGTGGTCGGCGCCCGAAGCGCTTGCCGCCGAACTCCTCGCGACCGAGGCCGTCGCATTGGCGCGGCGCGTTGCTTCGGCGGGTCACGGAGTGCTCGGCGCGCTCGAGCCGATCACGCCGGCTGCGGCGTTCCCCCTGACTTTTCTCAGGCTGCCTCAAGTCACGCTTTCGCGTTTGGCCTTGGTCGGCGACGCCGCGCACGGCGTGCATCCGCTCGCAGGGCAGGGCGTCAATATGGGCTTTGGCGATGCTGCGGCGCTCGCTTCGGTTCTCGCTACGCGCGCCGTCGTCGGCGACGCGGGCTCGGCGTTCCTGCTCGCGCGCTATGCGCGTCGTCGTGCCGCGCCGGTGCTGGCGATGCAGGCCATCACCGACGGACTCGTGCGTCTGTTCGGCACCTCAGTGCCGGGCGTGAAGACTTTGCGCAACCGCGGTATGCGCGCGGTCGACTCGCTGGGTTTGCTCAAGCGGCTGCTGGCGCAACCGGCGCTGCGTTAAACTGTCCAACTGCGTCTTAACTTTCTGGAGTAGCGCAATGCGATCATTGCTTCGCTGCCTGATGCTCGGCGGCATAGTGCTTGTGATGGGAGTGCCGGCCTTCGCGCAGGATGCCCCGAAGGCCGAAGCCGCCGCCAGGGAACTCGCGACGGTGAAGAAGCTTCTGGAGGCCAGGTTTCCCGGCGCGCCGATCAGCAACGTTTCGAAGTCGCCCTACTTCGGGCTCTACGAGGCGCAACTCGACGACCGCATGCTGTATACCGACGCGAAGGTGAACTATGTTCTGGTCGGGTCGGTATACGACACGGCGACGCGTACGAATCTGACCGAGCAGCGCATGCGAAAGATGAACCGTGTCGCGTGGGAATCGCTTCCTCTGGAGCTTGCGATCAAGAAGGTCAAGGGCGACGGCTCGCGCAAGCTCGCCGTCTTCGCCGACGCCGACTGCCCGTTCTGCAAGCGGCTCGAGAGCGAAATGAAGGGACTCGACAACGTAACCGTTTATACGTTCTTGTTTCCGCTCGATCAGCTGCATCCGGATGCGGCGCGCAAGTCGGCGCAGATCTGGTGCGCCCCCGATCGGCAGAAGGCGTGGGACGAATGGTTCGATTCGGCCAAGTTGCCCGACAACAAGGGCGACTGCGAGACCCCGATCGCGCAGACCGCGGCACTCGGCCAGAAGTATCACGTGATCGCGACGCCGACCCTGATCTTCGCCGACGGATCGGTCGTTCCCGGCGCGCTTCCCTTGGACCGGCTCGAAGCCGAGATGAAGCAGGCCGAGGCCGAACTCAAGCGCGGGCCCGGGCGTAAGCAGCCGTAGCGGCTGCTTCGCGCACACAAGAACACCAGGGAGAACCCATGGCGATGCTCGATTTCATCACAAAACAGTTCATCGACATCATCGAATGGACAGACGATTCGCGCGACACGCTTTCTTATCGCTTTCCCGACGAGGACAAGGAGATCAAGCGCGGCGCGCAGTTGATCGTGCGCGAATCGCAGATCGCGCAGTTCGTCTATCTCGGTCAGTTCGGAGACACGTTCGGCCCGGGAAAGTACGAGCTCACCACGGACAACATCCCGATCCTCTCCGATCTCAAGGGCTGGAAGTACGGGCTCGAGTCGCCGTTCAAGGCCGACGTCTATTACGTCGTGACCCGCTTGTTCACGGGCAACAAGTGGGGCACGGCCAATCCGGTGATGATGCGCGATCAGGACTTCGGGGTCGTGCGGCTGCGCGCGTACGGCATCTACGATTTCAAGGTCGTTGATCCCAAGCTCTTCCTGAAGGAGATCGCCGGCACCGACGACCATTTCAGGCTCGACGAATTCAACGACACGATGCGCTCACGCATCGTCAGCGTGTTCTCGGAGGCGATCGCGCTGTCGAAGATTCCTGCGCTCGACGTGGCGCAGCGCTACGGCGAGCTGGGCGAGGCGCTGCGCCCGCTCATCAATCCGCAGATGACATCAAAGTACGGTCTCGAGGTCACGAGCTTCATCGTCGAGAATGTCTCGGTCCCGGCGGAAGTCGAGGAGGCGATCGACAAGCGCTCGAGCATGGCGGCCGTCGGCAATCTCAACGACTACGTCAAGTTCCAGATGGCGCAGGGCCTGGAAAAAGGCAACGGAGGGCCCGGTGGCATGGCCGCCGAAATGGCCGTCGGTATGGCGATGGCGCAGCAGATGATGAACCAGAGCGGCGGCATCATGGGAGCGCAGGCCACGCCGGAAATCGCCGCGCCGGAGCTGATGACGCCCGCGCAGGTCGCGCAGATGCTGGGGGTGGGCGAAGCCGACATCGTTGCGAGCCTGGACTCGGGGGACCTCAAAGGCAAGAAGATCGGTTCGCAATGGCGAGTCACCAAGGCCGCGGTCGATCAGTTTCTGCACTCGTAGGCGCGCCATGATCCATTTCGTTCGCGGCGCGGCGGCCGTCGTCATGGCGGCTTGCCTCACGTGTTTCGCAGCGGCCGATGCGCAGGGGCAGGATCCGCGTGCGAGCTCGGTGCAAAAAACGGCGCGCGATTGGCTTCTATTGATCGATCGCGGCGACGCCCAGGCAACCTGGCGCGCCGCTGGCAAGAAGTTTCAGGACGCCATGCCTGCGGACGGGTGGGCCAAGGCGCTGAACGAAGTTCGGCCGCCGCTCGGCAACGTCGTCGACCGTGCCGTGCTTTCTACTGAATTCTCCAACAGCTTTCCGGGAGTCCCGGACGGCGAATACGCGCTGCTCGTTTTCCGATCCAGCTTCGCCAACAAAGCGGACAGCCGCGAAACCGTGACGCTCGAGCGTGAAGCGGACGGCAGCTGGCGGGTGATCGGCTACTTCATTCGTTAGAGTGTCTCGTCACCAGGTTCCCTCCCCTTCAAGGGGAGGGCCAGGGTGGGGATGGGTGTTTCTACCCACCCCCATCCCAGCCTTCCCCCTGAGGTGGAAGGAGCTTCGCGATACCATCGCTCATGTCCGAAGAAGTTGCCCAGCAGAAATTCACGTGTCCCGCCTGCGGCGCGGAAGCGGTCTGGAATCCGGCGAAGCAGGCTCTGGTGTGCGCGTTTTGCGGAACCACGTCCCCGGCCAAACTCGACGCGGCGGGTGGAACGATCGTCGAGCACGATCTCGTTTCCGCACTGCGCGGAATCACCGATGACAAGCGGGGATGGCAGGCCGACAAGCGCTACGTGAAATGCCAGAGCTGCCAGGCGATTTCCGTGCTCGACCCGCAGCGGCAGGCGCAGCGCTGCGAATTCTGCGGGTCGGCGCAGCTCGTTCCCTACGAGCAGACCAAGGATGCGTTTCGTCCGGAGAGTGTCCTGCCCTTCAAGATCAGCGAGGACAAGGCACGCGACGGCATCCGCGCCTGGTACGGCAAGCTCTGGCTCGCGCCGAACGCGCTCAAGCGCGCCGCCCTGACCGACACCGTCAAGGGTGTTTACCTGCCGTACTGGACGTTCGACGCTCACGTCGATGCCACATGGACCGCGGAGGCCGGGCATTACTATTACACCACGGAGACCTATTCCGACGGCAGCGGTCGAACGCAATCGCGCCAGGTGCAGCACGTTCGCTGGGAACCTGCTGCTGGCGCCGTGCAGCATTTCTTCGACGACGATCTCGTCTGCGCGTCGGTGGGAGTCCATCCGGAATTGCTGCGCGGCATCGAGCCGTATCCGACGTCGGAGCTCAAGCCGTACGATCCGGGGTTCGTGGCGGGCTGGGTCGTCGAGCGCTATCAGATCGATCTCGTCGCCGCCGCAAAAGCGGCGCGAGACGCGATGGACGTTAAGCTGCGTCAGCTATGCGCGCAGCAGATTCCGGGCGACACCTATCGCAACCTCGACGTGCGCGCCAATTATTCCGGACAGACGTTCAAGCATATTCTCGCCCCAGTTTGGCTGCTCAGCTACAACTACGGCGCGCGCGCGTTTCAGGCCGTGATGAATGGATTCACGGGAGCGATTCGGGGCGAGTATCCCAAGAGCTGGATCAAGGTGACGCTCCTCGTGATCGCGATCATCGTTGCGGTTATCGTCGCCCTTTCGTTCGGCAGCCACCGATGAGCCGGAGTTGCCTCCTTTGGTGAGCGACATGAGGTTTATCGAGCTCGTGTCGGCGACTGGCGCCGATTCGCGGGCGCTCGACCCCGGCTCGCACTGCTCGCCGGGGGCCCCTCTCGCTGCTCACGGCGCCGCATGAAGGCCGCAATCGTAACCGGGGTTTCGCGCGGGCTGGGCGAGTCGCTTGCCGCGACACTGCTCGAACGCAGCTACGCGGTGACCGGTATCGGCCGGTCGAGCAGCGCGAGGCTCGGCGGCGATAAGTATCGCTTCTTGCCGTTCGACCTCGCCGACACGAGCGCCATCGATGAAGCGCTGAAGCCGGCGTTCGAGGCGATGGCGCACGAGGCGCCGGAATCGGTGTGCCTGATCAACAACGCCGCCGCGGCGGGTCCGGTCGGGGTGCTCGGGACGCTCGCCGATGCGAGCGTTTCGAGGTCGCTCGCGGTGAATCTGCTGGCGCCCATCGCTCTCGCCAACCTGTACTGCCGGACATTCTGTGACACGTCGGTCGATCGCCGCGTCATCAATGTATCTTCGGGAGCAGCTCAAAATGCGCTGCCGGGCGGCGGGCCGTACTCAATCGCCAAAGCCGGACTCGAAATGCTGACAAAACAGCTCGCCGCCGAGCACGGCTCGCCGACGTTCACCGCGATCAGCGTGCGGCCCGGCATCATCGACACCGGGATGCAGGTATTCATGCGCAACCAATCGCAGGACGTCCTGCCGAGCGTCGGGCTCTTCAAGGGCTTCCATGAAAGCGGTCAGCTCATCGCGGCCGATCAGGTAGCGCAGAAGATTGTCGACAAGCTCGTGCAAGGCCGCGTCGAGAACGGACGAACGTACGCCTACAAGGAGTTGTAGTTCAGCCGCCGAGCGCGGCGTCGAAATCGGACACGGCGCCGGAAACGCCCTCACGGCCGCGGCGGCAGGCGCTCGAGGCGATAGCTCAGCACCGCGGCGGCCGCACCGGCTTCCCACATGAGGCAATACGCCTGTTCGCGATCAGCCGTGAAATCGCCGTCCTCCTCCCCGGTGCGCTTCTCGTCCAGCGGCATGATCACCGCGCCCGCTTCGCGGTAGTGGATATTGAAGGCGATCGCCGGCTCGACTTTGAAGCGATAACCGACGCGCTGACCGGCGCGAAGCGCGATACATTCCTCGTGAATCGCATACGGCGCGAGCTCGAGCCCCGCGACGACCTTGGGGGAAACGAGGCTCTCGGGCTTGGAGGCGCACGCGGAAACGACGAGCGCTACGGCGAAGGCAGCCAGCGCGCAAGAGCGATCGAGCGTCACGCGCGCTTGGCACGCGTGCGCACGCGCCAGTCTTCATCGAGAATCGCCCAGCGATCGTGGTCGCGCCAGCGACCGGCGATCTTGGCGTAGCGGGGGGAAAAGCCCTCGCGCTTGAATCCGGCGCGCCGCACCAGCGCCGTCGAGCGCCTGTTGGCCGGTTGAATATTCACTTCAATGCGGTGGAGCCGCAGATGATGAAATGCCACTTTCAGCGCAAGCTGCAGACCTTCCGCCATGTAGCCTTCGCCGGCGTGCGGCGCAAGCGCGTAATAACCAAGATACGCACCCTGCAAGGCGCCTCGAACGATTTCGCTGAAATTGAACACGCCCACCAGCGCGTGGTCCTCCCGCCGGCAGACGATCATGCCAACGTGGCTTGCGGTGCGCCAGTTTCGCGACCGGCCTCCGGCGAAACCGCGCACGTAGTCGACAAAGCGTGCGCGACTCGTCGGGGCCTGCACCCATTTCCCGTGCAGCCTTCGGCTCGCCTTGACCGCGGCGACGAATGCCTCGGCATCGCGCAGAACCGGACGGCGCAGATAAACGCGCTCGCCTGCGGCAAGAACGTTCGTCAGCGCTGGCATAATCCAAGTTTACCAAGCAGGCGTCGCCGCCGATGAGCAAATGGGTCGAGGGCAAGGTTGCCGGCAAGCGTCAATGGACCGAGCGGCTGTTCACGCTGCAAGTCGCGGCGCCGGAAGTGACTTTCATCGCGGGCCAATTCGCGCGATTGGGCCTGCCCGCGCCTGCGGGTTCGAAAGAGCCGATGCTCGGCAGGCCATATTCGTTCGTGAATCCGCCTAAGGATGCGCCGCACGAGTTCTATTTCAACGTTCTGCCGGAAGGCCCGCTTTCGCCACGGCTTGCTGCGCTCGAGCCCGGCGCGCCCGTATGGATGCTCGAGCGTGCCAACGGCTTCTTCAGCATGGGGGAGATTCCCGACGCAGCCGCGCTGTGGTGCCTTGCGACCGGCACGGGCGTCGGACCGTTTCTATCGATCCTCAGAACCGACGAGCCCTGGGACAAGTTCGAGCGTGTCGTGCTGGTGCACGCGGTTCGCCACGCGCGCGATCTCTCCTACGGCGACGCGGTGGCAGCTGTCGCGGCTCGTCGCCCAGGCCGCTTCACGTTTGTGCCTTTCGTCAGCCGGGAAACGCATCGCGACGCGCTTCCGGGGCGCATTCCTGATGCGATCGCCGACGGGCGGCTGGAAGCATGGGCGGGCATACCGCTGACCGCGGAGAACGCGCATGCCATGTTGTGCGGAAATCCCGACATGGTGCGCGACACCCAGGCAGTGCTGGAGCGGCGCGGCATGCGCCGGCATCGCCGACGCGAGCCGGGTCACGTCACGCTGGAAACGTATTGGTAGCCGAGGAACTGCAGGTCGTTCGTCAGCGTTTCACCTCGAGCAGCTCGACGTCGAAGATCAGCGTCGCGTTGGGTGGTATGACTCCGCCAGCGCCCCGGCTGCCGTACGCCATGTCCGGGGGGATGATCAAAGTTCGTTGCCCACCGACTTTCATGCCCGGAACACCCTCGTCCCAGCCGCGAATGACGCGGCCCTCCCCGAGAAAAAATCCGAACGGAACCTGGCGATCACGCGACGAGTCGAATTTTGCGCCCTTGTGATCGGTTGCGTCGGGATCGTAAATCCACCCAGTGTAGTGAACAACGACGGGTACGCCTTTTGTCGCTTCAGCGCCGCCCCCAACCTTCGTATCGATCTTTTGCAAATCGGTCACCTTGGCACCCATCTTGCTTGACGACGTGGCGACGGGCGGAGCAGAAGGCTGCTCGCCTGCTAGAGCCATTGGTCCTATGACCCAGGCGACCGCGGTCATCCCCAGATAACTTTGGAGCATGAAAGTGTTTTTTGGTCGCACCTCGACCTCGCGGACTTGCGCCGAGGATTCGGCGTATGAATTTTTGAAAGATACAAATGGTACGCTAATTCGGGTGGGTTTTGCGCTGGGGATCATTTTCGGCTATAAGTTCAAGCTCGTTCTTGGTTGTCCAGCAGCACCCCGATGGAGCCATGACCGCGTTCACCGGCGCAGGTAATGGCCCGACCTCGCGCCGGCAGGCAGCGTCGATGAAAGCGATGTTTGGATTTCTGACACCGCAGGTAAAGGATGTTGGCGACCCGCTGCAGCATCCCAAGACAGCGGCGGCGTGGTTGCGCCAATTGCCCGCGCTCGACGTAATCGGCCGTCAGCAGCACGTCATACGTGCCCTCGACGGAATGCGCAAGTCGCAGCGGCAGATCGATCTCAACCGCATCGCCGCCATCGAATTTGTCGACGCCGCGCTCGGCGCCGACCGGCGGCAGCTCATCAAGCAGTACATCGAAAACGCCGAAGGCGCGCCCAAGCTTGCCGATCGCATATGGCAAGCGCTGTGGGAGATGAGCCAGTCGTTCATGCTCGGCTATCAGGCCGCGCTCGAAGCCGCGGTACCGCAGGCCGAAAACGCGCGCTGGCGCGCAGTGCTGCCTCTGCTGTTCGTGCGGCTCGTGCATTTTCACGGCACCGACGCCAAACTTCGCGTGTTCAAGTACGAGCACTGGATACCCGCGAAGTGGATGGAGCTGCATCACCTTTATCTGCGCTCGTGCGAGATGCAGTGCGATCGCCAGCCGATGGCGCTGCCCGCCGCGGGGTCGGCCGCGCAACCGTGGGCGGTCGAGCAGGAGTATCTGTACGTGCTGCTCGTGCATCTGCTCAACACTGGCAACATAAGCCCGACCGAGATCGATTGGGCGAGCTCGCAGCTTCGCGCGTGGAGCCGTCGCCTGTCGCTCGAGCAGATTCCGAAAACGATGGAAGGTTTCTTCGTCGATCTCGCGGGTCGGGAAGGGCTGGTCCGCCGCACCGGCAACGATCGCGGATCGATGCTGCGCTATCTCGATACCACGCCGCTCGCCGAAGGAATGGACCGCGCGATCAGTGCGCTTCGCGACGCCGAAATGACCGATCAAGGCCCCATCGCAGCAATCAACCAGCAGCGCCTCGCAGTGCTCCGCAAGATCCAGCCGGCGATGTCGCCTTCGTCGCATACCGACCTGCGCCGCGATCCACGCATCGCGGTCGCGGTTTCCGCGCGGGTGCGCATCGGGCTTTCGCGCATTTGCCAGGACTTGAACGCCAAGGCCGCCGAGGATGGAGTCGCGGATCCCAGCAGCACCGAGCAGATCGAGGTCTATCCGGTCGCAGGCGCTCCACGCGTCAAGCGCAAGCCAGTCGCGGAGGACGATTCGCTTGCCGCGAGCTTATCGTCCTGGAGCGATCCGACGTGGGAAGTCAAAGACCGCAGCGTCGCCGGGCTGCGTATCGCCGCGACGGGTGGCATCGGCCAGAGCCTTACGCTCGGAGCGCTTGTCGCGGTGCGGCAATCGGACGTCGATGCCTGGCTCCTCGGGGTCGTCCGCCGTTTGAACAAGGTGTCCAACGAGGAAGTCGAAGCGGGCGTCAATATCATCGCCGAGCGCATGGTCGCGGTGACACTCGCCGCGAAGCGCCGTGCCCACGAGGAAATGGGCTACGTCGTCAATGGTCTCGACATGTCGACGATGGGCGAGCGCTTCGAAGGCTTGTATCTTCCTCCACCATCGCGCCCCGATAAGCCGCTGGCGATGAAAACGGTGATCGTGCCGACGTCCGAATACGCCGAGGGTCGCAACGTCATACTCACGACGACGCACTCGGTGTACACCGTTTCGCTGCGCCACTTGGTCGAGCAGCGTCCGGAGTGGAGCTGGGCGACAATTCACATCGTCGAGAAAAAGGTGCGCGAGGAGTAGCGTCGCGAGCCACCCGGCGCGGGGCCCCGCGCGGAGCGTGGGATCGACGGGGAATTGCGAGTCGACGCATGAGGCCGACAACTCGACGGTTAATATTTCGTCGAAAGCGGAGGAGGCCGAGTCGCGAGCTGCACCGGCCGATTCAATCCAGCGGCCGGAATTTCAGCGTCAGGTTACGGCGGAAGCTGTCGGCCGATTTGGGTTGCGGCAGAGGCGAGGCCCTGATAATTGCGCGCTGGACCGCATCGTCGTAGGCGCGCACGCCACTCGATTTCCTGAGCTGAGTATCGATGATCTCGCCGGTGGGCAATTGCACGACCTCGAAGATCGCCTCGGGATTGCCGGGGATATCGGGCGGGACGACGACCAGCGCTCTGATCTTCGCCTGGATCTGCCGCACGTAATCGTCGTTGGCCTTCGCCTGAGACGCTTCAGCCGCCTGCGCCAGAGTCCGCCGCTCACGCTCCGCTTGCGCCTTTAGCGCGTCGGCTTCTCGCGCCTGCCGCTCGCGTGCCTCAGCGACGCGCTTTTCTTCGGCCTTTTTCTTATCCGCTTCGCGCCTGTCGGCTTCGCGTTTTTCGCGTTCGAGCTGCTCCTGCTTCTTGCGCTCGAGCTCGCGCTTTTCCTTGAGCGCGATATCGGCCTTGGTCGGCTGCGGCGGCTCGACCTTGGGCGGGGGCTTGGGTGGCTCGGGCCTCGGAGGCTCGGGGGGGGGCTTCGCAGGCTCGGGCTCAGTGGGCTTCGCCTTCGGCTCGGCTTTATCCGGCAAAGGCGCCGCGTACAACTCAACGCTCACCGCCTCGGGCTTGCGGTTTTGCCACGTCGCGCTGAAGACGAGGAACCCGACAAAAGCGAGGTGGATTGCCACGGCGAGAATCGCGGCAATCCATTTCCCGGTCGACCAGCGGGCGTCGGAGCGCGGCGGCGGCATCGCGACTTTAGTTGGATTGCGGTTGTGCCAGCAACCCGACCTTGCGCACGTTGTTGGACTGCAGAAGGTCCACCACAGCGATGACGTCCCTGTACGGAATCGAGCCGCCCGCGCGTATCACCACGGGCTGATCGGGATTCTTGTCCTGACGCTCCTTGATTCGCGACAGCAGCTCGCTCTGCGAAACTCGCACTGGCGCCGCCGGGCCTTCGCGCAGCAGCAGCGTCTGACCGGGACGGATCGTGATTTCGAGCGGCGACAGCGGAACGGCGAGCTTGCTGCCGACGCTGGGCAGCTCGATCTCCCCAGGCGTGATCAGCGGAGCCGTGACCATGAAGATCACCAGCAACACCAGCATCACATCGATGTACGGAACGACGTTGATCTGGTTGATGGATTTCCGCGGGCGTCTCATCGCTTGAGCCACCTCCTATGGCGATTTGCGTTTAGTTGTCCATTGTGAGTCGGTGGCTAGCGCTGACTCGCGGGCAATCGCACCCCACTCGCTGCGCTCGCGGGGGCCGCGCGGACCGTGGCCCCGCCGAAGGCCGGGCAGGAAAGCGCGGCCATATGGCGCGCCTTCGGGGTCACACGCTTCGCGCTTCCGCCCTTCCGCGCGCCGGCTCGCTGCTCGCATGTGCGTCATCCCTGGCGCTGAAGAATGTTCGAAAATTCCTCGATGAAGGTCTCGAAGCGCGTCGCGAGCCGATCGACATCGTGCGTATAGCGATTGTAGGCAACGACCGCGGGGATCGCGGCAAATAGCCCGATCGCGGTTGCGATCAGTGCTTCCGCAATGCCGGGCGCCACCTGCGCAAGCGTCGCCTGGCTCACATTGGACAAGCCTCGGAACGCGTTCATGATTCCCCACACCGGCCCGAAAAGGCCGATGTACGGGCTTACGGAACCCACGGTGGCAAGTCCGGCGAGATTGGCCTCGATCATATCGATCTCACGCTGGTACGTCGCGCGCATCGCGCGACGCGCGCTGTCCATCGTCGCCGCGGACGAGGAGCCCTGCTTGCGGTGCTTGGCGTACTCGCGGAAGCCCGCCGTGAAGATGCGCTCCATCGCCCCCGCGTCCCGGCTCTGGCTGGCGCGTTGATAGAGCGCGTTGAGGTCGCCGCCTTTCCAGAACTCGTCCTCGAATGCGTCGGTATTCCTCGTCGCGCGCTTGAGCGCAAACAGCTTGAGGAATATCTGCCACCACGACCACAGCGACAGCAGCAACAACAGGCCCATCACCGCCTGCACCACGATGCTGGCGTGGGCGACCATGGCGATGAACGACAGGTCGGGATGCAGATTCAAGCCGAGCTCTCCAATGCGAGAAGGACGGGCGCCGGAATGCGCGTCGGGCGCCAGGTGACGGGGTTCATGCAAGCCAGACCCACTCGCGCGCTCGGGTCACCTCGAGCGCGTCGTACAGGCGCCCGGGCGCCCGGAAGTCGATTTCCAGGCGATGGACCACGAACACCGCCTTGTGTTCACTTGCCAAATCCGTTACCGCGATGCCCATCGCGGCCAGCCATTCGGTGCGGGCACGCTCCAGAAAGCGCAGGTAGTTCGCGTAATAGACGACGCCCGCCGCATCGGTATCCTCATAATAAACGCGCACCGGCCAGCGGAAGGGTTGCGGCGCCGCCGCGCTCATTCAGTAAAAAGCTCGCCGTGGGCCGAAGGAGGGGCGAGTCCGAAGTGACGATATGAAAGGACGGTCGCAACGCGCCCCCGGTTGGTCCGCTGCAGGAATCCCTGCTGGATCAGGAACGGCTCGAGAACGTCCTCGATCGTGTCGCGCTCCTCGCCGATCGCCGCGGCGAGATTGTCGACGCCTACCGGGCCGCCATCGAATTTATCGAGCACGCAGCGCAGGAGCTTGCGGTCCATGACGTCGAGGCCCGACGCATCGACGTCGAGCATTTTCAGCGCATCGTCGGCGACCAGCCGGCTGATCTTGCCCGCGGCGCGCACCTCCGCAAAATCGCGCACGCGCCGCAGCAGCCGGTTGGCGATGCGCGGCGTGCCGCGCGAGCGACGAGCGATCTCCATCGCGCCTTCCGCATCGATTGGAATGTCGAGCAGCTTCGCCGAGCGTGTCACGATGCGCGTCAATTCTTCGGCTGTGTAGAATTCCAGCCGCGCGACGATGCCGAAGCGGTCGCGCAGCGGATTGGTGAGCATCCCCGCACGCGTGGTCGCGCCGACCAGCGTGAACGGCGGCAGGTCGAGCTTGACGCTGCGCGCGCCGGGCCCCTCTCCGATCATGATATCGATCTGAAAGTCCTCGAGCGCGGGGTAGAGAATCTCCTCGACGACCGGCGAAAGCCGATGGATCTCGTCGATGAAAAGAACGTCGTTGGGCTCCAGATTGGTGAGCAGCGCCGCGAGATCGCCCGCGCGTTCGAGCACGGGCCCGGAAGTCTGGCGAAGATTCACGCCGAGCTCGTGGGCGATGATGTGGGCAAGCGTCGTCTTGCCCAGTCCGGGCGGCCCGAACAGCAGGACGTGATCGAGCGATTCCTTGCGCTTTTTCGCGGCCTCGATGAAGATCGAAAACTGGCCGCGGATCTTTTCCTGGCCGATGTACTCGTCGAGCGCGCGCGGCCGCAGCGTGCGCTCGACAACCACCTCCTGCGGGCTCGAAGGGGCCGCGGCGATGAGGCGATCGGTTTCGATCATCTTGGAATTATGCCTTGGCCAGCAGCTTCAGGGCCTGCCGTATGCCATCGCCCACCGCAACGCCTTCGGGCAGTTGCTTCACCGCGTGCGCGGCTTCCTTGTCGCTGTAGCCGAGCGCGAGCAGCGCGTGCAGAACGTCCGAGGCGACCGGCGCCGGGCGGTGCACGCCCACCGCCGTGGTCACGTCCGCGCCGAGCTTGTCCTTGAGCTCGAGCAGCAGACGCTCCGCGGTTTTCTTGCCGATGCCGGGTATGCGGGTGAGCTGTCCCGTCTCCTGCATCGCGACCGCCTGTGCGAGTTCCGCAACCGACAGCCCGGACAATACCGACAGCGCGGTGCGGGCGCCGACGCCGCTGATCCTGATGAGCTGCCTGAACGCCCGGCGCTCGTTCTCGGAACCAAAGCCGAACAGCAGATGCGCGTCCTCGCGCACGACGAGATGTGTGAACAGAACGACCTTGTCTCCCAGATTGGGGAGATTGTAGAAGGTGCTCATCGGGACATCGACCTCGTAGGCCACCCCCTGCACGTCGAGCAGGATCTGCGGCGGATTCTTCTCGACGAGCGTGCCTGACAGGCGGCCGATCACGACGTTGTCCCGGCGATGGGTGGCGCGATGGCAATGCTTCCAATCATGAAGTGAGCGCGAATTATCGCATGCGCGACGCGCTGGGCTCCGGCCATGTTCCCCACGATGCCAGATGCCGTGCGACTTCGTGCAGCGACGTCAGCACTATCGGCGCTCGCGCGAGCAGCGCTTCGCTCGGCGGATGCAGATCAGGCACCAGGATGGGCGTCATGCCGGCAGCGAAGGCGGCGATGACGCCGGGCTCCGAATCCTCGAGCACGACGCATGCGCCCGGCGCGACGCCGAGCCGAGCCGCGGCGGCGATGAAGATGTCGGGCGCCGGCTTGCCGCGCGCGACCTCGTCGCCTCCCACCAACGCGTCGAAGCGCTGCAGCAGATTTGCGCGCGCGAGCTTGGCCTTTGCGCGCTCTCGCCGGGTGGAGGTCGCAACCGCCTTGGGGATGCGCCGCGACTCGAGCAGCTCCAGAAGCTCGATCAGTCCGGCTTTGATTGGGACCGCTTCCTCGGCGGATATCGCGTCATAGTTCGCAATCCATGCACCCATGAGCGACGCCGCACGCTCGGAGCTGCCGTAGCGACTGGCGATCAGCGCAAGGCAATCGGCGTGATTACGGCCGATCATCTCGCGACAAAGCGCGAGATCGAATCCGTCGCGATGCGTCGCGGCGACGGCTTTCCACGCGCGCTGCCCGAGCATCTCGGTATCGAGCATCAGGCCGTCCATGTCGAAGATGACCGCGCTGTAGCGGCGCGAGCCACCGGACGTCACCAGTCCCCCGCGAAGCGGGATCGGCCGGGAATTGCGAGTCGACGCATGAGGCCGACAACGCAATTCAAGACATCGCGTTGACGGCGAAGGAGGCCGACAGCGAGCCAGCGCCCGCGCATCAGCGCCAGCCACCGACACGCGATTCGATAAGCTTCGCATCTGGTGGAAGGAGGTAGCGCTGTGCGCAGCGAGAGGAGTCCCCGGCGAGCAGTGTGAGCCGGGGTCGAGTGCCCGCGCATCAGCGCCAGCCACCGACACGCGATCGACGCCATTCGATAACGGCGAAAGGAGGTGGCCGCCGGCATCGTCATCACTACAGCATCCGTCCGCGGCGCATGCGATAGCCACCCTTGCGCATTCCACCCAAGCCTTCGCCGCCGTGCGCGTGGCAAATCGCGCACGCGAGCGCATCGGCCGCGTCCGCGGACGGCGCGGTGGAGAGCGCGAGCAGGCGCTTGACCATTTCCTGCACCTGCGCCTTGGCGGCCTTCCCATGCCCGACGACGGCCTGCTTGACCTGCAACGCTGTGTACTCGGTGACTGGAAGATCGGCGAGCACTGCCGCTGAGATGGCCGCGCCGCGAGCCTGGCCGAGCAGAAGCGTCGAGCCCGGATTGACGTTGACGAAGACCTTCTCGACCGCGACTTCGGTCGGCTGGTGCGCGGCGATCACACTCGACAGATCGCGCAGGATCATCGCGATGCGTTGCGGAAGCTCGCCAGAGGCGCTACGGATGCAGCCGCTGGTGACGTATTGCAATTTTCCGCCGGCGCATACGATCAGCCCGAAGCCGGTGATTCGAAGCCCGGGATCGATGCCGAGAATACGCCGGATCGGCACGTCACGCGTCCCGACGCGGCGCAACGGACCGCGGCCGCCGCATGCGCGAGCCGGGCGAGCGTCGATGAGCCGGTGACGACGCACGCGTCGCCATGCTCACGCCTCCTCGATCACCGCCGTCGTGTAGACGTCCTGTACGTCGTCGATCGACTCGATGGCATCCAGGAGCTTCTGCATTCTCGCGGCATCATCGCCGGAAAGCTCGACTTCGGTCGCCGGCTTCATCGTGACCTCCGCAAACTCGGGTTTGAGGCCTGCCCTGAGGAGCGCGTCCTTGACCGCGACGAAATCCTGCGGCGCGGTTAGCACTTCGATCGACCCGTCGGCGTGGTTGACGACATCGTCCGCGCCCGCGTCGAGCGCGATCTCCATGAGCTTGTTTTCGTCGACGCCGGGTGCAAACGCGAGCTGGCCGCAATGCTTGAACAGAAATGCCACCGATCCCTCGGTGCCCAGATTGCCGCCATGCTTGGAAAATGCGTGCCGCACGTCGGCGACGGTGCGGATGCGGTTGTCGGTAAGGCAATCGACGATGACGGCGGCACCGTTGACGCCATAGCCCTCGTAGCGAATCTGCTCATAGCTCACGCCTTCGAGCTCACCCGCGCCGCGCTTGATCGCGCGCTCGACGGTGTCCTTGGGCATGTTGTTATCCATCGCCTTGTCCACCGCGAGGCGCAGGCGCGGGTTGGTCGAAACGTCGCTGCCGCCCAGCTTGGCGGAAACGGTGATTTCCCGGATCAGGCGGGTGAATATCTTGCCGCGCTTGGCGTCGGTCGCGGCCTTTTTGTGCTTGATGTTCGCCCACTTGCTATGGCCGGCCATGATGCGTCGCCACTTTCGTTGCTACTCGCTTGATTATACGCGACGCCATCCTCGTCACCGGCGCGCCTAGGCCGGAAGAGACGCGGCTGCCGCGAGCTCATCCCCGCTCAAAGCAATTTCTGCTGTTTCAGAAATTGGGCGATCGCCTGGAGCCGCACTTCGCTATCATTGATCTCGAGCATGCTTTGCTTGATCGGCAGCGGCAGCGGCAGGAGCTCGGCGAGTCGATATCCCACCCACGATGCGTCGCCAAGCTCGTGCTCGGAAGAAAAATGCTCCGCGCCGGCGCGCTCGATCAGGATCGCGAGCAGCTCCGCGAGCGGTTGATGTGCGTCCGCGAGCGACATCGTCGGCTCGGGTGGCAGGGAGTGCACCTGACCGACGAAGAGCCCATCGTCCGCGACCGCATGCGATTGCACCTGAAAGCGCGCGCCGCCCTCGGTCTTGAGATGCAGGATGCCGAGCTGCGGCATATCCCACGCCGTGATCCGCGCCACGGTCCCGATCGTCGCGAATTCAGGCGTGTGGCCGGTGCTGGACGCGGCCGAAGCGCCGCGCCGCGAGACTTCCTCACCGTGGGTGAGCAGGCACACGCCGAAAGGCTTGTCGTCTCTCAAGCACTCCTTGGTCATTTCAATGTAGCGCTGCTCGAAGACCTTGATCGGCAGCACGCCGCCGGGGAAGAGCACGGTCTTGAGCGGAAACAGCGGAAGCTTGATGGGGGATCGCGATGTCCCGCCGCGCAAGAACGAAAGCATCGACGATCCCGGCGGTGCCGATCAGGCTCGCTCGACGACGGGCGGCGCCACGCGCGAAGCGCCCCAACGAGGCCCCAACGCGTGCACGACGCCGAGCTGGTCGAGAATTCTCGCCACGACGAAATCGATCATGTCGGCGATCGCCTGCGGCCGGCCGTAGAAGCCCGGCGCGGGCGGAAGGATCACCGCGCCCGCGCGTGCGAGCTTGAGCATGCTTTCCAGATGAATTGCCGACAGCGGCGTTTCGCGCGGCACCAGAACGAGCGGCCTCTTCTCCTTCAGCATCACGTCCGCGGCGCGCTCGATGAGATTGTCGGCAAGCCCTGCGGCAATCGCCCCGAGCGTTCCCATGCTGCACGGACACACCGCCATGGCGTCCGCGGGATTCGATCCCGATGCGACAGGCGCCATCCAGTCCTCGCGGCCGAAGACCGTCAACTGTCCGGTCTGGGCGCCGAATCGCTGCGCAAAGTAAGCGGTGGCCGCAGCGGGCTGCGTCGGGAGCGTGAGATCGAGCTCCTGTCTGGCGACGATCTGCGCCGCGGGAGAGTAGAACAGATACACGCGCGCACCCGCCGCGAGCAGGCATTCGAGCAGCCGCAATCCATAAGGCATGCCCGACGCGCCGGTCAATGCAAGGGCGACGGTTTTCTGCGCAGTCATGACTTCATTCTAGCCGATCGGAGCGGAACCACGCGGGGCCTATTCGGAGTCTCCCAACTCGCGATGCCGGGTCATGACCTGATAGCGCGTGCCGAACGCGCGTGCCAGCCGCTCGACCAGATACACCGAGCGGTGCTGTCCGCCAGTGCACCCGAGAGCGACCGTCAGATAGTTGCGGTTGTCGCGCGCGTAATCGGGAAGCCAGCTTGCGACAAAATGATAAATGTCGGTGTACATGCGCTCGACCTCGGGGTGGCGTTCGAGATACGCGATGACCGCGGCGTCCATGCCCGTCCGCGGCGCGAGCGCGGGTTCGTAATGCGGATTCGGAAGACAACGCACGTCGAATACGAGGTCGGCATCGAGCGGAACGCCGTGCTTGAAACCGAAGGATTGAAACAGCAGCGTGAGCTTCGAGGGGTCGACGCTGATGAAGTCCTTGATCCATGAGCGGAGCGCGGTCGCGGAAACCTCGCTGGTGTCGAAGCTGTAGCCGAGCTGGCGCATGTCGGCGAGGCGGTCGCGCTCGAGCTCGATCGCCTCCTTGAGCGTGCGCTCCTCGCTGGAAAACGGATGCCGCCGCCGCGTCTCCGAGAAGCGCTTGACCAGCGTGTCGGTCTTCGCGTCCAGATACAGAAAGCGCACGTTCCAGCCGCTCGCGCGCGCGTTGTCGATGGCGCCGGCGAGCCCTGCCAGGCCCGGCTCGGTCTTGACGTCGACGACGATCGCGACGTGCTGCTGCTCCGCGGTTTTGAGGTGGGCGAGCAGTCCGGCGATCTGCGTCAAGGGAAGATTCGACACCGCGTAGTAGCCGCTGTCCTCGAGCGCGGCGAGCGCCACGCTCTTTCCGGAGCCGGAAACGCCGCCGATCAGCAGCAGGTCCATGCCACGTCGCGTTGTCGACGTAAGGGATGGCGAACGCAAAGCGTCGCCAGCGCAGCGAAGGCGAGAGACTTGCGCGCGAGGAACCGGAGTGTACGTATGAAGCACATGGGGATTCCGAGGCCGCGCGCAACAATGAGCTGCCAGCGCAGTAACCTTGCGCCGTCAGCCGCCGTCTTCCATCAGCTTCTGCTGCCTCTCGATGAATTCCTTGGTGCTGTCGATTCCGCGCTGATTGAGCACAAAGTTGCGCACCGCGGCTTCGACGAGCACCGCGAGATTGCGGCCGGCGGCGACGGGGATGGTCACCTTGCGTATCGGCACCCCCAGAATCTCCTGATACGTCGCGCTCACCTGCAGCCTGTCGAGCTCGGAAAACTGCTCGTTACTGTGGTCTTCCAGGTTCACCATGAGCTTGAGTAGTTTGCGCGGCCGCACCGCGGTTTCTCCGAATATGGTACGGATGTTCAAGACGCCGATGCCGCGCACCTCCAGAAAATCCTTGAGCACAGAGGGGCAGCGACCCTCCAACGTGTCGGGGGAGATGCGATAGAGCTCGACGATGTCGTCGGCGACGAGGCCGTTGCCGCGCGAGATGAGCTCGAGCGCGAGCTCGCTCTTGCCGATCGCCGATGCGCCGGTGATGAGCACACCCATTTCCAGGACGTCCAGAAATACGCCGTGCAGCGAGGTCGATTCCGCGAGCATACGCGACAGGTAGAGCCGGATCACCTCGGCTAGATGCGGCGACGGCTGAGCCGAGGTCAGCAAGGCGATGTGATACTTGTTGCATTCGTCGAGCAGATGCGTCGGTACTTCTTCGCCGTTGGCGACGATAATCGCCGCCAGCTCGGTCGTGAACAAACGGCTGATCGAGGCTTTCAGCGCGTCCTCCGGCAGGGCGCGAAGATGCGCAGCCTCGGCGGCGCCGATCAGCTGCACGCGGAAGGGATGGATGAAATTCATGTGGCCGATCTGGCCGATGGTCGGCTTCAATGCCGACTCTCCAGTCAGAACGCGGCTTCCCCCCTGGCGGCCGGCGAGCCAGACGAGCCCGAGACGATCGTGATTGTCTGCGAACATGCGCTCGATGCTGACCTGGCGAATGGCGCCGCTCTCGGTCATCGCGATTCCGCCGTCCAGGTGGAGAACAGGCGATGGATGCCGGGCGCATCCGATGCCGTCGCGACTTGATCGCGAAACGTCTTCTCGCTGAACATTTGCGCAAGCTCGGAAAGGAGCTGGAGGTGCTCTTCGGTCGCTTGCTCGGGGACGAGAAGTACGAAAACCTGCTCGACCGGACGCCCATCGGGGGCATCGAAGGGAATCGGCTGCAGCGGCCGCACGAAGGCGCCGAGCGCGTGCTTGAGCCCCTTGATGCGGCCGTGGGGTATCGCGATGCCCTGGCCGAGCCCGGTGGAGCCCAGGCGCTCGCGCGCGAACAAGCTGTCGAAAACCACGTTGCGGGCAATCTGCGCGTGGTCCTCGAAAAGCTGGCCGATCTGCTCGAAGAGCCTTTTTTTGCTCGTCGCCTCGACGTCGAGAACGATGTTCGTCTCAGGCAAAAGCGACGCGATGTGATTCATGGCGACGTTGACTCGATGCGCGCTGGCGTGCCGCCGAACCCGGCGGGTTGCGGGGGTTTGGTTAGCGTGCGCGGGTCTTCGGTGGAGTCGACGCTTTGCGGTTGCGCTTGATGGCCGCAGGCTCGTGGCGGTTTCCGTTCCGCTTTTCCTTGTATCGGATCACCTGGCGATCGAGCTTGTCGGCCAGCGCGTCGATCGCCGCGTACATGTCGGGATCGACGCATTCGGCGTGGATGTCCTTGCCGCTGATGTGAAGGTTGGCGGTGATCTGCTGCCTGAGCTTGTCGACCGAGAGCACGACATTGACGTCGATCACGTGATCGAAATGCCGGGCGACGCGGTCGAGCTTCGACGTCACGTAATCGCGGATCGCCGGTGTGATCACGAGATGATGGCCGGTCAGGTTCAGATTCATCCAGCTCTCCTTCCGATGCCAAGCGACGGTTCGGGGGTCAGATGTTCTTGCGCAGATTCACCGGCGGAATCTGCAGCGCCTCGCGGTACTTGGCGATGGTGCGCCGGGCGACGACGATGCCCTGGTCGCCGAGCAGGTCCGCGATCCGGCTATCGGTCAGGGGCGTATTGCGATCCTCGGCGCCGATGAGCTGCTTGATGAGGGCGCGGATCGCCGTGGCGGACGCGGCGCCGCCGGTGTCGGTGGCGACGTGGCTGCCGAAGAAATACTTAAGCTCGTAGGTTCCGCGCGGCGTGAGCATGTATTTCTGCGTCGTTACGCGCGAGATCGTGGACTCATGCAGGCTAAGGATCTCGGCGATCTCGCGCAACACCATCGGACGCATCGCAACGTCGCCGTGGTCGAAGAAGTGGCGCTGCCGGTCGACGATCGCCTGCGAAACCCGAAGGATCGTCTCGAACCTCTGTTGCACGTTGCGGATCAGCCATTTCGCTTCCTGCAGCTGCGCGGCGAGCTGCTGGTTCGACGATTCGCGGTTGCGGGTGAGGATGTCCGCGTAAATGCGGTTGAGGCGGAGCTTGGGCATCGCGGCCTCATTGAGCGCCGCGATCCAGCGCCCGCGCAGCTTGCGCACGACGACGTCTGGAATGACGTAATTGGCTTCGGTATTGGAAAATCCGCTGCCGGGCCGCGGATTGAGGCTCGTGATGAGCGTGCGCGCTCCGCGCACGCCTGCATCGTCGGTGTGCAGCAGGCGCTTGAGCTTCCCGAAATCTCGCGCGGCGAGAAGCGGGAGGTGATTTTCAACCAGCCTGATCGCTTCCGCGCGATACGGCGTCGGCTCGGGGAGTGTCTTGAGCTGCAGACCGAGGCATTCGGCGGCATCGCGCGCCCCGACTCCGGCGGGCTCCATGTTCTGCAAGCGCCGCAGCGCGATCGAGATCTCGTCGGCGTCAAGCTCGAGCTCCGCCGGAAAAAACTCCAGCAGCTCCTCGAGCGATGTCTTCAGGTACCCATCGTCGTCGAGCGCATCGATGAGCGCCGACACGATCTGCCGGTCGCGCAACGGAAGGTTGAGCAGCGCGAGCTGGGCGTTCAAGTGATCGCGCAGTGAGCACGTGGCGACCTGCTGCGGAGAAAAGCTCTCGTCGTCGTCGTCGTTCGACGCCGAGCCCCAGTCACCGTCGCCGCCTGTGAACGTCAGATCGAATTCGCTGCTGCCGGCGTCTTCGCGAATCTCGGCGGGCGCCTCGGAGGCGGCGACGGTCGCAGTGACCGTCAGCGGAAATTCAGGGGGCGGCGCACTGCTATCCTCCTCGTCGGCCTTCTCGAGCAACGGATTTTCCTGAAGCAGGCGCTCGACCTCGGCATTGAGCTCGAGCGTCGACAGCTGGAGCAGGCGTATGGACTGCTGCAGCTGTGGAGTCAGCGTAAGGTGTTGCGAAAGCTTGAGCTGAAGTGTCGGCTTCACAGAGTGGTATACAACGATGCCATGTACGATCGCGACGCAGTGTCATTGCCCGCGGAAGTCTGGCGTCATTGTACCGCTAGAGTCGGAAATGCTCCCCTAGATAGACCTTGCGGACGTTCTCATTATAAACAATTTCGTCTGGGGTTCCCGATGCGAGCACGCGGCCTTCGTTGATGATGTATGCGCGGTCGCAGATGCCGAGCGTTTCGCGGACGTTGTGATCGGTGATCATCACTCCGATCTCGCGCTCCTTGAGAAAGCCGATGATCTTCTGAATATCAAGGACGGCGATAGGGTCGATGCCCGCGAACGGCTCGTCGAGGAGGATAAAGCGCGGGCGCGTCGCGAGGGCTCTCGCGATTTCGACTCGCCGGCGCTCTCCGCCGGAAAGGCTCACCGCGGAAGCCTCGCGCAGATGCGAGATCGAGAGATCCTCGAGCAGCGCGTCGAGCCGGTTGGCGATCTCGTCGGTGTCGATGCCCTGCAGTTCGAGGATCGCCTGGACATTTTCCGCGACGGACAGCTTGCGGAAGATCGACGCTTCCTGCGGCAGGTAGGATAAGCCCAGCCTCGCGCGCACGTGGATCGGCATGCGCGTGAGGTCGTCGCCGTCGAGCTCGATCGTTCCGCCGTCGGTCGCCACGAGGCCGACGATCATGTAGAAGCACGTCGTCTTGCCGGCGCCGTTGGGCCCCAGCAGCCCGATGACCTCGCCGCTCGCCACAGAGAGCGAGACGTCGTGAACGACTGTGCGCGATTGGTAGCGCTTGTTGAGCTTCGCGACCGACAGCGTGCTCATCGCGGCCCGGGACAGGTTCCAAAGCTCACTTCGGCTGCTCGTTGAGCTTGGCGTCGGGCTTGAGGGGCAAGGGAGCGTTGGGTGAAGGCGACGACTTGGCGTCCTTCGCGTCCTTATCCTTGGAATCTTTGGGCTGCGGCTGAAACACTCCGCGCACGCGCGGTCCCAGAGGAGCGTCGTTGGCCCGCGGCGGCGTCGTATCCGGCCGCCCTTCGGCCTTGAACACGTCGGTCTCGGCGTTGTACGAGATATAGTTGCTGCGGATTTCGTCTCCGGTTCTCTTCAATAAAGCGCGATCGAACAGCTCGACGAATCGCTTGTGCCCGTCGTAGACCACGCGCTGCGCGTAGCCCTCGTTGTATTCGTCGCTGCCGTCACGCTTTTCGCGAAAGCTCACGGGGTTGCCGTACGCGGTCGCCGAAAGCGTGTTGTCCGGGTTCTGGTGAAAGACGATGCGATCGGCGTGGATGGTCAACGTCCCCTGCGTGACCACGACGTTGCCTACCAGCTCGCCGCCCTTGGTTCCGAAGTCCGCCCCGGCCGTGTCGCCGTTGAAAAAGATCGGCTTGTCACGATCGGCTTTTTCGGCGAGTGCCGTCGTCACGAAAGCCCCGGCCAGGACCGCTGGCGCGATGAGCAACGCGCACCGACAACGTGCGCCGCGAGCATTCGGGGGAATGAACAACATGACTATTTTTGCGGTTGCAGCTGTCCGCTGACGCGCGACTTGAGCTTGATCGTCTTGGCCTTGTTGTCGATTTCCATGCCGGTCGCGTTGATTATCCCACGCGCATCAGTGATCGTCACCGGTTTGTCCGTGTCGATCCTGTCCTCTTTGGGAATCACGTGCAGATACTCGCTCTCGATGGTCATCGGTCCGTCATGCGCATCGGCCGCCGTTGCGTCGCGCACCGCCTTCACCTTGCCGCTGAAGTAAGCATTCTTCTGATCGCCGGTGACGCTGGCGCGGTTGGACGTCACCGAAAGCTTAGGCTTTCCCGGCTCGCTGATGGTGATGAGTGGCGCGTCGAGCTCAGTCGTGTCGTCGTCCGGAAAATGCCTGGCGATCCGCGCGCTCAGCGCCTGGCGAACGTTCCCGTCGGCGTCAAGGCTGATCGCCTTGAAGTTTTCGATGACGATGTCCGGGTCGTGGCGTCCGGAGCCGTCGAATGCCGACACCGGAGGGCGCACCTGCGCGTCGAGCCAATACGTCAGCGCGGAGAGCGCGCCCAGGAGCAGCACCGGCGACCACGCGACCAGCCTGTCGAGCCAGCGCTTCACGATTCGAAGGCCTCTATGCGTTGTTGCAGCAGGCCGCGCGCCGATAGAAGGAGCTCGCACACCTCGCGTACCGCGCCTGCGCCGCCGTCGGCGCGCGTGACGTAGTGCGCACGCCGCTTGACCGCCTCTGGCGCATGCGGGACGGTCACGCCCAGCCGGCAGCGCAGGATCAGCGGCAGATCGGGAAGATCGTCGCCGATGTGCGCGCATTCCTCGGGCGCCACGCCGAGATCGCCGCGCAATCGCTCCCAGGGCGCGAGCTTGTTCTCCGCGCCGAGAAGGACGTGCGCCACCGAAAGGTGCCGCGCGCGCTTGGTCACCGCGGGAGCGGCGCTGCCGGTGATCCACGCGACGACGATCCCGGCATCGTGAAGCATCTTGAGCCCGAGGCCGTCGAGCGTATAAAAAGCCTTGAGCTCGCTCCCGTCGTCGGCATAGTAGAGCCTGCCGTCCGTGAGGACGCCGTCGACGTCGCAGGAAAGCATGCGCACTGCGCGCGCGCGATCGAGAAGATCGGGGGCGCTCATGGTGGTCCCCCCACGCTCGCGGCTGGCGCCGCTACGCTGCCCCCGGAGGGGGCGCACCCGCACCTCGGTCCGTCGGCACTCACGGGTGGACCCCCACGCTTGTGGCTCGCACTGCCGCGCTGCCCCCAGAGGGGGCGCTGTTCGGCCTTGCAGGCCGCGGCGTTGCGAGACGCAACGCCTCCTCGTGCTGTCCATGCCGGCGTAGGCCGGCATGGAGCCGCGGCACTCGGCCTCGGGGCGGCCCGTCGGCGCTCATACCACTCTGGCGCGGAACAGATCGTGTAGGTGCAGCGCACCGACGAGCGTCCCGCGCTCGTCCACCACCAGCAGCTGCGTTACCTTCGGCGCGCTTTCCATGAGCTCGACGCAATCGATCGCAAGCCGATCGGCCGCGATGGTCCGCGGACTTCGCGTCATCAGTTCACTCACGCGCGCGGCCGCGAAATCGCGTACGCGAGGAATGCAGCGGCGAAGATCGCCATCGGTGAAGATGCCTGCGACGCTTCCGTCGGAATCGACAACCGCGGTCATTCCCATTCCCTTGCCGCTCATTTCCACGACCGCGTCCGCGAGCGTTGCGGAAATCGACACGCGCGGAACCGATTCCCCGGTTCGCATCACATCTGCGACGCGCGTGAGTAGCTTTCTTCCCAGCGAGCCACCGGGGTGTGCACGCGCGAAATCGACGACCGAAAACCCACGCGCATCGAGCAGCGTCAGCGCGAGCGCGTCGCCGAGCGCGAGCGCCGCGGTCGTGCTCGCCGTGGGTGCGAGCCCGAGCGGGCATGCCTCGCTCGCCACGCTCGCGTCCAGGTGCGCGTGCGCCGCCTGAGCGAGCGACGAATCCTCGTTCCCCGTCAGCGCGATCAACCGCGCGCCCTGGCGTTTCAGATGCGGAAGCAGCGATACCAGCTCGTCGGTTTCGCCAGAGTTCGACAGCAGGATGACCACGTCTTCAGCGGCGATCATGCCGAGGTCGCCGTGGCTCGCTTCGGCGGCGTGGACAAAGAAGTAACGACCACGTGCCCGCGGCATTCGAGTAATGCGCGCGCGGCGGAAACGAAGGCATCCCCGAGTCGCGCCTCGAGCGCTCGGATGGCGTTGGCTTCCGTGGCGAGGACCTCGCGCGCGAGCGAGAGCGCGCGTTCGCGGTCGAGCCCGGCGGCGACAGCCGGCGAGGAGGCTCGAATCGGCGCGGGCATCCTTCAAGTATAGCGCAGTGGCGGCGTGCTACATTGGCGCTGCGAGCAGCGAGCCAGGTCCCGCGAGCGTAGCGAGTGGGGTGCGAGCGACCGCGAGTCAGCGCCGGCCATCGACTCGTGATCAATAGTTATCGCCAGAGGTAATAGGAGAATGGCGCTGCGGCGCCTGCGAATCAGCGCTAGCCACCGACGCGCGATTGCTAACCATCGCAGGTCGCAATAGAAGGTGGCGGCGTCTCTTAAGCAACGGCCGCACCGATGTCTCAGACTCTGCAGCTGATTCTCCTGTTGCTTGCCGCGGCAGTCGTCGTCGTCGTCGCGTGCAGGCTGCTGCATCTGCCGCCGATTCTCGGCTATCTCATTGTCGGCGTCGCCGTCGGTCCACACGCGTTCGGCTGGGTTCCCGACAACGCCGACGTGCGCGATCTCGCCGAGTTCGGGATCGTCTTCCTGATGTTCTCGATCGGGCTGGAATTCAGTCTGCCGCAGCTGAAAGCGATGCGACGAGCGGTGTTCGGGCTCGGGCTCGCGCAGGTGTCGATCACTACCGCGGTGGCGATGCTCGGTTTGCATGTGCTGGGCTACGGCTGGCTCGCCGGGCTCGCCCTGGGCGGGGCTCTGGCGATGAGCTCGACCGCGATCGTGTCGAAGATGCTTTCAGAGCGCGGCGAGCTCGGCTCGGCGCACGGCCGAGACGTGATGGGCATCCTGCTGTTCCAGGATTTGAGCGTGGTCGCATTCCTGATCGCGATTCCCACGCTCGCCGGGGGCGGCGAGGATCTGTGGAGGTCGCTCGCGCTCGCCGGAGTCAAGGCCGCGATCGCGCTGGCGCTGATCCTTTTCGTGGGCCAGCGCCCGATGCGTGCGTGGTTCCACCTCATCGCGCGGCAACGCTCTTCTGAGCTGTTCATGCTCAACATCCTCCTCGTGACGCTCGGGCTCGCCGCGCTCACCGAGCTCGCAGGGCTCTCCTTCGCGCTGGGCGCCTTCCTCGCCGGAATGCTCATCGCCGAAACGGAATACCGCTATCAGGTCGAAGAGGACATCAAGCCATTCCGCGACGTGCTGCTCGGACTTTTTTTCGTTACCGTGGGCATGTATCTCAATGTTAGCGTCGTCATCGCGAACATCGGCTGGGTGCTGCTCATGCTCGTCGGACCGGTGCTGGCGAAGCTCGCGCTCATCGTGTTGCTGGCGAGGATTTTCGGCTCGCCGCTCGGCACCGCCCTGCGCACCGGTTTCTATCTTGCACAGGCGGGAGAGTTCGCGATCGTGCTGCTCGCGATGGCGGGCGACCTCAGGATCCTGGAGCCGAAGCTCGCGCAGCTCGTGCTCGCCGCGATGGTGCTGTCGATGCTGTCGGCGCCATTCCTGATCCAGTTCGCCGAGCCGCTCGCGCGCCGGCTCACCGCCAACGACTGGCTCTCGCGCGCCGCGCAGCTCACGCAGATCGCTGCGCGCGGAATCGCGCGCCAGGAACACGTCATCATCTGCGGCTTCGGGCGCAGCGGCCAGAACCTCGCGCGCCTGCTCGAGGCCGAGAAAATTCAATTCATCGCACTTGATTCGGATCCGCAGCGCATCGGAGAAGCGGCGGCCAACGACAGCGGCGTGGTCTACGGCGATGCTTCCCGGCGCGAAGCGCTTCTCGCGGCGGGACTCGCCAAGGCACGCGCGGTCGCGATTACCTTCGCCGATACCGCCGCGGCGCTGAAAATACTGCATCACGTCCAGCAGGCACGGCCGGAAGTGCCGGTCATCGTGCGCACGCTCGACGACAGCGAGCTCGAGCGGCTGCTCGAGGCGGGCGCAGCGGAAGTCGTTCCGGAAGTTCTCGAGGGCAGCCTGATGCTCGCCTCGCATTCGCTTCTACTCGTGGGGGTTCCGCTCAACCGCGTTCTGGAGCGAATACGCGCGATACGCGAGGAGCGCTACAGCCTGTTTCGCGGATTCTTTCACGGCGCGACCGATGCCGCGGACGCCGCGGAAAATCTGCAACCGCGGCTGCATTCGCTGCTCCTCACCGAGCGTTCTGCCGCCGTCGGAAAATCGCTCGATCAGATCGACTTGGGTGGTCGCGTGGAAATCACCGGCGTTCGCCGGCGCGGCACGCGATCGGAAGTTCCGCGCGCCCACTATCGCTTCGAAGCGGGAGACGTGCTCGTCCTGCTCGGACGACCCGAGGACCTGGCATTCGCCGAGCGAGCGTTGCTTCGCGGCTGACGTTTCCTGACGGATGCAACGCGGTCGCCCGGCGGTCCGCGGCGGCGTCGTTGTCGTGCAAGGGCGAAACCGATACAATCGTTTCCCCTTCCGTAGACGACAACAATACCGATGCCCGTCGCATCGAGCGCGAGCTCCGCTCCGCCGACTTTCCGCGTCGATCCGACCGCTGCCGCAATCGAGCTCGTCGATGTCTCGTTTGCCTACTATAAGCGGCCCGTTCTTCGCGGCATCACCATGACCGTGCCGCGCGGGAGGGTCGTCGCGATCATGGGCGGCAGCGGAGGCGGCAAGACCACGATCCTGCGGCTGATCGGCGGACAGCTGAAGCCCGATTCGGGAAAAGTGCTCGTCGCCGGGCAATCGGTCCCCGAGCTCGAACCGGAAGCGCTGTACGCGCTGCGCAGGCGCTTCGGCATGCTGTTTCAATTCGGTGCCCTGTTCACCGACATGAGCGTGTTCGAGAACATCGCGTTTCCCATGCGCGAGCACACCGAGCTCGACGAGGAGCTCATTCGCGATCTGGTGCTGATGAAGCTCCATGCCGTGGGCTTGCGCGGCGCCGCCGAGATGATGCCGTCTGAGCTTTCGGGAGGCATGGCGCGCCGTGTCGCGCTCGCCCGCGCCATCGCGCTCGATCCGATGCTGGTGATGTACGACGAGCCGTTTGCCGGTCTCGATCCGATCTCGCTCGGCATCGTCGGGCAGCTCATACGGCGCTTGAACGACGCCCTCGGAACGACTTCGGTCGTGGTCACGCACGACGTGTATGAATCGCTGAAGATCGTCGATTACATGTACTTCGTATCGGAAGGCCGCATCATCGCCAGCGGCACGCCCGCGGAGGTGCGCGCGTCGAGCGATCCCTTCGTGCGCCAGTTCGTCGATGGCGAGGCCGACGGGCCCGTGAGGTTCCATTATCCCGCGCCGCCCTACGGCAAACAGCTGTTCGCCGATGTCAGCTGAGCTCGCCGCTGGGATCGCGCAATGGATGCGGCGCCTCGGCGCGGCGGTGACCGGCGTCGTTTCGACGCTCGGCTACGCGGCGCGCTTTCTTCTGGCGGTGCTGTGGCAGACTCCGCGCGCGTTCCGGCGCATGCATCTGACGCTGCGCGAAATCTACTTCGCCGGCGTGCTGTCGCTGGTGATCATCCTGATGTCGGGACTCTTCGTCGGCATGGTGCTGTCGCTGCAGGGTTATGAAGTCTTGAGCCGCTACGGCGCCGGAGAGCAGCTTGGGATCATGGTCGCGCTGTCGCTGGTGCGCGAGCTCGGCCCGGTCGTCGCGGGACTCCTGTTCGCAAGCCGTGCAGGTTCCGCGATCACAGCCGAAATCGGCTTGATGAAAACAACCGAGCAGCTTGCCGCGATGGAAATGATGGCGGTCGATCCGCTCGCGCGAGTGGTCGCTCCCCGGTTCTGGGGCGGAGTGATCTCGATGCCGCTACTTGCCGCGCTGTTCTCCGCCTTTGGAATCTTCGGGGCCTATCTGGTCGGCGTGCGCATGATCGGGATCGACGCCGGCGCGTTCTGGGGGCAGATGCAGGCCGGCGTGGATTTCTGGCCCGACGTAACCAACGGCGTCATCAAGAGCGTGGTGTTCGGCTTCGCAGTGTCGCTGATTGCGGTATTCGAAGGTTACGACGCCAAGCCCACCGCCGAGGGCGTATCGAGCGCGACCACGCGAACCGTGGTCACGTCCTCGCTTGCTATTCTTGCGCTCGACTTCGTGATGACGGCTTTCATGTTCCGGGGAATCGGCACATGAACCGCTCGGCGATCGATCTCTGGGTCGGAATTTTCGTGACGGTGGGCTTGGGTGCGATACTTTTTCTCGGCCTCAAGGTCGGCAACCTTCTCACGCTCGACCGCACCCCCGGCTACCGGCTCGAAGCGAGCTTCGACAACATCGGCGGGCTCAAGCTGCGAGCGCCGGTCAAGGCCGCGGGCGTCGTCGTCGGCCGCGTCGAATCGATCCGCCTAGACACCAAGACATACGAAGCCGTTGTCACCATGCGAATCAATCAGGACGTCGCGTTTTCCAAGGACACGATCGCGTCGATCAACACCTCCGGATTGCTCGGCGAGGTCTACGTCGGACTCGACGCAGGGGGCGACACCGCCATGCTGATGAACGGCGATCGCATCGCCAAAACGCAGTCGGCGGTCGTCATTGAGAAGCTCATCGGGCAGTTTCTGTTCGACAAGGCGTCGGACGCAGGAGCGAAGAAATGAAGGCAATCCATGGGATTTTCCTCGCCGTATATGCCGCCTCTGGCGCGCTACTCGCGGGCTGTGCAACCACGACGTCGCGTGTCGACCCGTTCGAGCAGTGGAACCGGGCGATGTATTCGGTGCACGAGTCCGTCGACAGCGCGATCATCAAGCCGGTCGCCCAGCAGTACGTCACGGTGATACCCGAGCTCGTCCGCACGGGTGTATCGAATTTCTTCGGCAACATCGACGACCTGTTCACGGGCATCAACGACGCGCTGCAGGGCAAGGGCGACCGCGCCGGCGACGCGTTCGGGCGGGTGCTGCTCAATTCGACGTTCGGCCTGGGCGGGATATTCGATCTCGCGTCGATGGCCGGCATTGCCAAGGACAAGAACGATTTCGGGCTGACCTTCGGGAAGTGGGGCGCACCGGACGGGCCTTATTTGTTCATTCCCTTGTTCGGCCCGACGACCGTGCGCGACGGAACGGGATGGATCGTGCGCATCTATGCGAGCCCGATACGCGCCATCAACGAAGAGTGGGTCAGCTGGTCGCTGTGGGGGCTGGGATACCTCGACACGCGCGCCCAGCTGCTCCAAAGCGAGAGCGTGCTGGAGACCGCGGCGCTGGACAAATACCGCTTCCTGCGCAACGCCTATCTGCGCGCACGCCGTTACCAGCTCTATGACGGGAAGCCGCCGCCCGAGGAGGAGGAGTGATGCGCCCGGCATTCGCCGCAAAGGCGTGAAGACACGAGGGGAACTCGATGACTTCCTTTGTGTCTTTGTGGTGATACTTTTCTGACGAGGACAACGATGATCCGTAAGTGGCTCATGATGCTCGCGGCACCCCTGACCCTCCTGGCGCCCGCCGCGTTTGCGCAGGATGCGCCCGACGCGTTGGTCAAGCGCGTGGCTGAGGACGTGCTCGCTACCATACGCGCCGACAAGGAGATTCAGAGCGGCAATCAGGCCAGGATCAAGGAGCTCATCGAAAGCAAGCTCGCGCCTCATTTCGATTTCACGCGCATGACGGCATTGGCGATGGGGCGCAACTGGCGCTCCGCCACGCCGGAGCAGCAAAAGCAGCTCACCGACCAATTTCGCACTCTGCTCGTGCGCACCTACTCGGGTGCGCTTTCGGGCTATCGCGACAACACGATGGATTACAAGCCGCTGAAGATGAACCCCGGCGACACCGACGTTATCGTGCGCACCGAAGTGCGCCGGCCGGGCCAGGCCCCCGTGCAGATCGACTACGGCATGGAGAAGGCGCCCGACGGCTGGAAGGCATACGACGTCATTGTTGCCGGCGTGAGTCTGGTCACCAACTACCGGGACGAGTTCAACGACATCATCAAGAGCTCGGGCATCGACGGGCTGATCAAGACGCTCGCCGACAAGAACCGTGGCCCAGCGCCTGCCGCGAAGTGAACGAGACATCGCACGCCATCGACGCCACGGGCGATCGGTGGATCCTCACCGGACCGCTCACGATGGACAGTGCCGCATCGGTGCTCTCGTCGAGCCGAGACATGCGACTGCCCTCCTCGGGAATCGTCGATCTGGGCCGGCTCGATGCGGTCGACTCGGCGGCGGTCGCGGTGCTCATCGCGTGGAAGCGCAGGGCCAAAGCTGAAGGCGCGCCGATGGCGTTCCTCAACATTCCGCCGACGATGGCCTCGCTTGCGAACCTCTACGGCGTCGAGGAGTTACTGCAGGCAGCGATCGTCTAGGCGCGAGCATCCTTCTTGCCCCGGCGCACCCGCAACTCTCTTCCGGCCGCCGTGCATTCGCGTCTACCGATGCTGCACCCATGACGCCCGCGGTCGAGATCGTCAACGTGGCGCGCCGCTTCGGCGCGGTGCAGGCGCTCGCCGGCGTCGACTTGAGCGTCGCTGAGGGAGAGTTCTTCGGCTTGCTCGGTCCCAACGGCGCCGGCAAGACAACCCTGATTTCGATCCTTGCGGGGCTCACTCGCGCCGATTCCGGCGCGGCGCGCGTGCTCGGCCACGATGTCGTCGCAGAATATCGCCAGGCGCGACGCGTCCTCGGCGTTGTCCCGCAGGAGCTCGTATTCGATCCGTTTTTCACGGTCCGCGAGACGCTGCGTATCCAGGCCGGGTATTTCGGGATTCGCGACAACGGTGTGTGGATCGACGAGATCCTCCACCATCTCGACCTCGCGTCGAAGGCCGACGCCAACATGCGCGCATTGTCGGGAGGCATGAAGCGCCGTGTGCTGGTCGGCCAGGCGCTGGTGCACAAGCCTCCGGTCATCGTGCTCGACGAGCCGACGGCGGGTGTCGACGTCGAACTGCGGCAAAGTCTGTGGAGCTTTATCCGCAAGCTCAATCGCGACGGACACACGATCATCCTCACCACGCACTACCTCGAGGAGGCGGAGGCGCTTTGCGGCCGCATCGCGATGCTCAAGGCCGGAAGGCTGGTCGCGCTCGACACGACGCAGAATCTGCTGTCGAGCTTTGCCGGCCTCACGGTACGTCTTTCCGTCGATTCGTTGCCCGAGCCCTGGCGCGCCAGCGTGTTGCGCCAGGAAGCCCACACTTATCTCTTGTCACTGCCGAGTTATGCGGAGCTCGAGCGCCTCCTCGCGTCGCTGCGCGAAAACGGGATCGCGATCGACGAGCTCTCGCTGCAGGAGGCTGACCTCGAGCAGGTGTTCCTGCGCATCATGAAGCGCGCCGCATGAATTACCCGCCGGCGGTGCACGGCACGGGTTGGGTCACGCTGCTCTACAAGGAGCTGCTGCGCTTCTGGAAAGTGAGCTTTCAGACCGTCGCGGCGCCGGTGCTGACTGCGCTGCTGTACCTCCTGATCTTCTCGCACGTACTGGAGGGACGTGTCTCGGTGTTCGGTGGGCGCGTGGGCTACACGGCGTTCCTCATTCCCGGCCTGGTGATGATGTCGGTGCTGCAGAATGCCTTCGCCAACAGCTCGTCATCGCTCATCCAATCGAAAGTCACCGGCAATCTCATTTTCGTGCTGCTGACGCCGCTCTCTCCGCTGGACATGTTCGCCGCCTACGTGCTGGGATCCATGGCGCGGGGCCTCGCCGTGGGCTTCGGCGTGTTTCTGGTGACGCTGTGGTTCTCGCCGCTCGCTCCGCTGCAACCTCTTTGGGCAGTCGCGTTTGCGATCCTCGGCAGCGCGATCCTCGGCGCTCTGGGCCTCATCGCGGGCATCTGTGCGGACAAGTTCGACCAGGTCGCGGCGTTCCAGAATTTTCTGATCGTGCCGCTCACATTCCTTTCGGGTGTGTTCTATTCGATCCATACGTTGCCGCCTTTCTGGCAATCGCTGTCGCACTTCAATCCTTTCTTCTATATGATCGACGGCTTTCGCTACGGATTTTTCGGTTTGTCGGACATCGAACCATCGAAGAGCCTCGCAATCGTCGGCGCGACCTGCGTGCTCGTGTCCGCGCTTGCAATCACGCTTCTGCAGCGCGGCTACAAGCTTCGCCACTAGGCTGCCGGCAGCAGCGCATCGTCGTGGTCACCCCCGAATCCATCAAGCGCTCGATCGAATCCGGGATCGTCTGCGACTACGTCGAGGTGGCCGGCGACGGACAACACTTTCAGGCGCTCATCGTCAGCGCGGCGTTCGAAGGCATGATGAAGGTCAGGCAGCACCAGCTTGTCTATCGCGCGCTCGGCGACCGGATGCGCGAGGAAGTCCACGCGCTGTCGATGCAAACGCTAACCCCGGCGCAGTGGGCCGAGCTTAAGGACGCCCGATCCCCGCGATGAGACCCGGGACATCAATGCCCGAACGCGGCGAAATCGAACGGGTCCCCGCGAGCGGCGCCTCGTTTTGCCACAAACGGCGCTAGTCGGCGGGCATGGACAAGCTGGCGATCGAAGGCGGCGTCCCGCTCGAGGGCGAAGTCACCGTCTCAGGGGCGAAAAACGCGGCGCTGCCGGTCCTTTGCGCGTCGTTGCTCACAACCGAGCCGCTGATACTTTCCAACGTCCCGCAGCTCAACGACGTGCGCACCATGCGCTCGCTGTTGTCGCAAATGGGCGTGCGCTCGGAACAAGCCGACGGAACGCTGACGCTGTCCGCCGCGCAAATCGACTGGCCACTAGCGCCGTACGAGATGGTCAAGACGATGCGCGCGTCCATCCTTGCGCTCGGACCGCTGCTCGCGCGCTGCGGCGAAGCGCGCGTTTCGCTTCCCGGCGGCTGCGCCATCGGGCTGCGGCCCGTCGACCAGCACATCAAGGGACTGCTGGCGATGGGCGCGGAAATCGACCTCGATCATGGCTACATCGACGCCAAGGCGGTGCGGCTGTCCGGCGCAGCGTTCACGTTCGACGTTGTCACCGTGACCGGCACCGAGAACCTCGTCATGGCGGCAACGCTCGCTTCCGGCACCACCGTGCTCGAGAATGCGGCGCGCGAGCCCGAAATCATCGATCTCGCCGATTGCCTGAATGCGATGGGCGCCCGCGTTTCGGGCGCGGGCAGCGACCGCATCGTCATCGAGGGCGTCGTCGTCCTGCACGGCGCGCGTCACGCGATCATGCCCGATCGCATCGAGACCGGGACGTTTCTCGCGGCGGCTGCCGCCGCGGGTGGCGAGGTGGTGCTGAAGGGCGCGTGCGCCGATACGCTGCAAGCGGTGCTCGACAAGCTTCGCGAGGCCGGCGCCGGCGTGTCCGCCGAAGACGGAGCGATCCGCCTCGTGCGGCGTGGCAGGCTCAAGTCGGTGACGCTCCGAACGACACCTTTCCCGGGCTTTCCCACCGACATGCAGGCGCAGCTCATGGCCCTGATGACCACCGCCGACGACACCGCAGTCATCACCGAGACGATCTTCGAGAATCGCATGATGCACGTGCAGGAGCTCAGGCGCCTGGGCGCCGACATCGAGGTGGAAGGCAACACTGCGATCGTCAAGGGCGTTCCTCGCCTGACCGGGGCGACCGTGATGGCGACCGACTTGCGCGCGTCGGCCGGCCTGGTCATCGCCGGCCTCATCGCCGAGGGCGAAACGCTGATCGACCGCATCTATCATCTCGACCGCGGCTACGAGCGCATCGAGGAGAAGCTCTCCGCGCTTGGCGCGCGGATTCGCCGCATCGCCTGATTCCCCGCGCACGCGATGTCCGCCGCTCCGCAGCGCGAAGCAACGACCGCGATCCGCGGTCCCGCGCTGACCTTCAGCGGTGACCCGTCGGTCGAAGATCCGGCGCAATGCATGCGCCACGAGCCCGACGCCATCGTGGCCATGCGCAAAGGGTCGATCATCGATTACGGCCCCGCCGCGCAAGTGGCCCCGCGCCTGCCGCCGGGAACGAACGTCGCCATCTATGCCGATTCGCTCATCATGGCGGGCTTCATCGACGCGCATGTGCACTACGCGCAGACCGAGATCGTCGCTTCTCCGGGAGGAGAGCTCGCCGACTGGCTCGAGCGCTATGCCTATCCTGCGGAGCAGCGCTTCGCTGACGGCGAGTACGCGCGCGAGGCGGCGCGCACCTTCATCGCCGAGTGCCTGCGCGCGGGCACGACGACCGCGGCGGTGTTCTGCACGGTCCACGCGGGGTCGGTCGATGCATTTTTCGAGGAAGCGGATGCGCGCAATCTGCGCATGATCGCGGGCAAGGTGCTGATGGACCGCCACGCGCCGAAGGCGCTGACCGACACACCGCGTCGCGCGTACGACGAGAGCAAGGCGCTCGTCGCGCGCTGGCACGGCCGCGGCCGAGCGCTCTATGCGGTGACGCCGCGCTTTGCGGTCACCAGCTCGCCCGCGCAGATGGAGCTCGCCGGGGCGCTATGGCGCGAGCATCCGGGAACGTACCTGCAATCGCACGTCTCCGAGCAGCGCAGTGAGATCGCTTGGGCGCGCGAGCTCTATCCCGAGCGCAGCGGCTACCTCGACGTATACGACCACTACGGCATGCTCGGACCGCGGGCGATCTACGGTCACGGCGTGTGGCTTTCCGAAGCCGAGCTCGCGCGCTGCCATGAAACGGGCACCGCGATCGCGCACTGCCCGACGTCGAATACGTTTCTCGGCAGCGGCTTGTTCGATCTCGTGAAGGCTCGCAAGCACGGCCGCCCCGTGCGCGTGGCGCTCGGCACCGACGTCGGCGGCGGCTCGAGCTTTTCTGTGCTGGCCACGATGTGCGAAGCGTACAAGGTCGCACGGCTCGGCGGCGGCACGCTGTCCGCCGCGCACGCCTTCTATCTCGCCACGCGCGGGGCCGCGCAGGCACTCTACCTCGAGGACACGATCGGCAGCATCGCGCCGGGAATGGAAGCCGACCTGGTCGTGCTCGACCTGAAGTCGACGCCGCTGATCGAGCAGCGCATGCGCCGTTGCGAGAGCCTCGACGAAGCCTTGTTCGTTCAGATGATGCTCGGCGACGAAAGGGCGATCAGGGCCGTTTACGTCGCCGGCGAACTTGCCTGGACGCGCGATCGGCAAGGCATCGCGATGCGATAAGATGTGCCAATGTTGCTGACTTTCGCGCTCCCCAAGGGACGTATCTTCGACGAGACGCTGCCGCTGCTGGCCGCGGCGGGCATACGGCCCGCCGAAGATGCCGAGAGCTCGCGCAAGCTGATCATCGCCAGCAACCGGCTCGACGTGCGCTTCATCATCGTTCGCCCATCCGACGTTCCCACTTACGTGCAGCACGGCGCCGCCGATCTCGGCGTTGCCGGCAAGGACATCCTTCTTGAGCACGGAGGCGAGGGGCTCTATCAGCCCGTCGATCTCGGCATCGGCCGCTGCCGCATGGTCGTCGCCACCAAGCGCGGCTTCGACTACGCAGGCGCGATCCAGCGCGGCGCCAGGATGAAGGTCGCGACCAAGTACGTCGCAACCGCGCGCGAGCATTTCGCGGCCAAGGGCGTGCATGTCGACTTGATCAAGCTCTATGGCTCGATGGAGCTCGCGCCGCTCGTGGGCCTCGCCGAGGCGATCGTCGATCTGGTCAGCAGCGGCAACACGCTCAAGGCCAACGAGCTGGTCGCCGTCGAGGACATCCGGCCGATCAGCGCGCGGCTCATCGTTAACCCCGCCGCGCTGAAGCTCAAGCGCGAATGCATGCAGCCGGTTCTCGACGCGATCGCCGCCGTGGCTGCAAAAGGTCGCAGCGGTGAATAGCATTCGCCGCCTCGACTCGAGCGCGCCGGACTTCGCCGCGGCGCTGGCGCGTCTGACCGCGCACAACACCGCCAAGGACGAAGCGATCGACACGTCGGTCGCCAACATCATCACCGACGTGCGCATGCGCGGCGACGCGGCCCTGCTCGAGTACACCGCGCTCTTCGATCGCGTCAAGGCGCCGAGCGTCGCGGCGCTCGAGCTTAGCGCGGCGGAGCGGGCACGAGCGTTCAAGTCCCTGGACGCCGCATCGCGCGATGCGCTCATCGCCGCGGCGGCTCGGATACGAGCCTTTCATGAGCAGCAGCTCGAGGCGTCGGGAGCGCGAAGCTGGGAGATGCGCGACGCCGACGGCACGCGCATGGGACAGCGGGTGAGCGCGCTCGGGCGTGTCGGCGTGTACGTTCCCGGAGGCAAAGCGGTGTACCCGTCGTCGGTGCTGATGAATGTCATTCCGGCGAAAGTCGCGGGGGTCGATGAAATCGTCATGGCGGCGCCGACGCCCGACGGCGTGCACCGCCCGATGGTGCTCGCCGCGGCGCATCTCGCGGGTGTGGATCGCGTGTTCCGCATCGGCGGCGCACAGGCGATCGCGGCGCTCGCCTACGGCACGCAGACGATTCCCCCGGTCGACAAGATCGTCGGCCCGGGCAACGCGTACGTCACGGCCGCGAAGCGGCGCGTGTTCGGCGTGGTCGGCATCGACATGATCGCCGGGCCTTCGGAAGTCCTCGTCATCGCAGATGCGAGCGCTCATCCCGACTGGATCGCGATGGATCTTTTTGCGCAGGCGGAGCACGACGAGATGGCGCAGGCGATCCTGCTGACGCCGGACGCGGCGCTGCTGGACGCTGTGGCCAAGAGCATGGCGCGACTGCTTTCCGACATGCCTCGCAAGAACATCATCGCGGCGTCGCTCGCCGGCCGGGGTGCGCTCATCAAGGTGCGCGATCTCGACGAGGCTTGCTCCATCGCCAGCGCGGTCGCGCCCGAGCACCTCGAGCTCGCGGTCGCGAAGCCCAGGGACTTGCTGGAACGGATCCGCAACGCCGGGGCGGTTTTCATCGGTCACTACAGCTCGGAGGCGCTGGGCGACTATTGTGCAGGCCCCAATCACGTGCTGCCGACTGCGAAAAGCGCGCGATTTTCCTCGGCGCTGGGCGTGTACGATTTCCAGAAGCGGACGAGCGTGATCGATGTCTCGCGCGACGGCGCGCGCACGCTGGGCCGCATTGCGTCGACGCTCGCGCACGGCGAGGGGCTGCCCGCGCACGCTGCGAGCGCCGACTACCGTATCGAGGATTAGGAGCGCAGATGGCCAGGGTTTTCGCGACGGACATCGCGGCAGTCTCGATATGATCGCCGGCGCGCGCCGCGCTTCCGCAGCCGACGTGGTGGCCGATGTCGTCCGCCCGGAGATACGCGCGCTCTCGGCGTATGCGGTCTCGAAGGCCGACGGCTTGATCAAGCTCGACGCCATGGAAAACCCCTACGCGCTCCCCGACACGGTGCGCTCGCGTCTCGATCGCGCGCTCTGCGCTCTCCAGCGCGCTCGGGATTCCCGCGTCGCTTTCGCTGCTCCTCGGCAACGGCTCCGACGAGCTGATCCACCTCATCGCGCTGGCGCTCGCCAAACCCGGAGCGACGATGCTCGCGCCCGATCCGTCGTTTGTCATGTACCGCCTTGATGCGCTCTTCGCGGGAATGCGCTTTGCCGCGGTGCCGCTTTCGGCCGACTTCGGCCTCGATCGCGACGCGATGCTCGCCGCCATCGAGCGCGAGCGGCCCGCGCTCGTCTTCATCGCGTATCCCAACAATCCCACAGGCAATCTCTTTGCCGCGAGCGATGTCGAGGCGATCATTCGCGCGGCGCCAGGGCTGGTCGTGGTCGACGAGGCGTACTACGCGTTTGCCGACGCGAGCTTTCTTGTGCGGGTCCCTGAATTTCCCAATCTGCTCGTGTTGCGGACCGTTTCCAAGGTCGGCATGGCCGGCATCCGGCTCGGTTACGCGGTCGCCGCGCCGGAATGGATCGCGGAGCTGAACAAGCTGCGGCAGCCGTATAATGTCAATGCACTGACGCAAGCTGCGGCGGAAGCGCTGTTCGCCGACACGGCGTGGATCGCGGCGCAGGCAGCGACGATCCGCGAGCAGCGCGCACGCGTTGCCGCCACACTGGCGAGGACGCCAGGTGTGAGGGTCTATCCAACGCAGACGAATTTCGTGCTGGCGCGCGTACCCGACGCGAGCCGGTGGTTCGAAGGGCTGAAGGCAAGGCGCATACTGGTGAAGAACGTTCACGGCTGGCACCCGCTGCTGGCGAACTGCTTGCGCATCACCATCGGAACGCCCGCGGAAAACGATGCATTGCTCTCCGCCGTCGCCGAGCTGGCGGATTCGTCATGAGCGAGCTTGCCGCCGCCGCAAGCCGTTCGGCACGCGTCGAGCGCGCCACCCGGGAGACCTCGATCACCGTCGCCCTCGACCTCGACGGCAGCGGACGCGCGACGCTCGCCACGGGCGTGCCCTTTCTCGATCACATGCTCGACCAGGTCGCCCGGCACGGAATGCTCGACCTCGAGGTATCGGCTCACGGCGATTTGCACATCGACGGGCACCACACCGTCGAGGATGTCGGCATCACCCTGGGACAGGCGCTGAAGCAGGCGCTGGGCGACAAATCGGGGCTGGCCCGCTACGGTCACGCCTACGTCCCGCTCGACGAGGCGCTGTCGCGCGTCGTCATCGATCTGTCGGGCCGGCCCGGACTCGAATTCAACGTGGCGTTCACGCGACCCATGATCGGCGGTTTCGACGTCGATCTGACACACGAATTTTTTCAGGGCTTCGTCAACCACGCGCTGGTGACTCTGCACATCGACAATGTCCGCGGGGACAATGCGCACCATCAGGCGGAAACGGTATTCAAGGCCTTCGCCCGCGCATTGCGCATGGCGGTCGCGCGAGACCTGCGCGCGACCGGCGTTATTCCATCGACGAAGGGCGCCCTGTAGCCAGCTGTCAGCTGTCTGCTCTCAGTTGTCAGCCAAGGCGCCTCTCCGTGTTGCTCCGCTGATAGCTGACATAGCTGAACGCTGATGGCCGACATCGCTGTCGTCGATTACGGCATGGGCAATCTTCGATCGGTGGCCAAAGCGCTGGCGCATGTCGCGCCCGACCGCACCATCGTGGTGAGCTCCGACCCAGCAACCATCCGAAGTGCCGCCCGCGTGGTGCTGCCCGGGCAGAGCGCGATGCCCGACTGCATGCGCTGTCTCGACGAAAGCGGGCTGCGCGCGGTCGTCATGGATGTCGTGCGCGACCGCCCCTTCCTGGGCATCTGTCTTGGCCTGCAGATGCTTTTCGACCAAAGCGAGGAGGGGCCCACCGCGACGCTCCGCGTCGTCCCCGGGCGCGTGGAGCGTTTTCGCGAGCAGGCAATGGTCGACGCCGGCGGGCGCCGCCTGAAGGTCCCGCACATGGGGTGGAGCCCGGTGCGACAAGTCAGGGCACACCCGCTGTGGCGGGGCATCGCCGATGCGTCGCGCTTCTACTTCGCGCACAGTTACTATCCCGTACCCGCTTCCCCCGAAGTCACGGCGGCGACCGTCGAGTATCCGACGGCGTTTACTTGCGCTGTTGCACGCGCTAATATCTTTGCCGTGCAGTTTCACCCAGAGAAGAGTCACCGCGCCGGCCTCCAGTTGCTCGCCAACTTCGTTACCTGGGACGGCCGCGTCTAGAATACTCGGCGTAACTGACCACGGTAGCGACACCGCAGTCGCGCACCGCCGCCATGCAGATCATCCCCGCGATCGACATCAAGGACAGTCTTTGCGTCCGCCTCAAGCAGGGCGAGATGCAGACGGCGACGGTATTCTCCGAGGACCCCGCCGCGATGGCGCAGCATTGGCTCGAGCTGGGGGCGGAGCGGTTGCACCTGGTGGACCTCAACGGCGCGTTTGCCGGCAAGCCCAAGAACGAGATGGCGATCCGCGAAATCGTCAGCGTCATCGGCGAGGAGATTCCGGTGCAGCTCGGCGGCGGCATCCGCGATCTCGACACCATCGAGCGCTATCTCGACGACGGCATCACCTACGTCATCATCGGCACGGCCGCGGTGAAGAACCCGGGATTTCTGCACGACGCGTGCTACGCCTTTCCCGGCCATATCATCGTCGGGCTGGACGCGCGCGAAGGCAAGGTCGCGACCGACGGCTGGTCCAAGATGACCGGGCACGACGTGGTCGACCTGGCGAAGAAGTTCGAGGACTACGGCGTCGAGGCCGTGGTGTATACCGACATCGGCCGCGACGGCATGCTGACCGGCGTGAATATCGAGGCCACGGTGAAGCTTGCGCGCGAGCTCAAGATTCCGGTCATCGCGAGCGGCGGCATCAATAATCTGAAGGACATCAAGGAGCTCGCGACCTACGAAAGCGACGGCGTCACCGGCGCGATCGCGGGGCGCGCCCTGTACGAGGGAACGCTCGATTTCAAGGCGGCGCTGAAGGCGGCGAAAGGGAAGTAAAGTCATCGGATTGCGCCGCGGTCCCGGGCTCCGTTAATCGCGAAGACGCGTGAAAAATCCCCGCGCGGGCGGGGACCCAGTGACGTTGATTGACGACACTGGATGGCCGTTCCTCGAAACTTCGGCCTTCGGGCTCGTTTTCCCGCTTTCACGGGAATGCGAGCTTTTGTGCATTTCGTTGCGTCCGTTATATACATGGGTCTCGCCAAGCGCATCATTCCCTGCCTAGACGTCGCGCACGGCCGCGTCGTCAAAGGCGTCAATTTCGTCAATCTCAAGGACGCAGGGGATCCGGTTGAAGTCGCGCGCCGCTACGACGAGCAAGGGGCCGACGAGCTGGCGTTTCTCGACATCCAGGCCAGCGTCGAGACGAGGGGTCTGCTCTACGACATGATCGAGGCGGTCGCGGACCAAGTTTTCATTCCGCTGACGGTCGGCGGCGGCGTGGCGCACGTCGACGACATTCGTGCGCTGCTCAACGCCGGCGCGGACAAGGTGAGCATCAATACCGCCGGCGTGAACAACCCGGCCCTGCTCGCGCAGGCCTCGGCGCGATACGGCGCGCAATGCATTGTCGCCGCGATCGACGCCAAAGAGGCCTCGCCGGGCCGGTGGGAGGTCTATACGCACGGAGGGCGCACGGCCACCGGCCTCGATGCGGTGCAGTGGGCGCGCCGGGTTGTCGAGCTTGGCGCGGGCGAGATTCTGCTCACCAGCATGGACCGCGACGGCGTCCGTAGCGGCTTCGATCTCGCGCTGACACGCCGCATCGCGGATGCGGTGGACGTACCCGTGATCGCCTCGGGAGGCGTCGGCACCCTGCGGGATCTCGTCGACGGCATCGTGCTGGGAGGCGCGGACGCGGTCCTCGCGGCATCGATCTTTCACTACGGCGAATTCACGGTCGGGCAGGCGAAGGACGCCATGCGCGATGCAGGCATCGAGGTCAGGCAATGAGCGGTCGCAGAGGGTGACGGTGAGCGCAACTTGGCTCGACCTGGTGAAATGGGACCCGGACGGCCTCGTGCCCGCGATCGCGCAGGAAGCAGGCAGCGGAGCGGTGCTGACGCTCGCGTGGATGAACCGCGAGGCGCTCGAGGCGACGGCCTCGAGCGGGCTTGCGCACTACTGGTCGCGCTCGCGCGGCCGGCTGTGGCGAAAAGGCGAGAAATCGGGGCACGTGCAAGACGTGCGCGAAATCCGCCTCGACTGCGACAACGACGCCATATTGCTCGTCGTGGAACAGCGCGGCGGCATTGCCTGTCATACCGGCCGGCATCTCTGTTTCTATCAAAGGCTCGAAGACGGCCATTGGCGCGTGGTCGAGCCGGTCCTCAAGGATCCGAGAACCATCTATGCGGAAAAATGACGACATTCTCAGGCGCCTCGCCGCGACCATAAACGAGCATCGCAACGCCGACCCGGTCAAGTCCTACGTCGCGACGCTTTTCGCAAAAGGCGACGATGCGATCATCAAGAAGATCGGGGAGGAAGCCACCGAGGCGGTCATGGCCGCCAAGGATGGTGATAAGATTCGCCTCACGGCCGAGCTCGCGGATTTATGGTTCCACTGCCTGGTGCTGCTCGTGCGGCACGGGATGGGGCCGGAGGAGGTTCTCGCCGAGCTCGAGCGACGCGAGGGCGTATCGGGACTCGATGAAAAGGCATCGCGCCACTGAAGCTGCGGAGCGCAATCCCGGGCGGAGCTCGTCCGCAATATACCCGCGTCAAGAGATGGCGCGATGAGCGACTGCGTTTTCTGCAAGATCGCGCGGGGAGAGATTCCTTCCAGCAAAGTCTACGAGGACGACGAGATCCTCGCCTTTCACGATATCAATCCGCAGTCCGCGGTCCATTTCATGGTGATTCCGAAGAAGCACATCGGCTCGCTCGCGGATGCGGGTGCCGACGATGCTCCGCTGCTGGGCCGCATGTTTGCGATGACAGGCCGGCTCGCGCGCGAACAGGGCTCGCCCGATGGTTTTCGCACCATCGTCAACACGGGGCGCATCGGCAGGCAGGACGTGATGCATTTGCACATCCATGTCATCGGCGGCAACGAGCCCTTAGGCAGGATGTTGCCTCCGCGAGGCATCTAAAGGAGACGGATCATGGGTGGACTGAGCATTTGGCACTGGTTGATCGTGTTGCTCGTCGTCGTGTTGATATTCGGTACCAAGAAATTGCGTAACATGGGTCAGGACCTCGGCGGTGCGGTCAAAGGATTCAAGGAAGGAATGAAAGGCCCCGACGAGGAGAAACCCTCGCAGGGCAACGAGCCCGGGCAGCAGCTCGGCTCGAAGACAATCGAAGGCGAGGTCAAGAAGGAAACCTCGACCAAGGCCTGACGCGGATGCGTCGGCATTTGCGCGGCGCATTCTGACCCGCCGCAACCCGCGCTCCCGTGTTCGACGTCGCCTTCAGCGAGATCGTCGTCATCGCCGTCGTGGCGCTGATCGTCATCGGTCCCGAGCGGCTGCCGCGAGTCGCGCGCACGCTCGGCCACATGTTCGGGCGCCTGCAGCGCTACGTCAACGAGGTCAAGGCCGACATCAACCGCGAGATGGAGCTCGATGAGCTGCGCAGGCTCCAGGGCGAGGTGCAATCCGCCGCGCGCGAGCTCGAGACGTCCGTGACGCGCGCTGCAAGCGAGGTCGAGAGCGGCGTGCGCTCGGTCGAGTCCGAGCTCAATAAGGCCGCTGACCTCACATCCGCCGGCGGAGCCCGGGCCGTGGCGAGTTCGCCGACTGAAGCTCCCGCCGTCGCGACGAGTGACGCAAAGACCGCCGATGAAGCGCCGCGCCAGGCCGCGCTCCCCGGATTCGACCGGATCTGATTCCAGGACGCTTCCGTCGCCGCGTTACAATGGCCGCGGCGCCGTCGCGCCCCTTGCCAAACATGAGCGATACCCCGCCCGGCCCCGGCCCCGACTCCACTCAGGAAACGTTTATCTCGCATCTGATCGAGCTTCGCAGCCGTTTGCTGCGCTCGATCATCGCGGTCGTGGTCGTGCTCCTGTGCCTCTTCCCGTGGGCGAAGGAAATCTACGCACTGCTCGCCGCTCCGCTGCTCAAGGCGCTGCCGCGCGGGAGCACGATGATCGCGACCGACGTCACCGGAACCTTTCTGGTGCCGCTCAAGGTGACGCTGATGGCCGCCTTTCTCGTCGCGCTCCCCTTCGTGCTCTACCAGATGTGGGCCTTCGTCGCGCCGGGCTTGTATCACCACGAGAAGCGTCTCGCACTGCCGGTGATCGTCTCCAGCGTGGTGTTTTTCGCGCTGGGGATGTCGTTCGCGTACTTCATCGTGTTTCCGGTCGCGTTCGGTTTCTTCGCGGGTTACGCGCCTTCCGGCGTGCAGATGATGACCGACATCGACAAGTATCTTTCCTTCGCGATGACGATGTTCATCGCTTTCGGCATCACGTTCGAGGTGCCGGTCGTCGTGATCGTGCTGGTGCGGCTCGGCGTCGTGAGCTTGGAAAAGCTGCGCGCAATACGCGGCTATGTCATCGTCGGCGCCTTTGTCGTCGGTGCGGTCTTTACTCCGCCCGACATACTTTCGCAGGTGATGCTCGCTGTGCCGTTGTGGATGCTCTACGAGCTGGGGCTGCTGGTCGCGCGCTTCATCTCGGTGCCGAAGCGGGAGGACGAGCGCGGAGCAGAGGAAAAGGCGGCGAACGACTGACGGTGCGTCCGCCGCTGGAGCTGCTAGGACGTGCGCGGCTTGGGGCGCTTGCCCACGGTGACTTCGAGCTCGACGGGCTTCTTTTCGCGGAGCACGCGTAAGCGTGCCTGCGACCCGGGGGTCAGCGCCGCAATCTGCGACAGCAGCGTTGCCACGTTGTGGGTCGGCTTGCCGTCGATTTCCTGAACGACATCGCGCACAAGCATGCCGGCGCGGTCGGCGGGCCCGCTCTTCATCACGCCGCGGATCAGTACTCCGTTCGCGTCGTTGAGTGCGAAGGCGGTCGCAAGCTCGGGGGTGAGCTCCTGAGGCTCAATGCCCAGCCATCCACGCGTGACTTCGCCGTCGCGAATGATCTGCTCGAGCACGGTGCGCGCGAGCGAAACCGGAATGGCGAAGCCGATACCCTGAGAGCCCCCGCTCTGGGAAAAAATCGCGCTGTTGATGCCGATGAGATTGCCCGCGGTATCGACAAGCGCTCCTCCCGAGTTCCCGGGGTTCACCGCTGCATCGGTCTGGATGAAGTCCTCGAAACGGTTGATGCCCAGATGGTTGCGGCCGAGCGCGCTTACGATGCCGTGCGTGACCGAGTTGCCGAAGCCAAACGGGCTTCCGATCGCCAGCACGGTGTCGCCGACCTGGACGTTGTCGAGCGTGCCGAACGTGATCGCGGGAAGATCGGTACCGTCGGCCTTGAGCACGGCGAGGTCGGACTCCGGGTCGCTGCCACGAACGCGCGCGGGCAACCGCCGCCCGTCGGAGAGCACGAGCTGGATGTCGTCGGCATCGTCAATCACGTGGTTGTTGGTCAGAACGTAGCCTTCGCGGCTGACGATCACACCCGATCCAAGGCTCGTGGCCCGGTGCGTCTGGTCCTCGCCGAGCCCGGGGAAAAATTTGCGCAGAATCGGATCGTCGAGCATCGGATGGCGCTGCCGCACTTCCTTGCTCGTGTAGACGTTGACCACCGATGGACTCGCTTTTTTCGCCGCATCGGCGAGGCTTTCGATCTTCGGGCCGATGACGGCGGTGGGCGTTTCCTGAACGACGACGACGTTGTTCCTGCCCGTGTAGCGGGCGAGCAGATCCGGCCGGAGCGTCGCGATCACGAACAGCGCCGCGAGGCAGACGGTCGCCACCTGCGCAAAGAGTAGCCAGAGACGACGCAACAAAGCTTTTTCCCGCTCAGGGACCATGAAGACCGAACTATCCATTATAAACGGCCCCCGCGGCATCGCGGCACCCGCGCAAAAGCTCACGCGGCTTCCGGTCGAGCGCCTCTCGGTAATCGCCTGTTTCGGCAGGCGTTTCCGAGCACATCCGCATTGCAGGCTTTCGGCGGGATAGGCAAATCCTTTATAATCCCAAGGTTTGGGGGCTCGCTGCCGAGGGACCGGGGAACATGCAGGACGAGGGGGGGTTCGACCAGCAGAAGCGCCGTTTTCTGATCGGTGCGACATCCGTCGTCGGCGGCATCGGCGTCGTCGCGACAGCCGTCCCTTTCGCGATGAGCTTCTGGCCGAGCGAACGTGCGAAGGCGGCGGGCGCTCCCGTGGAAGTGGACATCGCCAAGCTCGAGCCCGGACAGAAGATCAACGTCGAATGGCGCGGCAAGGTGGTGTGGGTGATCAACCGCACCAAGGATATGCTCGCGACGCTGCCCAAGCTCGACGACAAGGTCGCCGATCCCAAGTCGGACGTCGATCATCAGCCGCCCTACGCAAAAAACGAGGCGCGATCGATCAAGCCTGAGATTTTTGTCGCGGTGGGTATCTGCACCCACCTCGGGTGCTCTCCGACGTTTCGTCCCGAGGTCGCACCGGGCGATCTGGGATCCGACTGGCTGGGCGGGTTTTTCTGCCCCTGCCACCAGTCCAAGTTCGATCTCGCCGGGCGCGTGTACAAAAGCGTGCCCGCGCCGACCAACCTTTTCATCCCGCCGTACAAGTTCCTTTCCGACACGCGGATCGTGATCGGCGAGGACGACCTCAAGAAGGCGTAAGCGAAAGCCGAGAGATGCAGAGACTCCTGAACTGGATCGATGACCGCTTTCCGCTGAGCGCGCTCTGGAAATCGCAGGTCTCCGAGTACTACGCGCCGAAAAACTTCAATTTCTGGTACTACTTCGGCTCGCTCGCGCTCTTCGTGCTCGTCATGCAATTCGTGACGGGCATTTTTCTCACGACGAGCTACAAGCCCGACGCGACGAAAGCGTTCGAGTCGATCGAGTACATCATGCGCGACGTGTCGGGCGGCTGGCTGATCCGCTACATGCACTCGACGGGGGCGTCGGCGTTCTTCCTGGTCGTATATCTCCACATGTTCCGCGCGCTCCTCTACGGCAGCTATCGCAAGCCGCGCGAGCTCTTGTGGATCGTCGGCTGCTTTATCTATCTGGCACTGATGGCGGAAGCCTTTTTCGGCTACCTCCTTCCGTGGGGGCAGATGTCGTACTGGGGCGCGCAGGTCATCGTGAACCTGTTTTCCGCGGTGCCGGTGATCGGCGACGACCTCGGCACATGGATCCGCGGCGACTACACGATTTCGGACGTTACGCTGAACCGTTTCTTCGCGTTCCACGTCGCCGCCGTGCCCCTGGTGCTGCTGATCTTCGTCGTCGTGCATCTGATGGCGCTGCACGAGGTCGGGTCGAACAATCCCGACGGCATCGAGATCAAGGATCTGAAGGATCCGAACACGGGACATCCCGTCGACGGCATTCCCTTTCATCCGTATTACACGGTGAAGGATCTGATGGGCGTCGTCGTTTTCCTGGCGGTTTTCTCGATGGCCGTTTTCTTCTGGCCGGATGTCGGCGGATATTTTATCGAAGCGAACAACTTCATTCCCGCCGATCCGCTCAAAACCCCCGAGCACATCGCGCCGGTGTGGTACTTCACGCCGTACTACGCGATGCTTCGCGCCGTCCCATCGTTCCTGAACTCGCAGTTCTGGGGCGTGCTGGTCATGGGCGCGGCCGTCGTCATCCTGTTTTTTCTTCCATGGCTCGATCGCGGCAGAGTCAAATCGATCCGATATCGCGGGATCCGGTACAAGGCATGGCTGGCCGCTTTTGTCGTGAGCTTCGTCGTTCTCGGCTATCTCGGCACGGTGCCGATCACGATATGGGGCCAGTTCGGCAGCATGCTGGGCCATGCCGACCGCGCGACGGTTGCTGCGCGCGTGTTTACGGTTATCTACTTCCTGTTTTTCATCCTCATGCCGTGGTACACCGCGCGAGACAGCGTCAAGCCCGTGCCGGTCAGACTGACGTGATGGCCAGCGTCGTGGCCAGGCTGTTCGCAGCTGCGCTGATTGCCGCGACGGGATGCGCATCGGCGAACGAATCCGGCGTCCGGCTGGAACCGGCGCCGGTGCACCGCCTCGATGTCGACTCGCTGCAGCACGGCGCGGCTATCTTCGTCAATTACTGCCTGAACTGCCACGGCGCCCAGTTCATGCGCTACAACCGGCTCGAGGACCTGGGTCTGACCGAAGATCAGATCAGGGACAACCTCATGTTCGCGACGGACAAGATCGGATCGACCATGACCGCCGCGATGAGCAAGGTCGATGCCGTGGCGTGGTTCGGCGGGCCTCCGCCGGACCTCTCAGTGGAAGCCCGGGTGCGCGGCGCGGATTGGCTGTACAGCTACCTCCTCGGCTTCTATCGCGACGAGAAAGCGGTTACGGGATGGAACAATCTCGTCTTTCCCAACGTCAGCATGCCGCACGTCCTCTGGAACTTGTCCGGTACGCAAAAACTTGTCGAAACCGAATACGAGGACGAGGGAAAGGCAGAGGCGGGCGCGATAGCAGCCAAGGGCCTTGCGCTGGCCGAGCGCCAGTCCGATGGCAAATGGATGGTCAAGACACTCGCGCAGGATACACCGGGAAAAATGTCCCCGGTCGAGTACAAGGCCTTCGTCGCCGACCTCGTCAACTTCCTCGACTACATCGCCGAGCCCGTGCGCAACGAGCGCATCAATATCGGCATCGTCGTGATGATCTATCTCGGAGTGTTGTTTGCGTTCGCGTACGCGCTGAAGCGCAGCTACTGGAAAGACATCCACTGATATCGTAACCGCAGCGCGCGGGGCAATCGCTCCTGACATTCGTATTGGCGCGGCCGCAAGCTTGCCCGCCTTGGGAGAACCAAATCATGATGACGCTCTACTCCGGAACCACCGACCCGTTCAGCCAGCGCTGCCGCATCGTGTTGCACGAAAAGGGGATGGACTTCCAGATCATCGATGTCGACCTCGATCACAAGCCCGAAGACCTCGCGGTTATGAATCCCTACAACCAGGTCCCGGTGCTGGTCGAGCGCGACCTCGTGCTGCATGAATCGAACATCATCAACGAGTACATCGACGAGCGCTTTCCGCATCCGCAGCTCATGCCTGCCGATCCGGTCATGCGCGCGCGGGCCAGACTTTTCCTGCACCGCTTCGAAAAGGAGCTCTTCTCGCACATCGACACGCTCGAGGGCAACAATCAGAAGCAGCTGGAAAAGGCGCGCGGGCTGGTGCGCGACAGCCTGATGCAAATCGCTCCCGTATTTGCCAAGCACAAGTACATGCTCGGCGAGGACTTCTCGATGCTCGACGTCGCGATCACTCCGCTGCTGTGGCGGCTCGACTACTACGGCGTCCAGTTGCCGAAACCGGCGGCGCCGCTGATGAAATACGCCGAGCGCCTTTTCTCGCGCCCGGCGTTCATCGAAGCCCTGACGAGCGCCGAGCGGGGAATGAGAAAGTGACACGGATGTCCGAGAGCCGGACGCGAAGCGTCGCAGCGATTGGAAACAGCCGCGTCATCCTGAGCGAGCGGAGCGAGTCGAAGGATCTGCGTGCGATCGCGAAAAGCAGATATTCCTCGCTGCGCTGGGAATGACTCGAGCGGCCGCCGTAGGACGGGGCGCGAGTGGCAAGCGGATGCGTCATCCCTTCGGCAAGCTCAGGGCAGGCTCTGAGCGAGCGAAGCGAGTCGAAGGATCTCCAATAGAAAGAAAATGCAGCTGGACACCCGAAGGGTCGCAGCGATCGGAGAAAGCTTCGTCATTCCCCCGAAGGCCCGGATCGAGTGTCGTGTACAGCCGCCCGTCGTTTTCCGCCGCGGCGCCATGTAGTATGCTTGCCCCATGTCCGAGCAATCCGCCAAGCCGTATCTGGTCCGTGCGATCTGCGAGTGGTGCGCAGATAACGGCCTGACGCCCTATATCGCGGTCAAGGTCAATGCGCGGACGCGCGTTCCGCCGGCATTCGTCAAGAACGGCGAGATCGTGCTCAATATCAGCCGCGGCGCCACGCGTAAGCTCACGATCGACAACGAGTGGGTGCAATTCACGGCGCGCTTCAACGGTGCTTCCCAGGAAGTCGCCGTGCCTGTCGCTGCCATCTCGGGTGTCTTCGCCAAGGAATCCGGCTACGGGTTCGCTTTCACGGTGCCCGCCGACCCCGCTGCCTCCCTCGACGCCGCGACGGCGCCGCAACCCGCTGCTGCAACTCCCGACGACAAGCCTCGCGGCCGGCCCAAGCATTTGCAAGTTGTAAAATAGCGGCGCGCCGGCATAGCTCAGACGGTAGAGCAGCGGTTTTGTAAACCGAAGGTCCCGGGTTCGATTCCTGGTGCCGGCACCAAAGATTCAGAGACTTGCGGCGCTTCGGGCGCAGCTTCTTTCGGTGCTGTATACCAAAACATAGCAAGTCGGTCGGCCGCTTTCCGCATTGGCTCCCGCGCAAAGCGGGTGTAGCGCTGACCATCGCCTCGGGTTTCCACGCGCCAAGTTCCTGCAGCTCCCCCAGCGTCGTGCCGGCCATGATGTACCACGTTGCCCTACATGGCGGAGATCGTGCCAACGAAAGTCCTCAATTCCCGTGCGACGCAATGCATTCTTCCACGCCTTCGTATTCGCGTTCGCGAGCGACCGGAAACATCGCTCGGCCTCGCTCGAAAAACACGCACTCGCGTTAGCGTGGGCACCCGGCCACCCTGTGGGATGTGTTTCGACAGGCCGCGCCACGATAATGCATCGCAACCCGATAAGGTTCGCAAGACTGACGCCTTGACTCGGGTTGAGTCGGCAGGTTGTGCGCTTCAAGCTGACGGAGGTCGGCGCTATACTAATTAAGCTTGTCCCATGAATGAGACAAGGATACCGGCCTGCGTCAACTGCGCACGGTCGACGATGGGAATGGGAGCGGTCCTCACAAACCCACGGGCGTACGCCCGGCAAGGAGACATCCGAATGAACACGAAGACAAGATTCAAGCGAACCGCACGCACTATATTGCGAACGAGTGCTGTGTGGATAGGCGGCGCGCTCGGCATGTGCGGTGCCGCCCATGCGGTTGATTGCAGCAGCCTGATATCGGTCACCTCCGATTCATCGACGATGACGGCGGCCGACTCCATCACCCCACCCGCCACGATCGGCGGGGTTGCAGTAACGGTACCGCTCTGCCGCGTTCAGGGAACGGCGAGGCCGAGTTCAGACTCCGAGATCAAATTCGAAGTTTGGTTGCCACCGACGGCCGACGCGTGGACCGGTCGCATGAAAGTCAACGGAACGGGCGGGTATGCGGGTGCGACGCCTTACGCGCGGCTGAACCAGGACGTTGGCGACGGCTTTGTCAGTGCCGGCAGCAACATGGGCCATGACGGAGGTGAATCGGCGACTTGGACGCTTGGTCACCCCGAAAAGGTCAAGGACTGGGGCCTGCGCGCGCATTTCTATGTCGCCACCGCGGCCAAGATGCTTGCCAACGCGTTCTACGACCGGCCCGTCAGCCACGCGTATTTCGAAGGCTGCTCCAACGGCGGGCGCCAAGCATTGATGATGGCGCAAAACTATCCGACGCTGTTCGACGGCATCGTTGCCGGCGCGCCATCGAATTTCTATCCTGATCTGCTGTTCTGGCTGCTGTGGTCGGGCGTGCACCAGACGCCGGTGTTCGGACAGCCGGCAGTCGTGAGCCCGGCGAAGCGCACGGCGATCACCCAGCGCGTCCTTCAGGCCTGCGACGCCATCGACGGCCTGATGGATGGACAGATCACCAACCCGCGTGCATGCGTGTTCAATATCGATTCGATGGGTCCCGCCGGCGATAACACGCTGACCGCCGCAGAGCTGGCGGTGGCCAAGGCGATGTACGCCGGTACTACGAGCGAAACCGGACAGCAGCGCTACACCGGTGCGAAGTTCGGCGGCGAGGCAGACTGGGATCCCAACTTTGCGGACAACGGAGGTTATGGGCCGTTCATCGGCCATTATGTGTACGGCGTTTTGAGCCCACCATTCGACTGGCGTCGCGACATCAATTTCTCGACGGTCTACGACCAGGCCAAGGCAGCGCTGACTCCCATCACGGCCGCCCCGAGTCCTGACCTGACGGCATTCAAGAATCATGGCGGGAAGCTGATCCAGTTCGCCGGATGGAACGATTCCGTCGTGCCGCCCGATGGCTCGGTGAACTACTACCATTCGCTGGCGCTGTTCGAGAAGCTGCACACACTGCCGAGCCCCGTTGTCGATATGCTGGTGAACAATCTGTCGTCGCAAGATGTTGCGGTCACGTCACAATTCTTGGGTGACCAGGTGCGGCAGTACCATCGGCTGTTCATGCTGCCCGCCGTGTCCCATTGCGGCGGAAGCACTGGACCCAGCTCGATCGGCGGTGGCATGCCGGAGCCGCCGGCCGCGTTTCGCGATGCGGACCATCACGTGGTGAGCGCCGTGATCAAGTGGGTCGAACAGGGCGTCGCACCCGAAAGGATCATCGCGACCCGATTCAGCGGCGGTACGCTCACGCTGTCACGACCGGTGTGTCCCTACCCTGCGCAAGCGGTCTACAACGGGTCGGGCGACGTTAACGTGGCGTCCAACTTCACCTGCGTGCAACAAATCGAGTCGGCAAGCAGCATCGTGCCGGGCGACATCATCCAGATCAAGAACTCGCTCACGCAGCGCGCGCTTGAGCTGCCCAATCGCTAGCAACTCGAACGCTGTTCGGAAGAAACCACCCTGTCGACGCGGCGCTCAAGGCGCGTGCGCTGCGTCGACATATGCTCGATAAGCAATGTGAGCGACTTGCTGTGCTCGCGTTCCGGCCGGAAGCACAAACTGCGACGGCACGCGCTGCGGAAGGCGTTCCGCGTAGGCACGAGGTGATCGGCCGCAAGGTGCGCATAACGGCGCACCCATCTCGGTGCCGTCGTCGATCTGATCGCTCATTGGTCCCTTGGGTTTCACAGAGTAGACTTTCAGCAAACAGGCGACCGGAGGTCACATGCCACAGGCCATCCAGCTTCTTATCTTGTTCGTCGCAGCTTTGTCGATGTCGGTTCCCGATGCAATGGCTGAGGTGCCGAACAAGACCAAACGCGTCGGCTACCTCGTGTGGAGCTCCTACGGATCGCGCGGCAATCTCGAGCAGTCGTTGCTCGATGGGATGCGGGACGAAGGCTACGTAGAGGGCAAGAACCTTGTCATCGAGCGGCGCTACGTGGACGGCGGTAGCTTCGAGCAAGTCCGCGCGGTTGCGCGCGAGCTCGCAGCTCTGAACCCCGACGCAATTGTTTCCACGTGTTCGCCTTCGACAGCCGCCGCGAAGGAGGCGACTTCGACTTCAGGCATACCCGTCGTGATGGCATTCGTTTCTGATCCGGTAGGACAGGGGTTAATCGCGAGCTATAAGCGCCCCGGCGGAAACATCACCGGTCTGTCGAGCCAGGCCGAGGACACGCTTCCCAAAATGCTTCAATACCTCTCCGAGGTGATACCAGCGGGAGCGCGCGTGGCCGTTCTGCACAACACGAACAACCCGGTGCATTCGCGGCTTTGGCAGCAGCTGGAGCAGGCAGCGAAGGGCGGCAGTACGAGCGTGGGACGCATCGACGTTTCAGGAAGGGCGGATTTCGCCGCAGCATTCGATACCATTGGCCGAGAGCGAGCTATGGGCCGAGCTTAACCTCGAGCTACCGGCACGCGGCCGTTTGCGAGGGTGAAACTGTGACGCATAGGGCTTTGGGGCAGCAACCAGGCACAACGCTAGTACGGCGACGTGGGTCATCCATTTAGGCGTCATCAAGAGAGCCGCATAATCATGCCAAGAAATAGAACGCTAAAAGCTGTAGTTGGCATCGCTGCTTCGTTTATCGGTCTCGTTGCTACGATTATTTTTCTGTGGCAAACGAAAATAATAAGCTTCGAGATGGCGAGCCTCATGCTTGTTGCGTTATTGGGGCTGTACGTCGGATTCGGAATTCTGATTGCTGTCTATCGCTTCATCCGTAAGCTGGAATGAGCGTCTTACCGGCACAGGGAGACGTCGGCGCTTGCACGCCGTCCGCCTTGGCGCCGGTTAGCTTGTTCCGTTAGGCGGCATCCTTGGTGCGCCCGGTCCTTCACGTCCTCAGCGTCATCCTGCTGTTGCCTAGCCTGATCTTCGCTTCCGCATTCGTCTTCATGGGTCACGCCATCGCGCAGCAATCCCTTCTCGGTTTGTTCCTGCAACTCCTCGCCGACGCTAGTTGGCTCGTGCCATGGGGCTTGTTGGCCGCCCTTGCCGTCGTGATCCTCATCGTCGCAGGCGGTTTTAGCAGCCGGTTTCGGTGGCTGGCCAGCCTGGTTATCGCGCTATTGGCTTTGGTCAGCGCCCTCCTTGTTGCGGGCCTAAGTTCTTCGCCCGTCACGTTGAACGGCGCGTTGTTTTATATTCCCGGGTTGGTATCGTTGTGTATCGGCGGCTGGCTCGCAGCGAGCGAGTGGCTAAGCTCCCACCATGTATCCGCCTGACCTCTCGCCGCTTAGCGTGGCGCGCTAGGGGGCAACTGGCGATAGCATCAGGAGAAATCTATGCCGAAGGGCTATTGGATCGCACGCGTCGACATCGCCGAAGAGCAAAAGTACAAGACATATATTGCAGCCAACGCCGAGCCGTTCAAAAAGTACGGTGCCCGCTTCCTGGTACGGGCGGGGCGCTATGAGAATCCCGAGGGGACAAGCCGTAGCCGCAATGCGGTGATCGAGTTTCCTACCTATCAGGCGGCCCTCGACTGCTGGAAGTCGCCCGAATACCAAGAGGCA
>WNGK01001016.1_pt1 | contig 72629 bp, 67 predicted proteins | sample 5400601 | NCBI WGS metagenome assembly WNGK01 (sample SAMN13153376, study PRJNA577476) | soil metagenome | isolation source: 60 cm soil or saprolite under Garry oak tree replicate 1 | place: USA:California | collected 2016-06-15
TTTAGCCCGCCTCTGCTCGACGATGTGGACACCATTCATGCCGAAGCTGCCCGCGAAATGGTACTTCGCCACGCTTGGGTGACGCTCCACACCGACGGCATCCGATATTTGGAGAAGGCGCCGCTCATGTACTGGGCAGTGGCCGCTAGCTATGAGATCTTCGGGGTCAAAGAATGGAGCACCCGCTTGCCGCTGATGCTAGGGGTTCTGGCCTTGCTCCTCGTCACATACATACTTGGCAAACAGGCATATAGCGAGCGCGCGGGACTCTATGCTGCCGTTGTTCTCGCCACGTCTTTAGGGCCCTATATTTTCACGCGCTTCCAGATCCCCGACATTATTGTGGGACTCTGGCTAGCGCTGAGCGCCTACTTTTTCCTTCGCTCGCTGGAGCAGGAAACGCCATCGCGCTGGATTTGTTGGGGCTTTGCTGCGACCTGCGCGCTGAATGTCCTGACCAAGAGCTTGATCGGACTGGTTTTCCCGCTGGACTCGATCTTCCTGTATCTGCTCATCACAGGAAATCTGAGACACATACTCAAGCTGCGGCTCATCTCCAGTACCCTTGTGTTCCTTGCCATTGCTGCTCCTTGGCATATTCTGGCGGCATTGCGAAATCCGAGTCAGGGTGCTGTGCGCGGTTTTCTGTGGTTCTACTTCGTAAATGAACAGTTCCTGCGCTACATTGGAAAACGTGTTCCTGCCGGCTACGATACCGTGCCGCTTCTTATCTTCTGGGGACTGACTGTACTCTGGGTGGCGCCGTGGATGGTTTTTCTTCCGCAGAGTGTCTGCGCCGTCTCCCTGCGGTTGCGGGAACTGCGTGGGCGGCTCAGTTCCAGCCAGCGGGCGAATCTTTACTTCTTGATCTGGGCAATCGTGGTCGTCGGGTTCTTCACTTTCTCTACCCGTCAGGAGTACTACACTCTGCCTGCCATCCCTGCGCTCGCATTGCTGATTGGCGGCTGGCTCGCGAAAGAAGCGTCAGCAGAATCTGAGGCCCGCGCGGGAAGAATTTCGTCCTGGGTGCTTTTCGCGATTGTCGTCTTCGGTTCAGTTCTTGGAATTGGGCTGCTGATCTCGTCGAAGCCAGCCGCGCCTGGCGCCGATCTCGCTGACCTGCTTCAGAAAAACCCGCAAGATTATGATCTAGCGCTCGGGCATTTCCTCGATCTCACTCCCGAAGCGCTGGGTATGTTCCGTCCGCAATTGATTGCCGCCGTCGTCGCGTTATTGATCGGGGCCGGTCTCAACCTGTGGCTCCGTTATCGTCGTAAGCCGGAGTACGGCAACATGGTTCTTGCCGGGATGATGATCGCGTTGTTGGCATGCGTGCATGCCGCGTTTGTTACCTTTTCTCCGATCCTTTCGTCGAAGCAGCTCGCACTTGCGATCAAGAGGCACTATCACCCTGGGGACATTGTGGTAATCGACGGCCAGTACCATCAGGCCTCAACTCTAAACTTCTATCTGGAGACGCCGCTGCGGATCCTGCACGAACCCAGCGGCAACCTCTGGTATGGTTCCAAATTCCCCGACGCGCCACGCGTGTTTGAGACCCAAGCTTCCTTTGCTCAACTGTGGATCAGTCCGGGCACGGCGTTCCTTTGGACCGATCAGGAGGCACCCAAGGAACTTGAAGCACTGCCGCACTACGTGCTGGCGCGCAGCGGCGGGAAATCCATCTTCACCAACCGGGAACTGCGCTGAGCCACTCGACTGCCCTCAGTCTCGAGGTGTAATGGTATAATTATGGTGTAAAGGTTCATATATGGCTCTTAACATTAAGAACCCGCGGGTGGAGCGATTGGCCGCAGAAGTGGCTCAAATAGCCGGAGAAACCAAGACAGAAGCCATACGGCGAGCTTTGGAGGATCGCAAAGTTAGACTCGCGTTTAAAGCGAATCCAACTGACCGGGTCAGAAAAATGAAGGAGTTCCTGCAGCGAGAGGTGTGGCCGCACATTCCGTCCAGGATGCGCCGTAAGAAGATGACCAAACGCGAACGGGAGGCGATTCTGGGCATCGGTCCTCGAGGATACCCCGAGTAATGATCATCGATTCTTCTGCGTTGATTTCGATTCTCCTTGAGGAACCGGGACACGAATCTCTCCTGGAGAAGGCAGGTCACGCGGAAGTTGTCTTCGTGGGGGCGCCCACTGCGCTCGAAACTGCAATGGTCCTATCCTCTCGACTGAGACGAGATGTCCGTCCCATACTGTCCAGCTTTCTACGTGGAATGAACGTGGAGGTCATCGATTTCACTGAAGCCCACTATGAGGCCGCAATATCAGCATTTCTCCGCTTCGGAAAGGGACGTCACCCTGCAGCGCTGAATTTCGGGGGTTGCATTTCTTACGCGCTGGCCACAGTCAGTGGACTTCCACTGCTCTACTCTGGCACAGACTTCTCCCGCACAGACGTCCAGAGCGCGTAGAAGTGACGCTGACCACTGCGACTCTATTCTGGCGCGCGCTCCTCGGCATCGCCGCTTTCGGACTCGTAAGTTCCTCTGTTTTTCTTTTGCTTGTAGTTATAGCTTCTGTGCGATTTAAGCGGCGGTCTCGCAAGTATGAAACTTCCATTCTGCACGTCTCATCCGGCCAACTTCCGCCGGTCACGATTTTCAAGCCGGTTTATGGCATGGAGGAGCGCCTCGAACAAAATCTAGAGAGCTTCTTCCAGCAAGATTATCCCGACTACGAAATCATTATTGGGGCCCGCAGCGCGGATGATCCGGCAGTTGTGCTCGCCGAAGAGTTGCGGCGCCGGCACTCGGAACTCGAATGCCGCATCGTGATCTCTGGCCCGCCTGTATGGCCTAACGCAAAAGTGTTCACCCTGGACAAGATGATTCCTCTATCGCGCAATGGCTATTTTGTGATTTCCGATAGTGACGTTCGAGTCGAGCGTGACTTCCTGCGCAACGTAATACCTCCACTTTTTGATCGTCAGCTAGGGTTGGTAACGTGCTTATACCGCGGTGATCCGGCCGCAGATTTTTGGTCGCTACTGGAGGCGCTCGGAATGTCTGTCGAAATGCCTTCCGGGGTGGTCATGGCCGACATGCTCGAAGGGATCCGCTTCGCGCTCGGGCCGGCAGTTGCGCTCCGTCGCGACGCACTGGATGCCATCGGGGGCATCCGCAGCACTGCTGATTACTATTCCGATGATTATGTTCTCGGCAACAAAATCTGGGCAGCCGGGTACAAAGTCATGTTTTCTCATCACGTTGTTCACCACGTGCTCACTCCCCGTCCTCCGCTGCGGACTCTAGGCGACCAGTTGCGCTGGATGAAAAGTACGCGCCACTCACGTCCGTGGGGGCACATCGGCACGGGACTCACTTTTGCGATGCCGTTCGGACTATGCGGCTTTATTGGCGCTGCTGCGCTGGGGCACTTCGGCCTCGGCCTGCTCTTCCTTGGAACCGCGTTCCTGAACCGGGCAATTCAGTCTGCCGTCGTCGGATGGTGGCTTCTGCGCGATCGGCGAGGGCTGCGCCTCTGTTGGCTGTATCCGCTTCGCGATTTGCAAGGTTTCGCCATCTGGCTTGCGAGTTTTCTAAGCCGCAATTTCTATTGGCGTGGAGAAATGTACCGTTTCACAAACGCAGGAAGAATCATCGCGCAGGAACGGCCAACTCACGTGTAGGGCGGGCGTTCACATTTGACCACCCTGGGCACCCTCCAGAACGCCCAAAATGAATCCCAGACAATGCTGCCTGATTATCAGCGGGCCCTTTGCAATTTACCGTCTCGCAAATGAAATGTCTCGCCCCGCCACACGATCTTGCCTCCAGCAAGTCCGCCCATCCACAACACCAGCGCCAGCAGATCACGGATCGGAAGCAGCCACAGCGAGCGAAATATTTCGCGGTCGTTCAGCACGAGTTTTCCAACAGTAGAGGCCATCACTATGCGTATCAACAATGCAACGCCAAATAGCGTCACAGCCCACTCCGCTCCACGTGTCAGCACGAGGTTAAGCAACGCCCATGGCAGTGTAAATGTCAGGAGCAACCCGGCGTAACCTCCAGGACGGGAAGCGCGAATTGTTCGCGCCCACCGTAATTGATGAGAGAAGAATTCGGAGAAGCCATATGCGGGCAGGAACGAGTCCACGATCGCGTGGGCAAGCACTACTTTCAGGTTTTTCTTGGTAATGCGCTGTCCGAGCTCGTAGTCATCGGCGAGATAATCCGCGATGACCTCGAATCCGCCTATCGCTTCTAGGTCGGATCTGCGCAACGCCAAAGTGGATCCCAGTCCGAAACGCAACCCGCCTTCGATCTCCCGCGCAACCAGCACTCCAGCGGCGAAATCAGTGCTGATCCCTAGTGATTCAAACTTTGATCCCATGGTCGCCGACGATATTCCCCGGTAGAGGCAGGTAACCAGCCCAACATCCGCTTGCTGCAATTCGGAAACAACAGCTCGCAAGTACTCGCGCTCAACTCGAATGTCACTATCATTCACCAGCAGACAGTCATATTTTGCGACCGCCGCTAACTGTGCCAGACTGCTCACCTTCCCATTTGCGCCCAGGACTCTTTCGCAGGGCACAAGTTGGATTGCGTGATCGGGAAATTCCCGCCGCAGCTGCTCGACAACCGTGATCGCAGGATCGTGGGGATCGGAGATCCCAAACAGAATTTCGTACTGCGGATAATTCTGCAAGCAATGAGAACGAAGAGCCTCATACATTTGCGGGTCGGTTCCTTTAAGTGGCTTCAAAATCGAAAGCGGTGGGAGGTCCGGCGACGACGGAGTTGGAGTGGCCGGCGTGCGGGCGAAGCGGATGGCCGCCCAGATTGCAACTACGCAATAACCCGTGCTGGCCAGAGTGCCAACGAGCGCGGTATCGCGGAATAGATGGTTCATTAGGTCGAGCTTTGCGCAGGGTTCGTAGCATCCCGATCTTAGTACAGGAGAAGAATCGGAAGCGGCCACGGTTTACAGGAAGTCAATAACCCATCTTGTGTTTTGATCCGTGTGAATCCGTGGCCACGGTTTTCCTAAAATCGGACGAGAAATCAAAGACAAGCCATTCCGCTCTGCGGCTTCACTACGTTTCGATTCCGATGTAGCAAACTCGTCCCACGAGGTAATCGGATGCGCCCACTTCCTCATTCAGCGGGACGACCTCCACAGCATATGCCTGGTTGTGCGGGCGCAGAACCAGGTTTTGCCCCGCGAGTTCCACGTATCGAACAATGCAGGTGCCCCTGATGCCTACAGCGTACATGTTCAGTTCAGCTTTACGATAAGGCTGCAGCGAGTTGTAGTGCCGGTCGATCAGTACCGTCGCCCCGGGAAGAAGCCGCGGGTACATACTCATGCCGTCGTTCGCTTCCACCTTAATCGCAACAAATCGCTCCCAGTCACTACGTTTCCCGTGCATCTCGGGACGAAGCTTGCGCAGGAAGTTCCTCTTATACTTGTGAATTTCCCGGACATTCATGCTCATCAGCAGTGGCTGGCTCGCCGCTATGGCGCCGTCGACGACGAAAATATTGTCAAATTCGTCCTCGCTCGGCGGGGGAATGCTAGCGCGCTTGTTGATTTCCTCCGGATCGAGTAGATCGAGCACGGAGAGTCGCTGGACGCTTAGAACTTTGTCCATTCCTTCCAGGCTGAGGCTCCGTTTCCGATTGAGAAAGTTGGAGATGTGGGCCTGTTTGAATCCGGTCTGCCCCGCAAGTCGCAGGCCAGTCAGTTCGCCTTCATCGATCCGCTGCCAAATCGCTTTTCGCAAATTTTCTTGCAGGCTCTTGAATTTCATGCGGCAGTATAACACTGGTATATCAATTCGCTATTATTATTATCAATAAATCAGCTTAAAAGTAACCGGCGTTGCCCAAGTTGGGAAACAGCGATTTTCCACCCCGGCAAAACGCCCTCTTGTCAATAGCATCAGGCTATAAATACCGACAAGTGCCAGATCTTCAAGGATATGCAGATTTCCTTGACGCGCCAAAACTGTGAGCTATAGCATGAGCATTCACCTATAACCTAAATATCACTTTTTTTGAGGGGAGAAATGGGGGCTCATGCCTCATATCTTTGGGGAAACCGAGGAGGCTGGCTTCGCCGAACTCCGCCGCAAGTGCGCACCGCCTAGGTTTTGTCGGCTGCCATGGAGCGTCTGCTCACGCAAATCCAGTTCAATGGCAAGGTCAGTGTCGTCGTGCAGAACGGCCGGGTGCTGAAATCAGGCTACGAAGAACGCTACTTCCGCCATAATCACGCGCCTTGAGCGCTTGCGGCAAAAGGCGGCAATCTTAACTAAATAGCCAGACAGGTCGTCGTAACAGAAACGAGCCCTGTGATCGGGAAAACCCGGGCGCAGGGCTTTTTTATTCAACGTTTTGCTTCGCATGGAGGCAACTATGGAACCATTTGACAGCGGTTCAATTCAACTCGAACTGAAATATTGTGAGCGTTGCGGTGGGCTTGGGCTGCGCCCCAAAGGCTCAGACCTGGTGTTCTGCGCGGCGTGCGCCGTTGCAGTGTCTGGCTTTGAAGCGCACCCCCGGTCTTCGTATCCACTACACTCGGCGGCCGGCCCCGCCGTTCCGACGAGAACCCAAGCTGCATTCTGGAGCGAAGGAGGTAACGCGTAAGCGCCGATCTCCCGCTAGACCCTTCTGAAGGATTCGCCCCGAACTGTTTGCCGGTTACCACAAGCCCGTTGCCTCAAAATATGAACCCGATGCTCGCAGATCCCGACCTCTGGCTTTATCGCGAGCGCACGATCGCGCTGCTCAAGCGTTATCTGCGAATCTCGATTCAGGTTGGCTGTCTGCCTTCGCTCCTGGGCCGTGAACTGTTTCCTTCCAAGGTTACCTCGTACCGTATGTCCGGCTTTGAGGGCGCGGTCATCTTTGTTCACGATGTGGAGCGTGCCCTCGCCGAGTTGGACGGCTTTGCTAGGCAAGTCATAACCACAGTTATCTTTCAGGATTACGACCAGGATGAGGCGGCCGAGGTGCTTCGTTGCGCTCTTCTTTTTTTGGAGTCCATGAAGAAACCACTTGCGGTTCCGTCTTCAGATTTGGCGGCGCTCCGAAAAAACTATCACTGAGCTCGATGTGCAAAATGCCTTTCCTATGGTGCAGCAAGCGATTGATGCCGTCAGGGAAGACGGTCAATACCAGGCGATCAAATACTTATTTGAGATGATCGGCCTCTATCCGGCTGCATCGCAGGACGAGTCGCCGATGCAAGAGTCGCTGGCTCGGACATTGCTGGACCATTGTGGGGGTTGGACGCTGCCGCGTCGGCAGATCAGATGGACGAAAATGAATCACAGCCCGCTCTCCCGTAGAATGAGAAAGCATAGATGAAAGCGATTGAAGTTCGCTTTCGAACCGCGCTGCAACGCCAGATGGGAATCCTGGCGTCCAAGAGCCTTGAAGGCGGGATCAGCTCAGCACACGGAGACGCTTAAAGTTGGGGATGGACATTACGTGGATCACGGGAAGAATCGCTGTGGGCGGAGGCATCTGGACGTCCGAGAACATGGCGGAAGTCGCACGTGTGGGAATCACGCACGTCATCGATATGCAAATTGAGTTTGATGACACTCCGCTGGCTGAACCTCATGGAATCCGGGTGCTGTGGAATCCTACGGACGATGATTTTCAGCCGAAGGCTCCCGATCTTTTTCAGACCGGTGTCGATTTTGCTCTGGACGCTCTGGAAAGCGAATATGCCAAAGTGTTTATTCATTGCGCCGCCGGCGTGCACCGCGCGCCGATGATGGCTTTAGCTCTACTCGGTTCGCAGGGATGGGATATGGAAGACGCTATGCAGACGATTTCATCCCGCAGGCCGGTCGTGGACTTCGCTGAGGTTTACGTCGACAGCGTCGAAAAGTATTTGCAGGAACAGATGAAAACCGGAGACTAGAAGCTGTTTCCCAGCTTTCTCCCAAGATTCGGAGGATCCAGACTTCGTCGCGAAGTTGCTGCAGAGACCTTCGTTTGTTCCCGCGGTCGTAAACGCCATTGAGGGACTCTTGGGCAACCGTCCAGGCGAGGAGAAGAAAATCGCGGCGCTATCATTTCTCGAGGCGACGCTCTCGATTAGTGAATCGTTGGGTAACCGCCAGATTGCTGATGAAACCAAGTTTCGCGAAGGCCTGGGACGGACTATTGATGGCGCTGTGGAATGCCTGAACGCGTCGGCTTGGGCGCAGAAGGAAGCGGCATCGGCCTCGAAATGATCTATCCGCGGAGCAATTCCAGCACTCGGTCGACTTCTTCCGGCGCGTTGTAGTGCACCAGCCCGATACGCAGGAAGCCGCCGTCTTGCTCGACGCCCAGGCGCTCGGTCAGGTTGATGGCGTAATAGTTGCCGTCCCAGGTGAAGACGCCGTGCTCACCTAGCCTAGCGGCCAATTCAAGCGGTGAGTGGCCAGCGATTCTGACGGCGAATGTCGGGCATCGAGTACCGAGACGCGCCGGGTCGCTGATCCCATACAGCGTCAAGCCGGGAATTTCGGCAAGTCCGCGAAGCATGCGGTTCATCAGGTTGCGCTCGTGCGCTTGAATTGCCCGGTAGGCAGATTGCAGCATCTCTCGGCGCGTAGGGGCGGGTGCCCTCACCCGCCCACCCCGGACGAGGGCGTCCGGGGCTACGCGAAAGGTTCGGCTACCCAACTCCGCGAGATACTCCACGCAGGCTGTGATCCCGGCGATGCACTCGTGGTTCAGCGTGCCCCACTCCCAGCGCTGTGGGACTGCGTTGGTGTTGGCGCGGACTTTGTAGGGTTGCAGCCGGGCGAGGTGCTCGCGCTTGCCATAGAGCACGCCCATGTGCGGTCCGAAGAATTTGTAGGTTGAGCAGGCGAGAAAATCGCAGTCTAACTCGCGGACGTCGATTGGCCCATGCGGCGCGTAGTGCACGGCATCGATGTAAGCCATGGCTCCGGCCGCGTGCGCGAGCTGCACAATCGTTTTCACGTCGTTGATTGTGCCGACCGCGTTTGAGGCATATCCCGCCGCGACGACTTTCGTTCGCGAGGCGATCTTGCTCGCGAGGTCGTCTAGGTTGAGTGTGCAGTTTTCCTCGTGAATGTCGGCGAACTGGATTTTTACCCCGCGCTCTTCGGGCGCGCGCCACGGCGAGATGTTGGCATCATGGTCGAGATGAGTGAGCAGGATTTCGTCTCCTGGCCCGAGTTCGCGTCCAATGGCGCGGCTGATCGCAAACGTCAGCGTACTCATGTTCGGACCGAAGACGATCTCGGCCGCATCACAGCCGAGAAAGTCGGCCATTGCAGAACGGGCGCCGGCAATCATCTGGTCGGTGTTGCGGCTGGTGTTGTACGCCCCGCCGGTGTTCGCGTTGTTGGTGCGGAGGTAGCTGGAAATTGCATCAATCACTTTTTGCGGGACTTGCGTTCCGCCGGGGCCGTCGAGAAATACGGCGGGACGGCCGTTGACTTCCTGCTTAAGCGAAGGGAACTGGGCGCGCACCCAATCCAGATCGAGTGGTTTCGTAATCGGTGTTGATTGCGAGGATTCTAGAGAGGGAGCCGTCATTTCACCGCCGAGCGCGCCAATAGCGCAGAGAGTTCCCGAAGAGTTTGGAACCATTTCTGCATTCTTGATTGGAGCAATTTCTTTGGCTAAGAGCTAATCGCTAAAGGCTTGTAGCTCGCCTCACCCCATCACATTCGTGCGCTCGGGCTGGATTTTGTACATTACGCGCACTTCACTGGCCTGCCGGTAAGGATATTTGTCCGCGCCCAAGTATTTCTTGGCCATCTTGTCGATGTGCGCGTCGGCGCCTTGCTCGGTAATTTCGGCCACGCGACCGCGAATCTCGAGATAACGGTACGGATTGTCTGGATCCACGATGGCCAACGATACGCGCGGATCGCGGCGCATGTTCTTGTCCTTCTGCCGGCCTTTGGCTGTGTTGACGACGACCAGATCGCCGTCCAGATCAACCCAGACTGGCGTCACTTGCGGCGTGCCGTCGGGCATGAGCGTACCCAGACTGGCGAAAGCGCGCTTGCTAAACAGATCGCGGTATTTATCAGGAATGGCCTGTGACATGAGTTCCTCCTTGCTAGAACCCCACGCGCAGACATTATAGCCATTTGTCCGTAATCACGTTTCGTACTGACCCGCGTCACTGTCATGCAAAGTGCCGGATGAAACTGGCAGGTTGCTGAAAAACGATGTGTGATGTTGGCGAGAGTCGCTCAGGGGCTATAAATCCGCATTGATTTGGGCACTTAGCGGCACGGCTAAAGCCGTGCCCTCCCAAAGCAGGTTCGGGTTGGTGTTTTTCAGCAGACTACTGGAGCTTCATGAAGTGGCGGAGCACACATGCGGATCAAATCACTTGCCGTCGCCGCGATTGTCTTGTTTGTGGTTTGAGTGATTGCCGTGCTCCAGGGCTGGAGCCAGGGTAGAACTTCGGAGCATGTGATCGGGGGGCATTCATCATGGCTTTTGGAATTGCCGCGGCGTGGGGTGTGCGAACTCTGGGATTGTTGCTGCGCTGATATTGCGAACTCCGCATCACGCGCGGCTTTCACCAGATTTTCACAGCCGGAATATCGATTTGTTTTGCCAGAAAGACCGACAAAACACACGGAAATTCCGAATACAGAGAGCATCTCAAGAAGAAGCCCGAACTCTGCCTGCACAACTCCCGCTGCATACCCCTGTGAACGAGCTGCACTCGATTGAAATCGAAGCACTTACAAACTTGTTTTTTCTATTGACCTAAAAAATAGAAGGTGTAAAACACAATTGTTCTTTGACAGTTTCTGAAGTTTTTCCGTTTGGTGCGGCGTCCGGGGGTCAAGCGAAGTCACCTTCGGCAAAAGGCAAGAGGGAAGCGCAGGAACTTTGGGCAACCAATAGATCTCGCGAACAACTCCTGCAAGATGACCGAAGGAGGGCTAGTAAGGCTCTATAGCAAAGTGCTGGTCGAGGAGAACAAGAAACCCAGTCAAAGGCAGGATAGAGTCCCGAAGGCGTTGAACTGATTTATCCGGTTGGCGGTAAGCCCGGAGCCCGAGCAGCGATCGCCGGTCGCGGTCCGAAGGGATAGTGATCAATGCAGGTCGGCAAGGGTCTAAAGCGAGCTACTGGCCGAGACGAATGAGATCAACATCACCGACGGGACTCTTATATTTGTGCTGCCCTTTGAGAACTTGAGCTTTCTCGTTGAGAGTGCGGGAACGGCAGCAGGTTCGCAGTGCGACACAAATCTCGCAGCGCCACGCGTGATTTTGGAGCGGCCGGTCTTCAAAAACGCTCCTCCCCCTTAAAGAGCGGCCTTTAGCGCTTCCCCACGCAGCGGCGCTGCGCTCTCTTTCGCAAGTTGTGCCATAATGCGCACTGATGAGCGAGACTTCTCTTTGGCGGGAATACGCCACCGATGCAATCAGCTACTGGGAGCCGCGCCGGATCGTCTATAACCTTGTCTTGCTGGCAATCGTAGCCGCGTATTTCGTAACTGGGCTTCCGCACTCGTGGCAGGTTTCTTTGATGTGAATACTTTTCTTGTGCTGTTTGTCCTTTGTGTACTCGCGAATGTTGCTTACTGTGCCGCCTACATCGTTGACGTTCTGGCACAAGCATCAGGATTTCGTGATCTGTGGCTTCGTCTGCGATGGGCGCTGTTTTTGCTCGGCATAACAGTCGCCGGGACGCTCACTCGTTTTTGGGCGATAGGAATTTTTAGTACGAACTAGGGCCCTTGCGTTATCGACTCTTTGCCGGTTACCAACCGTGCGCGGAAGATACGATTCGAGATAGGCTCTTCACCCAGCACGTCCACATTGACCGCATAATTCCCGCGCGAAAGCGTATCCCCAAAGGGGATTTCCAGGTCGCGCGTGTCTCTTTTCAATGGAAAATGCTGATATCCAATCGCTGTGGCCCTGCCAATCTCGTTGACCGCGAGCACGATCACCGTCAGATCGAAATCGCGCCCAGTCCGATTGGAGACTCTGATTGATCCATCGATTCTTTGCCCGTTTACAGTCGCACGCCTGCCCCAATCTGCCGCGAGCGGGGTCTCAACAGAGAAGACCATCTTCTGTTTCTGCTGAGTTGTGCGGGTGTTGTCGGTGACGAGGATTGCGAAGTCGAACGGGCCTGATTCGTCAGGAATACCGATGATTTCGCCCCGATCGTGCAGCTTGATATCGTGGGGCAGAGAACCGGCCATCAGAGCCCAATGATAAGGCTCAATTCCACCGGCAGCCCGCAACTGGAAGCGATAGGGCTCCCAAAGGGAGGCGAGCGGAAGCTCTTTGCTCTGAACAGATAATGACGCGGGGGAATCTTGCTGCGCTAGAGCGAAAAACCCTGGCAGAAGAAGTCCAAGGCAGGCGATCCGGAATCGGGCACGCATCCGGGAATTATAGGCTTCAAAGACTGATCGCCTTTGCGGCTTGCAGCTTGCAGAAAGATTTACTGCCATCAACTAGAGTTCGAATTATCGATGTCACAGCTCCGATCAGTGCTGCAGTTCCACCCTCCCCGAAGTGTTGGTCGCCGAATCGGGCTGCAAGGCATATGCGTCTGAGCCCGAGATTGCATACATAATGAAATCCAGTCCTCCGCCACCGTTGCTGACACTACCCACAATCCGGCCATTCGAACCCACCTGGTAGTTTCCTGTCATAGCGCCCGGATTCACCGTTCCCGATGTCGAAGCATTCGCGAGTTCAGCCAGCGTTAGCTTGCTTGAGCCGTCAAACTGCAGAGTCCCGATGCGCGCCAGTGCCTCCGGAGTGAGATCGATTCCGTCCATCACGATCGCAAATTGTCCCTTGAACGTGGACGCGGAGAACGAAGCGGCGGTTTGCAGGTCGGCCGTGCCGTCTTCGACGGTGCTGGTACCGTCGTCCAAAAAGAAGGCCCGCGACGGGCTGACCATCCAAAAAATCTGTTGCACAGCCGTCGTAGAGCAGTCCGAGACTATAACCCGCCCGTTCGAGGCTGCGCTGTAGCAGCTGGAGATGTTCACACTCGGGAAATAAGTCCCTTCTTGCATCACGTCTTCAGTCCCGGAGATCGTAGCGGCGGTGGCAGTGAACTGCCCAGCTGTGGCTAAATCAGCGTCCAGAAAGGAATCATCCCCACGGCTACCGAAGGCATAACTCCCGGAAAGCCCGTTGCCTACGGCTCCACTCTGGATCTCAGCGCTGCCCGAACCCACGGCCCCAGCAGCATTTGAAAGGAAAACAAATTTGCCGCTATTTACCATGAAGTACAGGAAATTCCCGGTGAAATTCGTATTATCAGTGAAGCTGGCCGTTCCCGCTGAACCGCTAAAAGTCCCACCAGTCAGCGATACCGAACTGGTGCCGACAGTAAGACCATTTCGGTCCTCGCTGCCACTGCGCACAGTTCCGTTTGAAATGGTAACGATCCCGACGGTCGAGGCAGGCGCGAAGGTCTGAGGATCGATCTCTGAATGAAACCTGAAAACAAACGTGCCACTCGGAGCCGTGCCGGCCACGCTGGAGTCCTGCAATTCCGCATTTCCAGCGCCGGCGGCAAAACCGTCAGCCTCCATCAAATCCACTCTCGAGGTACTCACCAGCGTCACAGCCAGATTTATCTGGCTGCTTTGGACAAACGTGCCCAAACCAGTGGAGTTGAGCGTTATTGATCCCGTGCCATCGTTAATGATTGAGTAAGATCCGGTTACGCTGGTGCTGTTTGTGACCACGCCGCCGGAGCCTGAGCTGGCGAAATCGTCAGTGCCAGCAGTGATGTGCCCCGACCCATCTGCCGTGAACACCCCGATCTCGCGATAAACCTCGCCGTCTACCAAGAATCCATGGATCTGGTAAACGTAGGAGCCACTTAGGCTTGCGTCCGAATAGTTTCCCGTCGTATGCGGCAGAATCACACTTCCTCCGCCACCGCATCCGGCAGCTAGTGATAACGACAGTATTCCCAATCCCAGACAGAGTTTTGAGATCACCGATCCGGATGGCCGCAAGGCACAGCTCCTTCATCGCGAGGATTTTATCAACGTAAGAAGATGTACGCAGGATTGTAACCCTCCTCGGAGCGGAAAGTTGTTTTCGGAAAGTAAAAGGATAGGTACGTTCGTAAGCATCGGGTGACAGAGGGTCGCCTGGCCTACTGTGCAACCGCTTCTGCGCGTCGCTGGGAGGCGGCGTCAGCGCGTTTTTTGAGAGCGGGTTGAATCCATACCAGCAAACGATAACCGAGCAACAGCGCCAGAACAGCGCCATACTCCAGCGGCTTGCGGACGTCGGCCTTCACCAGCCACAAGTAATGTATTACTCCCGCAATCGCACTGACGTAGATCAGGCGGTGCAGAGTTTGCCAGCGTTTTCCGCCCAAACGCCGAATCCAGCCTGCTGTAGATGTCAATGCTAGCGGAATCAGCAGCAAAAACGCGGTAAATCCCACGGTGATGAACTTGCGTTTGGCTACGTCGGCCAGCATTTCATGAAGATTGAAGAACTTGTCCAGCCAGATGTAAGTCGTGAAGTGCAGGCAGCCGTAGAAGAAGGCAAAAAGTCCCAGCATGCGCCGGAATTTAATCAGGGATGGAATATGCAATATTTTTCGTGCCGGAGTGACTGCAAGCGTAATCAGCAGGAAGCGAAGTGTCCAGTCGCCGGTGGTGTGCGTGATCGCCTCGATCGGATTCGCGCCGAGCCCGGCGCCCCAGGTGGTCATGTCGGTCGGGTGGGCGCCGAAGAATCTCCAGAGAAGTAGGCCTAGCGGTATCAGGCTGGCGACAAAGATGACGAGTTTGATCCAACGAATCATGAAAGCAGTGCAAAGCAGTGGCTAGTGGTCAGTGACTAGCCACTAGCCACTCACCACTGCTCTAGTAATTCTTGTTTAAATCCATGCCCGAATACAGTCCTGCCACTTGATCATATCCGTTGAACATCAGCGTTGGCCGGGGGCGAAACTCGCCGAGGCGGTGTTCGTACGCCTGACTGTGGTATCGATCCACATTTGGATTCACATTTGAATAGAAACCGAAATCGTGCGGATTCGCCAGGTTCCATGTGGTCGCCGGCTGCGAATCGGTGAAGCTGATCTTCACGATTGCCTTTGCGCTTTTAAACCCATACTTCCAGGGCACTACAAGGCGCAGAGGAGCGCCGTCCTGGTTCGGCAACACTTCGCCGTACATTCCGAAACAGAGCAACGTGAGCGGATGCATACCCTCGTCCATCCTCAATGCTTCTACGTAAGGCCATTGCAACACCTGCCGCTGCTGTCCGGGCATCTGGCCCGGAGCGTAGATGGTTGTGAACTCTACGTATTTTGCTTTGCCCAGCGGCTCAGCGCGCTTGATCAGTTCGCTCAGAGAGAAGCCTACCCACGGAACTACGATTGACCAGCCTTCCACGCAACGATGCCGGTAAATCCGCTCCTCCGGCGCCGCGAATTTCAGGATGGTGTCGATATCCAGCTTCTGCTTCTTCTTTACTGCGCCGTCGATTGTTACCGTCCACGGGCGGGTCTTGAAATTCTTGGCCAGGTCGGCTGGTTCTTCTTTCTCCGTCGAAAACTCGTAGTAATTGTTGTAATGGGTCACGTCTTTCATCGGCGTGGGCTTTTCGTTGATGGATAACGGGCTCTTTTGGATTCCATCAATCTTCTCGCCTGCAAATGCCCGCGAAGAGGGAGCAAGGAAGTTCTTCACGCCAATGCCCGTCAACGCGGCAGCCCCCGCCATAGCAGCCCTCGCCAGGAACTTCCGGCGGTTCAGATATTGCTCCCTTGGCGTGATTTCCGACGAACCAATGTCGTCCGCTTTTTTGATCAGCATGGCGAGATGTCCCTCAATGTGTACGGAACCAAAACTATTCTAAATGTGTGAGATTGTTGCGGGACGGGAAAGTTACAGTGCTCTGAACACAGAAAGCCGCGCTAGAGTCCTCGACTTGCTGGGTACCCCAGAGCGGGCAGCTACTTGACTTGCTTGTAGCAATCCAAGTCTAAATTCAGCACGCGCCTGCCTGAAAATACAGAAAACCCCGTAAAATCCGAGTTTTCTTGCCGGAGTACTCCTGGGGTGTTTCCGCGGCCCTCAGATGCTGGGCGATGCTCGCGGTCGAGTAGGGCCCAGCCCCCATGGGCACCGGACAATCCTTATATACTTTTGCTTCCGAACGTCTCTCCGATGTTTCGCCTATGCTTTGAGACGAACGGATCGTAGAAGAAGGATCATGAAATATCGCAACCTGGGCCGTACAGGATGGAAAGTTTCTGAAATCAGTTTCGGCGCATGGGCCATTGGTGGCGCCTGGGGACGGGTCAGCCACAAAGACGCGATGGCCGCGCTTCACAAAGCCCTCGACAGTGGTGTGAACTTCATTGACACGGCCGATGTCTACGGCGATGGCCGCAGCGAGCGCTTGATTGCCGAACTTAAGAAGAGCCGCAGTGAAGAGATCATTGTCGCGACTAAAGCCGGTCGCCGCCTACCCCAGCAGACGGTGCAAGGGTATTCCCGGCAGAACCTGACCACGTGGGTCGAAGATAGCCTACGCAACCTCGTGACGGACAGGCTCGATCTGCTCCAGTTGCATTGCCCTCCGACGGATCTCTATTCTCGTCCGGAAGTTTTCGGAATTCTCGATGACCTGGTGACAGCCGGGAAAATTCGTTATTACGGCGTCAGTGTGGAAAAAGTTGAAGAGGCCATCAAGGCGGTAGAGTTTCCGAACGTGCAGACGGTGCAGATTATCTTCAACTGCTTTCGCCAGCGTCCATTGGAAGATTTCTTTCCCCTGGCACAGCGTAAGCAGGTCGGAATCCTCGCCCGTGTTCCGCTCGCCAGCGGATTGCTCACCGGAAAACTCAGCCGCGATTCAACCTTTGCTCCTAACGACCATCGCAGTTTCAATCGTCACGGAGAAGCGTTCGACGTGGGCGAGACGTTTGCCGGTGTGGATTACGAGACAGGCTTACAGGCAGTCGAAGAAGTTCGTACACTACTAACGCCAGGTGCCTCAATGAGCCAGTTCGCTCTGCGCTGGATTTTAATGTGTGAGGCGGTCACTTGCGCCATTCCGGGTGGCAAGAATCCCGCCCAAGTTGTTGATAACTGCCGCGCATCGGATCTGCCAGATCTTTCCGATGAAGCGATGGCCGCGATTCGAAGCATTTACGATGACAAGTTCCACGCCGCGGTCCACAGTCGGTGGTAAGTCGAGTCAGCGGGCCGTACTATTTCAGTTTAGTCGGCGCATCATCGTCCGCCGATCGAAAGTGGAACGCCGATGCCCTCTCGCAAGTCGAATATCCAGCACGCCCGCTCTCGCCTTCGGCAAAATGCTCTCTTGGCTTCACCTTGTAACTGCGCATCGTGTAACAAACGTCCCCGTTCGGAGACAACTGAACTGCGCCGTACAAGGGCTTTCCTTTCACGAAAAAGGAATTGTCCGGAACAGATTTGAAAAGCTGGGATTGCTCGCCTGAGCTGGCGAGCAATCCATTATTGAGCTCAAGCGTACCCGGTTGTGATTGGTCTGCGGCTATAGCGGTGCAGACGGAAAGACCCGCGATCAGGGTGCAAAACAGAGGTCGTAACCAGCGCATACAAACCTCCTTGCTTGGGCGAATTATAGCTCCAAACTGGCCTGCCCTCCATGGCGGGCGTGGACGCCTCCGGCTACACTGGAACGTTTAAGATTTGCTGACTTGCATGCTTTGCATTTCATCCATTGCCGCCAGTACCTCGGCGCTGTGACGACTGGGACTTACGCTGGTGAACGCGCGCGCGATCTTGCCCTCGGGATCGATTAGAAAGGTATGACGGGCGGAAATCTGCGCTACGCCGAAGTTGATCAGCGAGCCATATTGCTTTGAGACTTGGCGCGAGGTGTCGGCCAGCAACTTGAAATTCAGGCCTTCCTTGGCGCAGAAATTCTTGTGCGACTCGGCGCTGTCGAGGCTCACGCCCAGAATCACCGCGTTGCGTCGCGCATATTCTGTCTGGTCGCGCTGAAAATTGTGCGCTTCAGTGGTACAGCCGGGAGTGAAGTCCTTAGGATAGAAGTAAAGCACCACCCACTTGCCACGATAATCTTTTAGGCTGACCTGCGTTCCCTCCTGCGAACTCAGAGAAAAATCGGGAGCGGCCGATCCAATTGCCGGCGAAGGTTTCGCGGACAAGAACCGCGAGCCCACAACCAAAACCACCAATGCCGCGACAACGATCAGTAGAATTGTCCACATGCGCACAAGGCCTCAGTGAAACAAGGCAGAGTAGTTGATTGCGTCAGCCTTGTCCAGGGAGGCCCTAAAGATTGTCTTCCTTACGAACTGCCTATGCCGATTTTGGCAAGGCTTCCATTCGACGCTGCATTTCCTCTTGGGAAACATCTTCTACGTGAGTAGAGATATTCCAGGTGTGTCCAAAGGGATCAACCAGGGTCCCCAGACGGTCACCATAAAACTGGTCGGCAACTGGACGAATTGATTTTGCTCCGTTCGAGACGGCCTGATCGAAGGTCCTATCCACATTTTCGACATAGACCATCAAGCTCACCGGCGATCCGCCGTAAGCGTCGGGGCTGCGATAGTTGCCCTGCCCTTCATCCGCTAGCATGACCGGAGAATCGCCGATCTTGATCTCCGCATGCGCAATGGTGCCGTTTGGGCCCGGAAATCGCATCAACTCGGTCGCGCCAAACGCCTTCTGGTAGAACTCGATGGCCCGCGCCGCGCCTTTGACAATCAGGTAGGGAGTTACTGAATGATAACCTTCGGGAATCGGTTTTACTGCCATAGCGGCCTCCTTAGTTTTGAATGGCCGGACCTGCCCTGAGGTGAGGCGAATGGACATTGCCTGCCAATTCGCCAGCAGGTTATCAGATTCGGTGGTTTCCCGTCCTGTGGATACGTGATTTTCCTTAAGGAACCCAGCAAACGGATGAGCATCCTGTAATTTGTCACGGACATCCGAGATAACGGAATCAGAACGGGCCGCAACTCTGCCCAACGGAGGTCACATGAAGATTTTGGGAGCCCTTGCAACGTTCATTCTATTTCTGTGTGTGACGGTAGCTGCCCCTGCTTACGCGCAGGACAGAGACGAGTCACGACCCGGCCAGCCGCAAGAAGACAAAGTTAAGGCCAAAGACAAAGATAAAGATAAAGACAAGGACAAGCACGAGGATAAGGCGGCAAAACCTGGTGAGGCGCGTCACGAACAAGAACAACCTGGAATGCGCCAGGAGGAGCGCCGGAGCGAACCCGAGGCCGGACGCCCACAGGAAGAGCGAAAAGAGCAGCGGGAACAGCGTCCCGAGGAGCGCATGGAGCGCGGCAACCAGCAGCATCCAGCGCATGCCCAGCAGGGAAAGCGCATCCCGGACGATAAATTCCGCTCCAGTTTCGGCCGCCAGCACACATTCCACGTGCAGCGAACAGTAATCGTCAATAACCCACAACCAGTGGTCGTTTACGGCGGATACTCGTTCCAGTTAGTGGATCCGTGGCCGGCAGAGTGGGCATTCGACGATGACTGCTACATCGATTACTTGGATGGGGAGTATTTTCTGTTTGACGCACTCCATCCCGGCATCCGGGTTGCGGTATTCGTGGTCGGGTAACGACAAAGCGCAGGACTGAGCCACGGGACGGAGTTTCCTTGGGGAGCTTCGTCTTGTGGATCATTAATCGTCATCGCTTGGAGCCCTCAAGTGCATTCCAAGAAGGGCAGTGGCAGAAAATCGAAACGATGGGTGGCGCGGGTAACCACCGATTCCACTCATCCTCCTCAAGGGCTGTTCACGAAAGACGCCGCGACCATCGCCCGCAGCCTGGCTTCGAAGAAAGTTTCCCCGAAAGGCCCAGGCTCGGGAATGCGCATGCTCACTTACTTCATCAATCGCGGAGGCCATAACCTGACCGCCACCCGCCGCCGCGAACTAGAGAAGGCCAAGAAACTGCTGTCTCAGCGCATAGCAAAGCACAAGGCTGCATAGGCCGTGTGGCTCGGACACTCCTGTTCGGCAAGATTTACCCGGTATCATATGTCCCGCATTATGGTATGATTCCGCCGCCATGCGGGCGTGCGCACGATCCACGATTTTGCTGGCTATAGTCCTCGCTGCCACGTTTGCCATCTGCGGCGACGATGACGACAATCAGCCCGCTCCCCGCTTCCGCGCCAAAACCACCTCTGGCGAGATGTTTAACAATGATTCGATCAAAGGTAAAGTTGTACTGCTGGAGTTCTGGACTACCTGGTGCCAGTACTGTCACGACGAAGAACCGCTGGTCGAGCGGATCAATAAGGAATTCTCAGACAAGGGCCTGATCGTCCTCGCGATCGACGTCGCCGAATCCAAGAAGACGGTCAAGAAGTATCTTGACCAGCATCCGCGCGCCTCCTGCATCGTCCTGACGGAGGGCACAAATCTCGCCGCCATGTATCAGGCAAATGTCTATCCCATTTACGTTGTCATTGATCGCGACGGAAACATCTCCGGTGAACAACGCGGCGCGGGAGGCGAGCGGGCTCTCCGCAGGCTGCTTGCCAGCGCGGGAATTGAACCAGAGGAAAAGAAAGACGACAGTAACTGAAGCCTGTGGTCGGACACCCTTGTCCAACAAGAGCGGGGAATTGTGAGAGGGCTAGCGAGCGCCAGCCCTCTCAATCTCCACTTACTTCGAGCAAGAATCGCTGACCATCTGCACCTCGGTGACTTTCAGATGTCCGTGTTCTTCGTTGCTTTTCTTTATGCCCGTATCGTGGGCCATGTCCTTGGTATCTTCTTTCATGTTGTGCGCGGTCGCGTTCGAGACCACTCCCGTAGCCGTCACCTTATGTCCCACATGCTCGGCCAGTGACACGTTGCTGCTGCGCACTTCCCATGTGCTGCCGTCGTCGGCGGCTAATTTGAATTCTTTCGCGTTGTCGCCTTGCGACAAACATCCAGTAATGGTCCGCGTGTCCGATTTACCCTTCGCGCCGGAATCGTCCGCCATCACCCACACCGACGCCGTACACGCCAGAACCAGGCACAAAAGCAGGCTTTTCATGTTTGTTCCTCCTTCACCTTTCCTGATCGACCGGGGATTCGATGTGCAACCGCCCAGCACAGGTTGTCGGCGAACCACGGCTCTGAATCCAACTTATTGAATATTGAGGGTTGCGAGATCACCCGCGGCTGCCGTTGACTTGCCAGCTGTCCAGCCATAGGATGTGCCGGGGCCAAAACACGCCGTCCCGAACACAAATTTGAAAAGAGGATCCGTCTATGAGAAGAAATACTGTGGTCACCTTCGCGCTTCTGGTTGTGGCCTTCGCATTCTCCGGCACCGCCTTCGCGCAAAAAGCAACTGTGCTGCGCGTAATCATAGTGAAAACTGACAACCTTGCTGGCTACCTTCAAGAGCTCCAGAAGGGCCAAGCCCTTTTGAAAGGTTTGGGAGTTCAGGAAACGCTTCGCGTCTGGCAGGCAAGGTTCGCCGGACCGGAAGCGGGATCGGTCGTGGTGAGCATTGAATTTCCCAGCATGACAGCACTGGTCGATTCCGACAGCAAGACGAGCGCCAGCAGCGAATATAAGGACTGGCTGAAAAGTCTAGACAAAATTAGAAAAATTGTTTCCGACAGTTTGTACACGGAACAGTAGAGGCTGTGACCTGCGGGCGCCCATCCTTTCGCGCACCTTGCGAAAGGATGGCGATCTTCAGGAGGGCACAACTTTAGCGCTGCCGCATGCGATAAGAACTGACGCGTCTTTAGCCGCTGAGCGTCAACCTCCCCTTCTCACACGACACCGAACTTTTTTGGGCCGCGACGAATAGGGCGAATGTTTGGCCAGCGGGTTGGGTTTATTATTCCTGCGCTGAAGTGTGGAGGGGAAATGAAACTAATTCTCAGCGTAGTCTCCGTCCTTGGATCGTTCTGCTGTGGCGGATTTGCCCAGACGAGTGCTGCGACACCAGTGAAACCGCTTTTCGTGCATTGCGGGACCTTGATTGATGGCAAGTCGGAGCAGCCGCGGAAGAATGTGTTCTTTGAGATCGACGGAGACAAAATTGCGGCGATTCCCGCGGCTGTTCCTGGATTCACCAGAGTGATTGATCTCTCGAATGAGACCTGCCTGCCGGGGTTGATTGATACGCACACGCACGTTCTGCTCAATGGCGACATTACCGCTGCGGATTATGACTTTCAGCTGCTGAAGGAATCGCCGGAGTATCGGACGATATTGGCGACCGTGAATGCGCGGCGGGCGCTGGAATATGGATTCACTGCCATTCGCGATCTTGAGACTGAGGGTGCCGGTTATGCCGATGTGGATGTGAAGAAGGCGATCAACAATGGCGTCATTCCCGGGCCGCGGATGCAGGTGGCGACGCGTTCGCTGAATGTGACCGGGGCTTATCCACTGTTGGGATATGCGCCGAATGTGCCGGTGCCGCATGGGGTGCAAGTTGTGGACGGCCCGGAAGCGGGGCGCCAAGCAGTCCGCGAACAGATCATGTATGGCGCGGACTGGATCAAGGTTTACAGCGATCACTCGTATTTCGCGAAGAAGGACGCGGACGGGCGCGACATCCTTGACGACACGCCAACCTTCACGGTGGACGAAATGCGAGCGATCGTGGACGAGGCACACAGGCAGCACCACAAAGTCGCGTCGCATGCAGTGGCGCTCACCGGAGTCCACAACTCGCTCGAAGCTGGTGTGGACACGATTGAGCATGGCGACTACATCTCGGATGAAGACTTGAAGACCATGGCGGCGCGCGGCGTTTATTACGTGCCGACGATTTATGTTGGCATGTATGTGGCGCAGGGGCGGGCGGGTGAAGGCGCTGCGGTGTGGCTGCAGATGACGAAGATCCACGAAGGCACGTTTCGACGGGCGATGAAGGCGGGCGTGAAAATTGCGTTCGGCACCGACGCGGGCGGGTTCGACTGGAAAGAAAATCCGGCGCAGGAATTCAAGTACATGGTGGATTGGGGAATGACTCCGGCGGAGGCGATCCGGTCAGCGACGGTGACAGCTGCGGAGTTGCTTGGGATGCAAGACCAGATCGGGACGATTGAAGTTGGCAAGCTGGCGGATATTGTGGCTGTGCCCGGCGATCCGCTGAAGGACATTACTGCTTTGCGGAAAGTAGATTTTGTGATGAAGAGTGGAGTGGTGTACAAGAGTGTACCGTGACTCTTTAGGTTGGCAGTACAATCGGATCATGAAGGCTGCTTCAGCTTCAGGAATAGGACGTTGCAGTCTCGTTGTATTGGGGACTCTCCTAACTCTGAGCCTGTAGGGTTGCGCCTACCGACTCTACGCAGCTTCTCCTCCAACACAGGAACGCATTCGAATTATTCGAATTATGGAGAAGTCGCCCGACCTCTTTGCGGTCCGTGTCAAATACAGGTCACCTAACGGACTATCCGGTCCCAAGGGACGGGCGGCTGACACTTACACTACCGGGTGAGCGTCCGAGTTGTGGTGTCTATTTGTTTAATGTAATTAAGGTGGGGGGCGGAAAGTATCGGACACCAACCTCCTCAATTAGGGTGACAAAAAATGGCAAGATTGTTCGAGAGTTCTCGATGAAACAAATAGCGGCCCTTTAATACCGATTCCGACGGCTATCGCATGTTAAGAATCACCGACTAAACGCCCGGTGCCCCAGGTCTCGCCGAAGTTGCGAGACCTGGGAACGCAACCTCTCCTTCTGGTTCGACAAACCTGGAAATCGAGCTCCCGTTACTCCCATGTCTCGCAAAAACGGCGAGACACGGGGCACCCCATGAATTTCTCAGGCATCCAAGTTGTGAATCTCCAAACGGGAGGATGCTCATGACAAAAGATCCGGTTTGCAAGATGGATGTGGATGAAAAGCAGACCAACTTCAGCTCGGAGTATGCGGGACGGAAATTCCATTTCTGCTCCGAGGAATGTAAGGACACGTTTGACAGCCAGCCGGAGCGCTACGCAACTACGGCCGCGTAGAAGCAATAACCACAGAGGACACAGAGTAAATCTGGGCCCTTGTTTATTGTATAGGCCCGGACGTCCACGTCCGGGCTTTTCTGAAATGATGTTGTTGTCGTGGAGCTACGCTCCGCTGGGCGGGCGTGGACGCCCGCCGCCCCTACACGTTCGTTTTCTTTTCATTCATTTTGAGAATTTCTGCGGCGGCGCGTTTTCCGCTTGCGATTGCGCCGTGGAGGGTGCCGTTGTGGCCGGCGGTGTCGGTGGCTTCTCCGGCGAAGAAAAGTGTGTTGTCGAGCGGAGCGGCCAGAGTTTGCTGGCAGCCTTCACCTCCGGCTTTCGCGTAGCTGTAGGCGCCGAGGGAGAAAGGGTCGGAGTCCCAGTCGTGAAGGTAGGCGGCGGCGAGTTGAGAGTGTACGTAGGACTTTTCCAGGCGGAGCAGGCGGCTGAGTGACTCGAGGGCTCTGTCGATTACCTGGTGTTTGTTCATTCCGGCGCTCATTCCGGCGAGGCTTTCGGCGGAGCTGGCTGGCGCCCATCCGGTGATGATCGGGAGATGCAAGGGCATTTGCGTCCACCAGGTGGGGAAGAGCTTGTCGTGAGAGAAGAGGAAACTGAGATTAGCGAGAGACCTGCTCTCTCCTGCGGGACGAATGTCCTGCCAGAAACGCTCGCGGAAACAGAGGGTGACGCGGACGACTTTGCCCATTGCGAGTTTTTGCAGGGCGGTCTTCTTTTCTATCGGCAACTCGGGATCGAAGCGGATTGAATCTGGCGCAGCTTGAAGAACGCCTAATGGGAGAGTGATCAGGGCGCGGGGAGCGGTAAAGGATTTGTCTAGGCCCGGTCGTCCGCGTCCGGGCTGGCGAGCGTTAGCTCGCGAGCTTGCGGAGCGGTGCTCGGCTGGGCGGGCGTAGACGCCCGCCCCTGCACGATCTGTTTTTATTTGAACCGAGGCGGAGTTCCATTTGATTTCGCTCACAGCCGTGTTCAGGTGAATTCGGACTGGGAGCGTGTTCAATTCTTTCTCGAAAATATTTATTAACGTTTGATATCCGTTAGCAATGCGGAATGCGCGATCGCCCTCGATCTGCTCTTCGGCGCGGTTGTTGTGAACTAGCCAATACACGCTGACTTGGGCGGGGTCGGCGGCGTTGAAACCGGTTACGTAGCCTGTTGCCCATTGCTTGGCGTCTTCATGCTCGCAGCCGGGAAAGCGGCGGGCCAGAAAATCGAGGAACGATTCGTCGGGCGAGCGGTCGTCCATGGCTGAGAGAATTTTTTCTGCCTGGGCGAAGAAGTTGCAGGGCTGGATCTTGTCGTTTATGGAGCACCAGAGGTCGCCGGCGACTTCCGTTGCTTGAACGTTATTTTGCTGTAGCGGGAGCCAGATTTCTGGAGGAAGACCGTGGACAAATTCGGCTCCGAGCTCGATGGGGTGATTGAGGGTGGGATCGTGCTGGGTGAACATACGGCCTCCGATGCGGTTGCGGGCTTCGAGGACTTCGACGCGGAGGCCGGCGCGGGCTAGGTCGATGGCGGCGGAGAGGCCGGCTGCGCCAGCGCCTAGGATTAGGACATCCGGGGACATTGTGCCATTGGATGCGGGAAAAGCAGGTTCCTCACGGCTGAAGCCGTTCGGAATGACATCTCGAAGAAAATAATGGTTCGGTGAGATGGGAAGAGCGGCGGGCGTGGACGCCCGCCGCTACACACAACCATTTCGGACGAGAGTGTCCGACCCACACGGTTTATCTTGCGGCGAATGCTGGTTCAAGCTTGCCCGCTTTGAATGCCTCATAGCGGTGATTTACTTCTTCCCAGTTCACTACGTTCCACCACGCGGCTAGATATTCAGGACGGCGATTGTTGTATTTCAGGTAGTACGCGTGCTCCCAGACATCGTTGCCGAAGATTGGGTAGAGGCCTTGGGACAACGGGTTGTCCTGGTTGGGGGTGCTGATGACTTGTACCTCGCCGCCGGGCTTGCCGGCTAGCCAGACCCATCCGCTGCCGAATTGTTTCGTGCCGGCGTCGTTGAAATTGGTTTTGAAGTCAGCGAAGTTGCCGAAAGTTTTCTTGATCACGTCGGCGATGGGGCCTGTGGGGTCGCCTCCACCTTTCGGCTTCAAAATCTTCCAGAACATGGTGTGATTGACGTGGCCGCCGCCGTTGTTGCGGACTGCGGTGCGGATGTCTTCGGGGACGGAACTCAGATCGCGAATCAAATCTTCTGCGCTTTTGGATTGCAGGTTGGGATGCTTTTCCAGCGCGGCGTTCAGATTCTTTACGTAAGCACCGTGATGCATGTCGTGGTGCAGCTTCATGGTCTGCGCGTCAATCACGGGCTCGAGGGCCGAATAGTCGTACGGCAAAGGGGGTACTTCGTGCGCCATAATTCTTCCTCCGTTTTGAAAGATGATTGCTCGGATCGGAACGATTCAAAGAGCAGTGGTTAGTGCTTAGTGGTCGGTTGTGATGATGTGGCCGGCGGCATTTGCTGCTGGACGAACCACTGAACACTGGTCACTAACAACCACTTGACCACTAGCCACTGACCACTACTTATTGTCCACGAATCGGGTGAAGTTTGCACGTAGCTGGAGTGAGCTGGAGTGAGCTGGAGTTCGAAAAGCGGCAGAAATCCAGAAGAAGAGTGCGATACAAAGAGTGCTAGACGAAGTGGCCTACTGCGGTGGAAAAGCTATTAATTAGTGGAATTGCGCCGTTTCATTTGCAATTCGCTGCGAAGGAGAACGCGATTCAATTCTTCTACGAGTTGGATGAGCCTTTCTGGATCCTGCTCACGGCTGGCAGCCTCGGAAAGCACGCGCCAATCATTGACCTGGGCTTGCATACCTGACCTCCAAAGAACGGTGGATTTGGTCTAAGTGTCTGCATGTGCTGTGCCATGAACTGATGCCGCTTTGTTTTGTGTGGCTTAGCTTTGGCGGTTTTGGGTAGGTCGCGTAAGAAATTCCGAGTCATAGTAAGAAACGGCCAAACCCCTAGGTGGAACCCTCCAGGGCGCGGGTTTTACTTGCGTCCCAGGAAGCGAATACGGGCTGTAAAGGCGCGGCGGTCGAATGCGCTAAAGGTGAGGAATTGAGGGGAGCCGAAAATATTGTTTACGACATATGGATTCTGATGATTTGTAATGTTGTCGAATCCGCCGCGCAACGCCCAGTAGAAACCAAAGGCGTGGAAACGTTTTTCTAGATGGGGATTGAGCGTGAAATACCAGGGGAAGCGATGCGCCCCGGGTGGCTGGAACAGTTGCTGCTGCTGGGTGAGAGTGGCGAAGGGAAATCCGTCGCGCGCTTCAAGTGAGTAGGCGAAATCGAAGCCCTTTGTCAGTGGAAGCAATCCCCAGGAAATGAATCGGTTGGGAGCGTCCCAAGCATAGGGACCCGAAACCTGCGGGCTGATGACCAGATTATCAAGCGAATAGTCGAGCACCTGATTCGAGCGCGAACCGGAGCGGGTGTAGGAAGCGGTCACAATATAGCGCTTTTGGAAGGTGCGCCGAACATCGAACTTGAGGGAATAGTAACGGTCCTCACGCGTGTTCTGCAGTACGAAATCGCTGCTGACGGTGTGGGTGGTATTGAACACAAAACCATGAATTCCGTTGCGCTGCATGAATTCGGCTTTGAGGAAGAGCTGCGCAGGGAGTTTTCGTTCCAGCGCGACACTCCAGTTGAGAAAGCGCGGGGCAAGCAGCATGCTTCGATCGACAGCGAATGTGGTTAGAAAAGTGGTGGCAATGCCGTTTATGTCATAGAAGGTGTCCTTTCTGAATCCAGCGAACGGGGCGGCGGCGAGGAACAGGTTTGTCGACTGGTACGTCACGCCCGCGCCGGCTGAAACCTTGGTATCGCCCGAGCTGTCGAGCACGTAGGTTTCGGCTATGCGCGGCGAGAACAGCGCGCGGCGAACGACCTCGTCCCAATCGAAGCGAAGTCCGGGCTCAATCAGCAGCCGCGAAGTAGGAAACCAGCGGTCTTGAATGTAAGCGCTGGCTTCGGAGTTGTACGTGGTGGAAGGCGCGCCTCCGAAGAATTGGGAATAACGAGCAATCGGAAAACAGGTGGAACTCCCCGGTGGGCAGTCGCGGAATGCGGTGATGGGCGATCGTTGAAAGAACTGATCGTAAGAAAGACGGTCGAAGTCCGCGCCTAACATCAGATCGTGGCGGCCATGCCACTGGCGCGGGACGTAAAGATTCGTGAGCCCTTGCCATCGCCGGGCCGTGGTGCGCGAGCGCAAATAGAAATTGCCTTGAGCGCCATCGGGCGTGAGTGCATAAGCTGCGGTTCCGGCTGGAACTTGCTTCAGTCCGTACTGGTTGAATCCAAAGCCAACCTCCAGCAGCTTTTCGCCTGAAAATGAATGTTGCTCCTTGGTCGAAGCGATGTAGACATTTTCAATGTCCTCAGGGGTTGTGCTAGCGGGATTCAGAGTCGAAAACTTGAAGTGGTCATCGTGCAGACGGTTTACCAGAAAGCTCGTCGTCACGATGTCGCGGGGCGTGACGTTTGCCTGTAATTTCGCAAGATTCCCAAGTCGCCACACGTTGTCGCGGTCTTCGCCGGCCGGTAAATCGGGAATGATTATGTTGTCATATTCGCCGTCGAGTCCGTCGAAGAACCATATTCTTCGTTTTTCGATTGGGCCGGACACAGTAAAACGTGGGTCAACCTTATCGAGCGTCCAGCCTTTTTTGTTCTGAAATGATGGGAAGAAATTAGTCGCCGCGAACCGGTAATGATCGTCACCGATCCCGGTTTCGAGGCCCAGAACACCTGCAGGCCCTTTGCCATATTGGGCTGGCAAACGGCTGGTTTCGACATTGACCGTGCGCAGCGCGTCGGTGCTGACGCGGGCGAGTAACTGTCCGTTTGCGGGCTGGGAGACATTGAAACCATCGAGCAGCACCAGGGTCTCGTAAGTTTCCGATCCTGCGAGGTGGGGTTGGGCGGTCTGGTCAAGAACTACGCCGGGAATGTAGTTGAGCGCATAACGATAGTCGCGCGTGTTGGGATAGGGAATGTTAGTGACATCAATGCCGCTGAGCTGCTCTTGCGATGAAACCTGGGAGGGATCAATGGCAGGCGGGGATTCGACAACGTTGACGGTTTCGCGCACTTCCTGCTGATGAGTGAGATTGATTTCGAGCGTGCCGGACGTCTGCACAGCTGGCAGGATGAAGATGTAAAAGCCTTCCTTCTCCGCGCGGAGCTGCCAATTGCCGGCAGATAGAGCGGCGAACTGGCATTTTCCAACCAGATCGGTTTCGCACCGGACGGACCCGGCTGGCCCTAGCAGGTGAACACGGGCGGCAGGAACCGGCACGCCATTTTCGTCGAGAACAGTAATGATCAATGGGCGCGCATTGGGATGAACCGGGGGCGAGGTCTGGGCGAGAGCGGAGTTCAAAACGAAAAGTACTGCCACCGGAAATAGGAAAAAGGACTTCAAGGCGGATTTCAGGAATTGTGACAGATTTGGTGCGAAATTAGATGCATCTTGCTACGAAGCTGCACGGGAGAGATGCGGAAGCCGCGGCGTCGAGCGGTCAATCAGATACGCGAGAAACGCTCATACTCTGCGGCGGAATCGGCTGGGAGCAACACCCAAAGGGTATAGATTCCGAGCGCGGTGAAGAATGGGGGATGGAATAGCGCAAGAATCCCCAGGACAATGGCGGTGATTCGCGCCCAGCGCTCGCGGTTCATCAATCCCCATCCGACTAAGATCCCGCCGGCAGCCACCACCAGAAACAAGGATCCGAGGGAAAAGAACAGCGGCGGCATGAAGTGACGTGTGAATGCTTCGTCGCCGATCATGATGTGTGGCGCGCGGCTGAGGACCATCAGCACAGCGGAAGGTATGACCCACAACACACCGATGATGATCCAAAAAATACCCAATGTGCGCAGATGGCGCTGGAGTCGGCTGGAGGGCGCAGGCCGGACCGCATTTTGGGCAAAGATTGAAATCAGGTTGAAGTTGTGTGCCGCAGCGGTTGCAGAACATGGCGGGCTCCTGGAACTAGGATACGCCGGGGGTGGGGGAGAGGTTCCGTTGTTGCGGCTATTTGGCGGAGACGCAGCTCGCAGTAACCTGGCAGGACCACCACGGTGAGGTATACGCAGGCGTCACACTTCGTCCGCGAGGATGCCCGGCGACGGTTCGTTCGGGTACGCTGTTTCGAATTGTTTTGCAACGAATAGGCCGCACGCATCACCATCTATTAACAAAAGTGGTGAATCTGATCCAAACCATTGTTCGGTCCCCACGCAGGAGGCTTCGCGAGCGCGAGGAGTGATTATGAATTGGTATCGCATCTAATAGTTTGCTTGATGACTGCCGCCTGCTGTGCGCAGCAGGAGAAGGAACCGCCTCGTTCCAACGAGCCTGCAATCGCAACTCGTCCAAGCGAACAGGACAAGCCACGCGCCGCCGTGAAAGCGCCAGCCTTGAATGTTTCGGAGCGGGAAGCCGCCAGGGCGGCGGTCGCTTTCCTCGACTGGGCAGGCGCATCCACTGCCGGCCAGCGCGAGGAAATCCGCCGCATGCTCGAGGAGGCACGCGAGTACAAAGCGGTTGCCGCCGCCTTCTGCGATGAAGCGAAGCGCACCGCCGAGTCTGATTTCACCCGCTCTCTTCTTGCGCTGTCAGTTCTGGGTGAGATGCGCAGTCCAGTCGGTAGGGATTGCTTTCAGGAATTGCTACACCGCCCACTTCCAGAAAAGGGAATCGTAGCGAACGGCGAAAACGTGGAGCAGACAAAGTTGGCCATGCTTCAGGCGAAGGCGGTGGACGGCCTGGCCTATCTGCGCGGAGCTGCGACTGATGGCGAGGTCCTCTGGGCGGTCGGCAAGCATCCTTCGCGGATCGTTCGCGCCGAAGCCATCGAGGCGTATCTGTGGAACCACAAGGATTCCAGAGAAGCCCGTGCCACTCTGCTGAAGTACGTCCAGCCGAAAGAAAGAATCTTTGTGGATCGGGTACGCAGGGAGCCTACCGAGGAAGCTGCGACATTCAACCGCAGGCTGGCCGCATTTCTGAAAGCCCACCCGGAGGCGGCTGCCCCTGGCCCAAAGCGGATCGATCAAAAAGGTGAAGCGGCAAAGCCACCCAAAGAAGATGAACCACCGGTCCGGTAAATCAATTAAAGGAGCTGATCATGACTAATTCCTGGAAAGTGAAACTGGCGGTTTGCCTGACGGTGTTGTTCTCGGCCATCGCCGTGTTCGCCAACTGTAATCAAACGACCGCCAGCCAGGCTGACAAAGATCTTTGGAACACGCACGGATGCTGGCAGGATTTTTTCTTGTGGCAATACCAGGCTTATGATATGCGAGGGTCGGACTGGGGGTCACGTGGCTGGAATGACGCCTGCAACGTGAATAAGGAATATCCCAAGCACTGGAACGCTTCTTACCTGCTCACCTATGGCTTGCAGGACAGCTGGCAATTTTCCTTCCACGGCACGGTGGACTATCGCGGAACAGCCGAGCGCTGGGACAACCAGTTTCATGATGACCTCTACCACACGGCCACCGACGACACGAGTATATTCGGCAGTTTCTCCACTCACTTCTTCGGCCCGAATGAAGTGCAGACCTCGTGTTTGCTCTATGACCCGAATCTCGCGACCAATGCCAACCCCGGCTCCCGCGCCGGCGATTTCAACCATGAAGGTTGGCACGGGTGGATGGACAAGTACAACTGGGACAACGGATCGTGCGGCGGACACCGCTGCGGAACGCCCGGAAACTGTACCGCTAAGGACGCATGCGATTACTTCTACTTTCACGGGATTGGCGCATATGCCTTCGGCGCCATGTGGGAGAACAACGGCACCGCAAGCCGGTTCCACTCTCCCAACCAGGTGCAAGTGGAATTCTTGTGCGATGTTGCGGATTATCCAAAGTCGTGGGTGCCGAACAGCGTCCGATTGGCTGCCAAATCCGATGCCAACACGCGCGCATCGACGCGGTTCATCAACGGCCCGGGATATTTCTGCGGAGATCCGCGGCCCTGGTGATTGGGGAACGGTTTGGCTACGGCGCGTTTCCGCCTGCTCTAACTACACGGCGGACACGTCGATTCTGGGTGGATCACGAGCAAAACCGGAACTAATCCAAGGTAGGGATGGCCGACGATCAAAACCTGACTATTGCATTACCCTGAGAGGGCTTCATCTTGCGTATATAATTGCGCCACGCGGATGGCGCTAACTTCTGGCACGAAACTCGGTCCCTACGAAATCCAATCTCCATTGGGCGCAGGCGGAATGGGGGAAGTTTATCGTGCGATGGATACCCGCCTGGATCGCTCGGTGGCGGTCAAGGTCCTCGCTTCTCACCTCTCTTCTTCGCCGGAACTCAAGCAGCGCATGGAGCGCGAGGCCCGGGCCATCTCTGCGCTGAACCATGCGCACATATGTTCGCTCTATGACATCGGCTCGCAGAACGGGACCGATTTCCTGGTCATGGAGTTCCTCGATGGCGAAACGCTTGCCGAGAGGCTGCGTAAGGCTCCTGTGCCTCTCAACGAATTATCGAAGATTGGGATGGAAATCGCCGAAGCTTTGGCGGTGGCACATCGCGCTGGCATTGTGCATCGTGACCTGAAGCCCGGCAACGTTATGTTGACGAAGTCCGGCGCGAAGCTGATGGACTTTGGTCTCGCGAAGCCAGCAGCGTTGGGGACCTCAAGTTCAGTGTCGGCGCCACTGTTGTCGGCGGCGCGGACGATGACTGGAGCAAGTCCGGCGAGCCCACTAACCACTGCGGGCAGCATCGTGGGAACGATCCAATACATGTCTCCGGAGCAGATCGAGGGTAAAGAGGCGGATGTGCGGTCGGATATCTTTGCGTTCGGCGCGCTGCTCTACGAGATGGCCACGGGCAAGAGAGCTTTTGAGGGCAAGAGCCAGATCAGCGTGGCTTCGGCAATTCTTGAAAAGGATCCGCAACCTGTCTCCGCGATACGAGCAACAATTTCGCCCGCGTTGGAACACGTAATCTCGCGCGCGCTGAATAAGGACCCAGAGAAGCGCTGGCAAAATGCGAGTGATATCGGTGCGGAACTGCAATGGGCAACGGAATCCGGCAACGCAGTCAAGGAGATTGACGGTCACTCCACCGGCGTTCGGCGTCCGCGCGAGCGATGGCTTCTTGGAGCTGCTTCATTAATTGCGATCGTCGCCGTCATAACCGCGGGGCTCGGTTTCTTTAGAAGCCCGCCTGACGCTCATCGGCTCTTCGCGTCAATTTCGCCGCCCGAGGATACTGCTTTTGAGCTGACCGGAGATGTTGGCGCTCCGCCGATGATTTCTCCGGACGGAGGTAGCATGGTGTTCGGCGCGGGTGGCCGCATCTGGCTTCGATCCATCGAGTCCGGCGAATTGCGTGCCTTGGAGGGGACCGAAAATGGCTTGTTTCCTTTCTGGTCGCCCGACAGTCGCCGGATCGGGTTCTTTTCTGAGGGGAAGCTGAAGATCGTTGATAGCGCTGGAGGAGCGCCGGTCACGCTCTGCGATGCGTCCAATCCACGTGGCGGAGCATGGAGCCCGAAAGGCGTGCTGTTGTTCACGCCAAGCATCCGCACCGGGCTTTACCAGGTGGCTGCAACGGGTGGAACACCTGTCCCCGTCACCACCGTCGATACTTCAAAGCACAGCACCCATCGCTGGCCCCAATTTTTCCCCGATGGCGACCATTTCCTCTATTTAGCGACCAATCATACTGGGCAGAGGGAGTTCAGTGGCATTTATGGCGGCTCCTTGAGTGGGGCCGGACCGCAAGGAAAACTGCTCATTCGAACCGATGCCAACGCGTCATACGCATCGGGGTACGTCCTATTCATGCGCAAGACCGACTTGCTGGCCCAGCGCTTCGATCTTGGCCGAATGGAGCTGCAAGGAGACTCATTCCGCGTGGCGGAGCGAACGCTGAACGATCAAGGTATTTGGCGTGGTGTTTTCACCGCCTCCAGCAACGGACTATTGACTTATATGACCGGTTCCAACGCTGCGGAAGAGGGCCAACTGACATGGTTCGATACGACCGGAAAGGTTCTCGGGACCGTTGGTGAACGCGGCAGCAATGCGCCGCGGCTGTCTCCTGACGGTCGCAAAATTGCGCTTGAATATGGAGTGCAAAATACAGATGTTTGGATCTTTGATGTCGTACGTGGCCTTCGCACGCGCTTGACATCGGATGGCGCCAATAGCATGCCCGTATGGTCACGGGACGGCAAGAACGTCGTATATTTCAGCATTCCGGCGAGCTCGAGCAAAGCGCGCATGGCAATTAGAGCAGCGGACGGAACCGGAAGCCAGCGCCTCCTCTATCAGGAGGACCAATGGGAAACGCCAACCGACTGGTCTCCCGACGGAAAATACATCCTCTACAACCGTGGTGAGCCTGGAGTGACGGATATTTTTGTGATGCCGCTTGCCGCTGACCAGAAGCCGTTTCCTTTCGTGCAGACGCCCGAATGGGAACGTGACGCGGTGTTCTCTGCGGATGGTCATTGGGTCGCGTACACCTCGCGGGAGTCTGGCAAAGACGAAGTGTATGTGGCTCCGTTTCCAGGTCCGGGTCCGAAGGGGCAGGTTTCTACGACAGGCGCTACTACCCCGCGCTGGCGGCCGGACGGCAAGGCCCTCTTTGCCGTCAATAACGATGATGTTCTTGAGTTTCCTATTGCAGTGGTAAACGGCTCAATTCAGACCGGGGAACCCAAGGCGCTCTTCCACACGGCCGTCTGGCAAACACTGCAATTCGATGTAGGCTACGACGTCGCTCCAGATGGGCGTTTCTTGATCAACAGCTTGGGAAAGTCGCGAGTTGGAAATCGTCCCCTCACACTGGTGGTGAATTGGACAGCTGGGCTCGCGCACTAGCAGCCTACATTTCGCAAAAGGCGCAATCGCTCACGGCTTTACTTCGCTGGTGCGGTGGGGTTGAGCTACGGATTGCGATCAGGGACAATTCAAAATACAACTTCCCCGGGTCAAAGCACAGTGAAAGTGAGAACTGATGAGCACGAGCCCGTCTGATCCGGCTAGAAAGCGGCGCTTTCCACGCTATCCCCTTGATATTCGAGTTTCCGCGAAAGTCTTTCGCGCGGACGCCCCGATTGAGCTTTGGGGGCGGTCTATTGAGTTTGGACAAGACGGGATCGGCATCACGCTAACCGGGGAATTGGAACCAGGCGAGGTGGCTACGCTAGAGCTTACGCTTCCGGGCGGCGGCGCCCCGCTGAAGCTGCGTGGCCTTGTCCGTTATCGAGACGGGCTGCGGCACGGGTTCGAGTTCCTGGCGCGAGACGCAATCCAGCATGATGCGATTCGCAGGACTTGTGAGTTGCTCTCGGTAGGAAGATGAGAACGTCTAACTCCGCGGGCGCTCATTTCACAACCGGGGCTACCTGCTTGCGTGGAAGCGGCCTTACCATATAATAGGACGCCCTAAGGGCGAAACTGGACCCCTGAGCCGAACGGCCTTGTTGCTGCTTGTTAGAGACATGACTCAGAGCAAAAAAACGCCAGAAGCGAATGGCGGAACAGTCACGTTGAAGTCTGTGGCCACTCACGTCGGGCTTTCGCCGGGGACTGTGTCGGCCGTTCTGAACGACGCGCCATCAGCCAAACACATTCCCAAAGTCACGCGCGAGCGGATCATCGCTGCCGCCCGAAAACTGGATTATCGCCCGAATTTTTTTGCTCAGTCACTACGCCGGCAGAGGACGTTCACAATTGGGGTAATCGCGCACGAGATCGGCGACGGCTATAGTTCGACGGTCATTGCCGGTATCGAAGATTGTGCACGGAAGAAAGACTATTTTTTTGTCACTGGTGTCCACCGCCACGACCGCGAACTTTTCGAGAAGTACTCGCGATTGTTGCTTCAACGCGGGGCCGAAGGCATCATCACCTTAGATTTCAACCTTGCCCACTCTCTGCCGGTGCCGGCTGTTGCCATTCCCGGGCACACGCAGAATGAAGGTGTCACGAATATCGTGCTGGACCATCGTCATGCTGCTGAGCTGGCGCTCAGGCATTTGACGGAACTCGGACACCGCAAGATCGCCATTCTGCGAGGGCACCCGGAAAGCTCAGATTCGCACCACCGCTGGAACGCGGTCGAGGATGTGGCGCGAGATTTGGGGCTGGAACTGGATCCAGAACTGGTGATCCAAATCGACTCCACGGACTCGACTCCGAGTCTGGGTTACCCCCACGGCAAGCAATTGCTTGAGAAGAAGCGGCCGTTTACAGCGCTATTTGCTTACAACGATATTTCTGCCATTGGGGCACTGCGTGCCTTCCAGGAAGCCGGACTGCACGTTCCGCGGGATGTTTCCGTGGTTGGATTCGACGATATCCCGGCAGCGGCGTTTCATTATCCCAGTCTCACAACTGTTCGTCAGCCTCTGCGCCGAATGGGCGAGATCGCGGTCGAGACGCTGGTCGCGCGAATTGAGGGCGAAAAGGAATGGCAGCGTGAAATTTCCGTCCAGCCCGAGATAGTGATTCGCGAGTCCACAGGGCCGGCCCGTAGCCAGTGACCTTTAGCATCTGCACGAATCTACAGCATTCGCTGTATTGAACGGAAAGCGGTTGTGTACGACTCTAACCGAGTTCTCTGATCGTTCTCTTATCCAATGGAATAGTCCTGCGCGCCGCTGAAATGGGAACCAAAACCGCCACAGTGCTTTGCATTGATGACGAGCAAACGGCTCTGCAACTGCGCCGGACCCTGCTCGAGTCTGCTGGGTACAAGGTCTTGGCCGCAAAATCAGGGGCGCTGGGAATTAAGATTTTCAGCTCTGAGCCTGTGCATGCCGTCGTCCTCGACTACTGGATGGCGGACATGAACGGCTTGCAAGTTGCCCGCCAGATCAGGAAACTCAACCCGTCAGTTCCCATCATCATTCTTTCTGCATACGGTGAATTGCTCGACGAGAGCCTGGGCATCGCCGACCTCTGGATCCGTAAGGGCGAAGAGGACCCTCAATACTTGCTCAAGCGCCTGGAACAGTTGCTTAAGCAAAAGGCCAGTTGAGCCCCACCCCTCAGGCAAACGCATAGAATCCCTACGTGGCAGAGCTGACCTTCTTTATTGGCAAGGGTGGCGTGGGGAAAACCACTGTTTCTGCTGCTTACGCCATTCGGGCTGCGCTGCGGAGTCATGGTGGCCGGGTTCTGCTGATTTCTACCGATCCGGCACATTCGCTCGCCGATGTTCTCCAAGTGAAATTACGCCATTCTCCGACGAAGGTAGCATTGAACGGAACCGTCAAGTTGACTGCGTGGCAAATGAATCCCATTGCGCTGTTTCGCGATTTTCTTGCTCAAAACAAACAGAACATGCTGGAGCTTGTGGACCGCGGCTCACTGTTTACGGCGGAAGAGATTTCGCCGCTCTTGGACACTGCATTACCTGGGATGTCTGAAATTTCGGGATTGCTGGCGATCCACGATGCTCTGCAGTCGGGAAAGTATTCCTGCATCGTCGTCGACACGGCGCCGTTTGGGCACACTCTTCGTCTGTTCGAGCTTCCGGAGCAGTTCGAGCGGCTGCTGAATTTCCTCGAATTGGCGGCTGGACGGGACCGGGTGCTGGCTGCGCATTTTGGGGGCAGTGCTCAAGCAATAGGCGAGCGGTTTATTGAGGAATGGCGGGGCCGCCTTGAGGAGTTAAGACGGGCCTTCGCCGAGGCAGCGCTATTTCTGGTAACAACACCGGAGAAATTTGCGCTGAATGAGTCATTGCGTTGCGTAGCCCAACTGCAGAACACGAATGTCGAGATGCAGCTCAAAGCTATTGTGCTCAATCTGGCCGTTATTCGCGTGGGAAAATGTTCGTTTTGCAAAAAGAGGGCGGCGGCTGCCAAACTGGCACGGTCTCTCTTGAGGAAGGCATATCCAGGGTCGAAGCTCCACATTGCTGAAGATCGTGGCTTTCCGGTAATTGGGAGCGCAGAACTGAGGAGGTTTGCCGAGGGCGTATTTTCCGGGCGAAGGTCGGACGCTCCTCAGGTTGCCGTTCCGAAGAGAACGAAGAGGATAGTGGTCCAAATGACTCCGGCAAAATGGCCGGTGTTGGATGCGCCACTCTTGTTTGTTCTTGGAAAAGGGGGAGTCGGGAAGACGACTGTCTCTGCCGGCATGGGATTTCACTCGCGCCGAAGTTCGCGAAAAAAAGTGCAGATTTGTTCAGTTGATCCAGCGCCTTCTCTGGACGACATTTTCCAAACTGAGATTGGCAATCTGCCGAAGCCGGTGTTAGGCGATGACGGATTTTGCGCGTCGGAGCTGGATTCCGTGGGCCTGTACAAGGATTGGGTCGCGCAGGTCAAAGGCGAAATCGAAGATGCAACCACCGCAAGCGGGTCCGGAGTGCATGTCGACCTCTCGTTCGAACGGCGACTTTTTTCGGAGCTGCTTGAAATTGTTCCGCCTGGATTGGACGAAGTTCTGGCGATTTTCCGCATCGTCGAACTTGCGGGAGGAACGTCTGGCCGAAACATGGAAGCAAGAGTCATTGTTGACATGGCACCCACCGGCCATGCCCTGGAATTACTGCGAACGCCTGGGCGAATACTGGTCTGGGCGCGGCTGCTGTTGAAAAGCCTGGCAGCGCACCGTAAACTGGCGCTGGCCCGCGATGCCGCCGTGAGGATTGCTGAACTGGAGCTGCATGCGCGCGAACTGATGACGGCCCTCAAGAATTCGAAACGGGCCCGAATTTTTCCCGTGATGCTGCCAGAACCTCTTCCGGACCGCGAAACGGAGCGACTGCTCAGTGAACTGGACGACATGGGTCTTTCTACGACGACAATATTTGTGAGTCGCGTCATCTTTTCGCAGGACGCTGGGAACTGTCCGCGATGCCGTTCCGCAGTCAAGTGGCAGGAATCGGTGTTGACAGATTTGAAACGACGGTATCCGGAGAAAGAGATTTTTGTTGTACGGAATTTCGCCAGCGAGATTGCTGGCCGCAAGGGATTGCAGGCGTTCACGAGCGAGTTATGGCGGCTCAATTGAAGCGGCCCGACGGCCGCGTTCTATATCTGTACGGAATCAGCGAGTCGCGACCAGCGACCGCTGCTGAAGAGATTGGAGTCGCGCTGTCGAAGATCGAGGCGGTCGATTGCGGCGGAATTGTCTGCTGGGTTAGCTGGGTTTCTGGAATAGATTTTGAGCAGAACCTGGCGCAGAACATGGAAAACCTCGACTGGCTGGCGGAAGCCAGCGTTGCACATCAGCGGGCCGTCTCTGCTATCGCGCGCGAAACGGAGATTCTTCCAGCCCGATTTGGCACCGTGTTTAGAAGCGAAACGTCTCTTCGCCTTCATGTCCGCGGGCGCGCGCGCCATTTGAAGGGCGACTTCGAAAGGGTGAGAGGGGCGGATGAGTGGGGGGTCAAGGTATTTGGAATTCCGCTCAAGTCCGTTGCAGTTCCGAAAGTTCGCAGCGGCAAGGATTATCTGAAGGCAAAGGCGGCATTGCTCCCGAAAAGGCGAGAATCACCCTCTGCTAACGGTGAGCTGGAGAAGTTTGAAGAGGCGCTGAAGCAAATTGCCAGCGAAACCGCAAAGCTTGGAAACATCAGCAGTGGACAGCGCGGGCTCGCCTTTCAGACGTCCCTGCTAGTTAAGCGCGAGGACCGGAAAAAGCTTGAGTCCCTGCTAAAGAAATTTTCAGAGAGTTGGGAAAGCCGGCGGCGGATTGAGTGCACAGGACCGTGGCCTCCATACTCTTTTGTGTCGCGATCTGATGGAGAAAAGTCGAAGTGAGCGCTTCCGCCGGTAGCGTAGTTTTTGCTGGTGACGATCCTGGGGACGAGCTGTCGCTCCTGGATATTCTCGATCATGTTTTGAATCAAGGCGTGATTCTTAGGGGGAACCTGATTATCTCGCTGGCGGGTGTGGACCTGGTGTATCTGGGGCTGGACGTGATACTTACGTCGGTGGAGACCGCAATGCGGCATATCGCGGCAACTACCCTACCGTCGGAGGGAAAATAAAGTTCTTCCGTGTCTTTGCGGCGGCGGTTAAATGCCACTCCTCTTATATTGTGTGACGCGAGCTTCGGTCTACCCAAAAGGATCGCAGACTGGTGTGGCTGGAGTGCCGGTGGAGCGCGTCGAAGGGCCAGGTTTGGCGGCGGTTCTGTCGCGGAATGTGGACTCGAACGTGTGGTTGCGCGCGCCGGTGCGTACGTCGGCGCTGGAATTTCATCGCGTGATCATGGAGTTGTTTGAGTCGGCAGCGATCATTCCGTTTCGCTTCCCGACCATTTTTGAGAGCGATGACGAGTTGGGAGCTCACCTTGTGGAGCGAGCTGACGAATATGAATCGCTGCTGAATCAGATCGCAGACTTGGTGCAGATGGAAGTCCGGCTCATGCGGCCAGATGTTGTGGTTGCCTCAAACTCCGGGGCTGGCTACCTGCGGGAACGGCAGAAGCATTTGCAGGTTTTTGAAGATTTCGCTGTCCGATTACAAGCCGTGACCGCGGGCATCGCTCGAGAGTGGAGCGACCACACATTAAGAAATGGGCAGCGATACTTCGCGCTGGTGGAGCGCGGCAAGGTTGCTGAATTCGAGCAAGTTTTGCGCGGCCTCCCGGTTCCCGAAGGAATAAACGTGCGCGTGAGTGGCCCCTGGCCAGTGAGTGAGTTTCCAGGGACCGTTTCTCACGGTTCCAGAATGGTGACGAGCTGAAATGCAAGAACCTGCACATATAGAAACGGGAGTTGCGCGGCTTGATCCTAAAGCGCCGGAATCGCGGATCGACTGTACGCCGGAGAACATTGAGCAGGGATTGGCAAAATTAGTTCTTAGCTTGATCGAGCTATTGCGGCAGCTTTTAGAACGGCAGGCAATTCGCAGAATGGAGGGCGGGTCACTCACGGAAGGGCAGGTCGAGGACATGGGGCAGGCTCTCATGACCTTGGAGGCCAAGATCGGAGAACTGGCGGAGCATTTTGGGCTTACTCCCGCCGACCTGAATCTCGATTTGGGGCCGCTGGGGAATCTGCTGGAGAAATGATCCGTCTTGGGCAACGGCTTCCAGCAGCACTGAATCCAATTCGCGGCGAAGTCTGAGGCGGCGGTATTCCTCGCACATAATTGGTTCAACGTTGACATGCTGTTGCTGGTGCATTTAGCATCAGGCCCGCGAACGCGGTGTCTGCAGGTTTAGCAAGCAAGAGAAAGTCAACTGATGGAACGAGTGCCAACCGTCTCGGGAACAACAAATCTCGTCGATATTCTGGATCGGGTCCTGGATAAGGGACTGGTGATTGCAGGTGACGTGCGCGTGTCCCTGGCGAACGTCGAACTGCTCACCATCCGCATCCGGCTGCTGGTTTGCTCGGTGGATAAAGCAGAGCAGATCGGCTTGAACTGGTGGAAGTACGATCCGCACCTGACGATGCAGTCTCCAGTTGTTCCGGCACTTGCCGAGGGCAAAAGCAAGCAAGTTGGGCAGCGGAAGAAGGTCAAGGCAGTGCGCGCGCGGCGTAAACGCTAGCCGCAGCAGATAAGACAGGAGGACTGTCCCATGGCGGTCGAACGAATTTCGGGCGGGTCGAGCCTGATCGATGTGCTCGACCGGATCCTTGACAAGGGCATTGTGATTGACGCCTGGGTGCGCATTTCCCTTGTGGGCATCGACCTGATTACGGTGGAGGCGCGCGTGGTCGTGGCCTCGATCGATACCTACTTGAAGTATGCAGATGCCGTGGGCCTTACGGGCCTGGTATCGCGTCCGCAATTGGGAGCGGAACCTGTCCCCGAAGTTGAAATCGAGACGACTCGGCGAGTTGCGCGTACTCCGGTGCGGCGAGCCGTGGTACGGCGCGGCTCGCCCCGCTAATAGGGGCAGGATTGGGCAGAGCCCGAAGCGGCACGAAACCTGGAGAGCTGGCGGTACATTCCACCACACTGCATATCCATAGATCTTTCCGGCACCCGACGAAGGGCGCAGTTATATGGCGAGTCCAGCGTTGAGACGCAGACGCGAGCAGGTCGTCGACCAGAGATCCTCCAGTGAGTCCGCCGCGTTGCGGCTGATTGCGGCCGAGAGGCCGGAAGAGATTCTTCCCATCCTGCTGGAGGAGATTGTTCATCTGGAGTTTCCTCGCGCGGCCGCGCTCGAAGTGGACTTCGATACCGGTGAAATCAAGCCTGCAGCATCGTTGAATTGCGACTACGCATTCCTGGAAAAATTCCGAACATCATTGTGGGCGAGCGAGAACCCTCTAGTCTCGACCCTATTGACCCTCAAACCGGCGTTATTGCCTGATGGAGTAATTAAGGCTGGCTCACTCTATGTTCATCCCATGATCTACCGCAGCCAGAGTCGCTGCTGGGAGGCTGAACGCGAGCGGCGGAGCGACTGCCTCGCGGTGCAGAACGCCGATGCGAAGCGCAAGTTCCAGATCCAGCAGCAAGTATGTTCTGCATGCGGCATGCGCTCGTATATCAGCCTGGTGATCGGACAACTTGGTCGCAACACGACACAAACTCAGATCCGCCATTTCCGCAGCCTCGCGGAACGCGCCAATCGGCAGTTATCGCGGCTGTTCAAGGTAGAGCACTACTACAACCGCATGCGGGACATGGAAATCACGATTTCCCGTATGACTACGGTCATGGAAAGCATGGCCGATCCCGTGATCCTCACCGACAATCAACACCGAGTGATCATTCAGAACCGGGCGGCGGAGAGATTTTTCCGCGTGCCGGAAGGTGTAAGTGAAGGCGGGAAACGGGCGGTTGAGTTCAATAACCTCCTGTTCTCCGCGGCCCTTTCGTCGATGGTGGTCAGCGGAAACGATACCTCCCGCGATTTGACGCTGGTGGATGTGATGGAGGGTGAGGAGGTGCTGTTCGAAGCAGTGTGCGCGCCCACTTACGTGAGCGAGAGCAGGACGGGGATGGTCACCGTGATGCGCGATGTAACTGATCTGCGCCGGGCCGATCAGGAAGTGCGTGCGAACCTGGAAAAATTGCGGGCGGCAGAGGAAGTTGTACGCCAAGATCGCGACCGTCTAAATGTAGTCATTGAGAACGTCGGAGACCCGATTGTTGTTGCCGACAACTCGGCGAGAATCGTGCTGCTCGATCCGTTGGCCAAGGAGTTGTTTGCGCCGGGCGCGAAGGACCCGCATATCGTCAAGAATGAGGCAAAACTGGATGCTTACCTGACCTCATTCACGTTTTCCTTCCTGGAGCACCAGAACAAGGCGCTTCATCTTTACAGTCCGGCGGCCGGGATGGAAGTGGAGTACGCCGCCCGGTCTGGCAAGATTTACGACGCGCGCGGGCAAGTGGCCTATACGGTCACGGTACTGCGGGACTTCTCCACATGGAAAAAGCTGGAGCAGTTGCAGTTGGAACGGCGCATGCTGGAGATGGAAAAGTTCGTACAGCCCGAGGCCCAGCCCATTTACGACGCCTTGAAGAGCGAGTCCGACCGGGTAACGCGAATCGTCCGGCAAATGCTGGGTTTGTACCGCAACGCGGGACAGTTAGGAACTTTCGATCTGAACCTAATTGCGGAAGATACTCTGACGCTATTCTCCCGGCCCCTGTCGAAATCCGGCATCGAGGTGGACAAGCAGTTCGGCCAACTGCCCGCGATGAAAGGCTCAGCCGATCAATTCCGGCAGTTGCTCTCGAACTTGGTCGTGAATGCGCAGGACAGCATGGCGAGCGGGGGACGGCTCACCATTCGCACTCGTTATACCAAGTCTCTGCGGGGGATGTATGGCGAAATTAGCGTCGTATTTGCGGACACCGGAAGCGGCATTCCGGTTGAAATCCGCAGCACGATTTTTGAACCCTTCGTTACTACAAAAGGAGAGAAGGGAACTGGTTTAGGGCTTTGGATCGTGAAAGGTATTCTGGAAAATCACGGCGGGAGGATCCAGGTCCGCAGCAGCACTGGAAAGGGTACAATTTTTAAACTGATTTTCCCGGTTTCTCATGTCTGAAACTCCGGCGTCACTGAGGATGGTTGAGAACGGAAGGAACGGGAGCTTCATCGCATGAAGCGACCGAATAAGACTATGGCGACGAAAACTCTGGCCAGGCCACGCAAGAGCACAAAATCGAGGGATGATGTACGCGTAAAGATTGGCCCGAATTCCTGGGTCGGCGAAATTGCTCCGGGAGAGGGCGGGCGCTACGTCTATGGCATTGTGCAATCCAAAGATCCTGTGACCTTCGGTCGCAGCGGAATCGGCGGCAGCGGTGAAATGGTTTATACGGTTAACTATCAAGATATTGCCGCTGTGGTTAGCAACACATCGGTGTACATCTTTGATCCGACGCGCGAGAACGCCCTCGCACATGAACATGTGATCGAGACAGTGATGAAGAATTACACAATTATTCCTATGAGTTTCGGAACGGTGTTCCGCACCGACAACGACATTCGAGAGGTGCTCAAAAGCATATATCCGTCGCTGAAGGACGTGCTGCACCAGATGGCGGGGAAATTTGAGTTTGGTCTCAAGGTCAATTGGGACCGGGACCAGATCATTGAGGACATCAAGAGTGACGACGAAGAAATCCGGCAGTTCCATCAGGAGATTATCCGCAAACACCTGCAATCGACGTATCTAGCGCGAATGCAATTGGGGCGCATGATCGATAAGGCCTTGGCCGAACGTTCGATCGGCTACGTGCGGGAAATTTATGAAGCTCTGAGGGGTGTTTGCGTAGCCTCGCGCGATAACCAGCCGATCGGCGACAAAATGATCATGAACGCCGCGTTTCTGGTTGAGCGGCAGCGGGAGCCGCAATTCGACAGCGCGGTGAACAAAATAGCGAGGAAATACGGGCAAAGGCTGAAGTTCAAGTACACGGGCCCGTGGCCGCCCTATAATTTTGTTAACATAAGGCTCAAGCTGGAGCCAGTGGCTGCGCGCTAGGGCAGCTGGGGAAAAGAGTAAGCATGTTTCTGGTTGACGATCTCCTGGGGTTGCCGTTCTCGGGGTTTCGTTTTGTACTGAAGACTCTGCAGAAAATCGCCGAGGAGCAGTACACTGACGACGCTCCAGTGAAAGAGCGGCTTCTGGAATTGCAGTTGAAGCTGGAGTCCGGAGAAATCAACGAGGAAGAATACGCGCGCGAAGAGCTTGCTATTATTCGGGAGCTGCGCGAAATCGAGAATCGCAAGCGGCAGCTGGCTGGGGCGCCTCCCGCTGAACATGATCGCGGACTGGCATTTACTGCGGGGGAGACTAAGGCCAGTGCCTCGGTAACTTTTCATCAGGACACAGAGCGCAAGGGGTAACTGGAAAAGGGGAGGATGATTGAAACGCAAATCAGCGCGGAAGACTGCCTCCCAGACAAAGCAGACCTCCTCAGCCAAGAAGTTGAGCCGTATCCCGCCGACTGAACCTGCTGCCCGAGACGAAGGACCGAGGTTGATTCCCCTAACTCAGACACCCAAAGAGCCGTCCCGGCTCGAACATTACCTGGACCTTGCCGACACCGCTTTGGGGCTGAAGAGCACAACCGGACAGCGCAGGTGAGGCACTTTCTGGAATTATTCTTTTTCGCGGGATGCGAGTTTTTCTTGAATGCTTGCGATCAGGCCGTCAACATCCGCCGGCTTAATCACAAAGTCATCTACCTGATGCTGGAGCGCCACAGTGGCGGTTTCGGATCCGGGATATCCAGTTAGGATCAGGTTGACGCACCGCGGCTGCGAATGCCGCATGGCTTTCACGACGCGAAATCCGTCGCCGGCTTCGCTGATGTTGAGATCGGACAACAATACATCGAAGTGCGAGCCGCTGATCTCGCCTAAGGCCTCTGCGACAGTGGCCGCAGTCCTGACTTCAAAACCGCTTTCCCGCAAGATGGGAGGCAAAGTGAGCCGGATGCTCGCTTCATCGTCTACAAATAACAACCGCTTGCGGGGTGACATCTTGCGTCCTGTGCCCTGTCTCGTTCGGAGCCGAGGAGAGTTGATCATACTGCAAAAGCCCGAAAAGTGGGTCAGATTGTGTGCTGTTTGGAATAGATTCGTCAAGCTTGTTCGATGGAGAACACATCAGGCGAGTCCGTCCAGCACCCTCACCGTGAAGGTGGAAAGTCGTAGCGAACGCCGATCCGGGCGAGGATGGGTGGCCCCAGGTTGGAGATGGGAGGGGCGAAGGCAACAACATATCGCTGGTTCAACAGATTCTCGGCCGCAATGTAAGCCACTAAACCGCTATGCAGCTGTCGTCCTACGAACAAATTCATGGAGTAATAACGATTGAGCACCAGGGTATTGATGTCATCGTCGAACTGAGCTCCGGAATAGCGGCCCTGCACGTTGACCATTAGTAGGGAAGGGCGCCAGTAGCGCGCCTCCCAGGTGAATTGGTGTCGCGGCACCTCGGCCACGAATTTGCCAACCAGCGAAGGTGAGTCCACGACCGTGGCATGGGTGTATTGGTATCCCGCCGAAAGCTCGATTGAACTGCTCAGGTGCAGCGCGCCATCCAGTTCAGTGCCTAGCGATCTGGTGCGACCGAGATTCTGACGCTGGCGGGTTGCCGGGTCCAGCGTCACGTTGGTGACGGGATCGACAATGTCGCTCCAGAAGAGGGTTGCGCGCGTCTCCATCCGATGGTTGAGCGCGGTCGCTTTCAAGCCTGCTTCGGCTCCGGTTAGCCGCTCGGCGCGAAGCTGGGGATTGTTCTTGGTAGTGATGGTGCCTTGCTGAAAACTGCGGTATAGCTCATTCAAAGTTGGCGCGCGAAAGGCGCGGTACCCGGAGACGGAGAGTGAAATATTGCGGTTGAGCGCGCGCATGAGAGACAAGCGCGGGCTCAACGAGTTCTCGATTCTGTCCGCGAAAAGCTGAGTGACGGGGCTGCCTGAAGGAAGCGGGAAACGCACGGTGCTGCCCTCAAAATTTTTCCAGCGGTCCCAGCGAACACCTGCAATCACGGTCCATTTGGTACCAATGCGGAAAATATCCTGACCGAAAAGCCCGGTCGAGCGCTGGCGGCCTCCCGAGACCTTATTGGCGGATGCGAGGAGTAATTGTTCGTTGCTGGCGCCGATCACCTCCTGCAGATCAAAGCCTGCGATTAATGTGTGACTCTTCAGCACGTGGTTCCATTGCAGCGAGCCGCCTCCTTGCTGCGAAGGTACGTGCTGGATGTTGGTTGGTTGCTCGCGGTCACGAGGCGAATTGATCGACTGTATCGAGGAAAAAGTCTGGTCGTATCCCTGGGCCTGACCGAACACTCGCGCGATAACGGAATCGTGACTGCCGATTGCCGTGTTAACGCCGGCAACGCCAAAGCCCGTGGCGGTGCTGTTCTTTTGAAACGGCGTGCCATTGTGGCGGGCTTCATCGAAGAAGGTGCCACGCAGAAAGGCGCGGCCGTTATCCGAAATTTTGTATCCCAGTTGCGCATCGACGGTTGCGTGCTCAGAATTGGCGGCGGTGTCTATGGTTCCGCGCTGGGAGGATGGAACTAGAATGTATCCGTCGGTGTGGGCCATTTCTGTGGATGCTCTGATGTCCCAGCGCGATACTGCGGTTCCCGCGAATAGAGAGAGGTCGGGCGTGTTTTCCGTGCCGTAAGACGCTTCAAGGGAGATGGACGGGCCTGGCGGAACGCGCGAAAGGAACTGTATGACTCCGGCAAGCGCGTCGCTTCCATACAGGCTCGAAGATCCGCCGCGAAAGACCTCGACACTCGAAATTTCGGTGCGCGGAATGCGGTCCCAGTAAACCCAGCCGCCGAATGGATCCACCAGAGGAACGCCATCGTCGAGCACCAGTGCGCGGCTGGGGCCGCTCGCACCGAGACCGCGAAGAGAAACTCCTTGCGTCGTCGGATTCGCAACCCGGCTGCTGGAGCGGCGGAAGAGGGAGAACCCTGGCACTTGGCGGAGCAGATCATCGAGAGTCAGCGAGGGATTCGCCCGTACGTCTACCGGCGAAAGCTGGATTGCGCTGCCCGGAACTTCTGAGAGTTTCATCTCACTGCGGGTTGCGGAGACCACAACACGCTCACCCTGTGCCAGTCCTCGCAAGGTGAATGTGAGCTGGACAGTGTCGCCGGCTGCGGACCAGGGCTGCTCGGCGGGAGCGAACGAGTTTGCGGTGACCTGCACCGTGCCAGACGAGTCCGCGACTCCGGAGAACACAAATACCCCGTCCAGCCCGGTTTTTGTGGTCCGCGCGAGATGCGCCGAGCGAAGCGTGACTTCGGCGCCCGAGATGACTGCCCCGGTCGTGTCCCGCACGGTGCCGGTTACCGTGAACTGTTGTGCCGCGACGGAAATACAAAAAACAGGCAGGAACAAGGAAAAGGAAAGCACAGTTGTCCGATGAATGCAGCGAACGAGTCTGGCAGGCAGCGACTGCAACGTTCTAGCTCCCCTGCACGCGAGATCGGGCGACGGCGTCCCGATGAGTACTAGGAGAGTACACGATCTGCTTTATCAGGCCAAGTGGGGCGCTGTCTCTCGCGCTCGAAGCGATATCGTCCACCCAGAGTGTGGGCTACGGATTCGGCAATCTTGAGGAAGGCGCGTCCGGCATGAGACAGCGTTGCTGCTTTACGGTAGATCAGGCGCAGTTTGCGATGCACGCGCAGTTCTTGCACTGGAATTCGGACTAACTCCCCCCTGGCGATTTCGTCCTCGACACTGATTTCGGGTAGGAAGGCGACGCCGTTGCCGAGGGCCACGAAGCGCTTGATCGCCTGTAGCGTTGGCAACTCTACTCCCATGTGCAGAGGAGTCTTGTACTTCTTAAACGCTTGGATAACTTTTTCGCGGTACGGCGAGTTCACGATGTGGGCGACGAAGGATTCGGCGCCTAGTTGGCGGATGCTCACTCGTGATTCGCGGGCAAGAGGGTGTTGAGCGGGAACTACGAAGATAAGTTCGTCTGAATACACTACAGCGGACGCCAATTCCGGGTCTTGTGGATCATAGGTCAGTACGCCAAACTCGCAGTTGTGCCGGCGGACGTCGTCGGGTATGTGGCTGCCCAACGAGCGTTGCACCACAATGCGGATGGCAGGATGCAAGCGCCGAAACTCGGCCAACACGCGCAGAAGATAGAGAGCGGTAAATTCGTTGGCGCCGACGACGAGTTTGCCCTTTTGCAGTTCGCGGAGTTCGACCAGCGCTTCACGAGCGTTCTCTCGCAGGTTCAGCAGGCGCTCGGCATATTCTTGCAAGACGCGACCGGCGTCGGTCAGTTGGCCGTCGCGGGAAGAACGGTCGAAGAGGGATTCGCCGATTTCCGTTTCCAGTTTTCTGATTGCCTGGCTGACCGCGGACTGAGTACGATAGAGTTTGTCGGCGGCACGAGAGAAGCCCCCTTCGCGAGCTACCGCCAGGAATACTTCAAGCTGCGAAATGTCCATCCACATTCCCTATTAATATTCCCTATTAATGAAATTACAGCCAACATAAGTAATTCTAATTGTATTAGCAGCACTTAACAACTCAGAAAAATAATAAGCTTTGCTTTCGGAGCTGCGACTCTTAAGATCACAGTATTCGACCATGGAGTCCGATATGGAAGGTACGAGAATTACGATTTTTGATACGACTCTGCGCGACGGCGAGCAGTCGCCGGGCTGCAGCATGAATGTGCAGGAAAAGGTGCGGCTCGGCCGGCAACTTGACCGGCTTGGCGTGGATGTGATCGAGGCAGGCTTCCCAATCGCCTCCGATGGCGACTTTGCAGCGGTGCAGGCGGTTGCGGCCGCAGTTCCGCGTCCAATAATCGCCGGTTTGGCTCGCGCCGCACGACATGACATTGAGAGCGCAGCCCAGGCCTTGCAGTCGGCCATTCGTCCGCGCATTCACGTGTTTCTCGCGACTTCCGACATTCACTTGCAACACAAGTTGCGCATTTCGCGGCAGCAATGTCTGGAGCAGGCCGCGGAGTCGGTGCGCCTGGCGCGCACATTCTGCGATGACGTCGAGTTCTCACCCGAAGATGCAACGCGGACGGATCCCGAATTCTTGTTTCAAGTATTGGCAGCTGTGATCCAAGCAGGCGCCACCACGCTGAATATTCCGGACACGGTGGGCTACACCGTCCCAGCAGAGTTCGGAGACCTCATCCGCAGTATTCGCGAGCGGGTGTCGGGCGCGGAGAACGTCACCGTATCTACGCACTGCCATAATGATCTCGGACTGGCAGTCGCAAACTCGCTTGCGGCGATCGCCAATGGCGCGCGGCAGGTGGAATGCACGATCAACGGGATTGGCGAACGAGCGGGCAATGCGTCGCTCGAAGAAATTGTTATGGCGCTGCGAGTGCGGGCGGACCGTTACGCCTACCAGACGGGCATTGCCAGCGAGCAGCTGTATCCCACAAGCCAGTTGTTGGAAGAGATTACGGGAATTCCGGTGCAGCCGAACAAGGCCATCATAGGCCGCAACGCTTTCGCCCACGAAGCTGGAATTCACCAGGATGGAATGCTCAAAAACCGGCTGACCTACGAGATTATGACGCCACAGTCAGTGGGCGTTCCGGACTCGAAGCTGGTGCTGGGCAAACACTCCGGCCGCCACGCGCTCAGCTTGCGTTGTGAACAGCTGGGCTATCATTTCGAACGGCGCGAACTGGATGAGATCTATCGCAAGTTTGTGGTTCTGGCCGACCATATCAAACATGTTCACGACCATCACATTCTGGAATTGATTCGGGAGACCTACGGCGAGAGCCACCGCATCCCGCCAGGGCGGGTCGAAGCTGAACACGCGGAAGCGGTTGCTGCTGGAGCGGAAGAGGCACGAAGACTTTTCCCAGGTGGAGTTCCGTCGGATTTCAGCGCAGTCAGTCTTCCGGCAACTCCCGCTGCGGAACATCAATCGGAGCAGGAAGATTATCTTTGGGGTGTTTAAGGGAGCGGCCAGCGGTTTCCTACTGAGCCCCTGGGACTCTTCCTGTGAACTGTACGGGCGACGCGATCTGACGTAGGTCTCCCTCGCTCACTTTCAGTGAGCGATCTCGGGATGACATCGCATCAGTTCTGAATGTTTATCAACATTACGACTCTGCCGGGCGATGGAATCGGGCCTGAGGTCACCGAACAAGCGGTTCGGGTATTGCGGGCCGTCGCCGACGGCTTCGGGCACCAACTCACGGTTACGGAGAAAAACGTTGGCGGTGCGGCGCTGGTGGCGAGCAATGACCCGCTTCCTGCGGACACGATCCAGGCTTGCCTTGCGTCGGACGCGGTGTTGCTTGGGGCGGTTGGTGGTCCGACGTTCGATCACTATTCCGGGAAGCTTCGCCCGGAAGCTGGTCTGCTGCGGCTGAGGAAAGAACTCGTTGTTTTTGCTAATTTGAGGCCCGCGATTTGCCTTCCTGGGCTCGAGGAACTGTCGCCGCTGCGGGCGGAGATCGTGCGCGGGACTGATGTGATGATCGTCCGCGAACTGCTCGGCGGACTGTATTTTGGAGAGCGCTCGACCAAAGGTGATCCTGGAAACCGCAGCGCAGTCGACACCATGTCTTATAGCGAGCCGGAGATCGAACGCATAGCCCGAATCGCGTTCAAGCTGGCGATCGGGCGGCGCAAGAAACTGACGTCGGTTGATAAAGCTAATGTCCTCGATTGTTCGCGGCTTTGGCGCGACGTGGTGACTCGGATAGGGCGCGAATTTCCGGACGTCCAGCTTTGGCACATGTATATTGACTCCGCAGCGATGGCGTTGGTATCGCGGCCTGCGGAATTTGACGTGATTCTTACCGAGAACATGTTTGGCGACATCTTGTCCGACCAGGCAGGCGCGGTGGTCGGTTCGCTTGGGCTGCTGCCCTCAGCGAGCATCGGCGGGAAAGTGGGGCTTTACGAACCCATACACGGCTCGGCGCCGGACATTGCCGGGCAGGGAATTGCGAATCCGTTGGGAGCGATCCTATCGGCCGCCATGCTGTTGCGTCATTCCTTCCAGCTTGAGGCGGAGGCTGCATCGATTGAATCGTCAGTGCGCGAAGTGCTTGCAGATGGGCACCGTACACGCGATCTTACAGCTAAAGGGCAGCATTTTCTCGGCACCAGCGAAATGGGAAATCTGGTGGCCGCCCGGGTCCGCGAGCGCGTTCAGACGCCTGCCGGCTAAGCCTTTCGCATAAACAAATTGAACCTTCACGGCGGGATTGCTCATCCCAGTTCCATCATTCAATAAACTTCAGGGCCGGCTTAGCCCGCTCTAGCGCAAGGAGAGAGACATGTTTGGATCGAAAGCGCAGTCTTTGGGCCTTGCAGTACTCAGGATTGTGGTCGGGATCGTGTTCTTCATGCATGGCTATCAGAAGCTTTTCAAGATGGGTTTTCACGGTGTGGCCGGTTTCTTTGGTCACGTGGGCATACCGCTGCCAGCCTTATTTGCAGTCGTTGTCACGCTGGTGGAATTTGTCGGCGGGATCCTGCTCATAACCGGCCTCGCGACCCGTGTTCCGGCCACGCTTTTGGCGATCGATATTCTGGTTGCAATTCTCACAGTGCACTTGAAAAACGGTTTCTTTGGCATGGGAGTTGAGTTCCCACTCACGCTGTTTGCAGGAGCAGTTTGCTTGGCGCTGTCCGGCGGAGGGTCGGCTTCCGTGAAACGCCTTTAAGCACTAGATAATTACTTGCTCGGGCGCGCAGGTTTTTTGGCAGTGCCGCTCAAGCGCAGGATGGTAGCAGCGGTGCGGTAGCGCACGGCATCGTTGTTGTCTGAAAGGTTCTTTAGCAAACGCTCAATGCACTTTGTATGGCCGCGTTGCGCGAGCGCGTCCAGGGCGGCCTGGCGTACGATTGCATTCTTGTCGGCGAGTGCGGTCTGGATAAGCGCGTCTTCGGTAACCGGATCAGGATCCATCGACAGAATGCGGGCCGCTGCGGCGCGAACTGGCGCGCTGTCTTTCTTTGTCATTGCACGGTAGGCTTCGACACCCATCCCTCCGAAGGGAACGAACCCCATTCCCTCCTGAAAGCCGAGTTCTGCAACCTGCTTGGGGTCCTTAAGGCGATTGAGCTGTGCTTGGACGAGACCTTCGCTGGTTTTCTTGTCGCCCATCAGAATGGCGTAGTAGATACCGTAGGCCGAGGGATCCTTGAGCAGAAACAAAGAATAAGACGCGGCCAAAACGACGGAGATTTCCTTATCCGAGAGGGCCTGCTTGAGTGCCGGAATTGCGCTCCGGGTGCGTAGTTGACCGAGGGTAGTAGCGGCTGCGCTACGAACATGAGCATCGGGGTCGTGGAGGGCGCGCAGAGCGAAGGTTGCCGCGCGACGGTCACCCAACAATAACGAAAGTGATTTGACCGCTTCGGCTCGCTTGCTCGCTCGATTTTCATTCAGGCCATCGTGCAGGATCTCCCATGCCTCTTCCGGCGGATTGGGTTGCGGCGGCTGGTTTTCAGCTGGAAAAGAAGGACAGATCAGGACAACAGCAAGTAAAAATGCAACACTCGCACGGACTCCGAGAGCCATGTGGCCTCCTGTAAGTGCGAATGAATGCTGCTGGGAGATCAGGACTTTCGACTATGCCGAGAGCCTGATTTAGCCCCTTGTCCCTCGCCTTTGCTGTCCCTGGAGAATACCCGCGCGAAGACCGCATCAATGTTTCGCAGCTGGCGTTTCAGGTCAAAGGCCCGCCGAATAGCTTCGGGTTTTACCCGGCTCGTGATGTTCGAATCCTTGCTCACAAGATCGCGGAAGTTTAATCCTTCTCTCCAGGCGCGCATGGCGTGGCTCTGCACCAACCGGTAGGCATCTTCGCGGGAAACTCCCTGTTCGACTAGGTCGAGTAGAAGTTGGCCGCTGAAGACCAGTCCGCCGGTGCTTTCCAGGTTCGCCTTCATTCGCTCTGGATAGACGAACATTGTGTCCAGGAGGTTGGTTGTCTTGTGCAGCATATAGTCGACCAGGGTAGTCGAATCCGGAAGGATGATTCGTTCCACGGATGAGTGTGAGATGTCGCGCTCGTGCCACAGGGCGACATTTTCAAAGCCCGCCTGGGCGTTCGAGCGCACGACCCGAGCGAGCCCACTGATCTGTTCGCAAGTGACCGGGTTTCGCTTATGCGGCATGGCCGAGGAGCCTTTTTGCTTCTCACTGAAATACTCCTCAGCCTCGCGAACCTCGGTGCGCTGCAGATGGCGGATTTCAGTGGCGATTTTGTCCAGCGTGCAGGCGATCACAGCTAAGGTGGCCAGATAATTTGCGTGGCGGTCGCGCTGGATTACTTGCGAAGAAATGGCGGCTGCTTTCAGTCCCAAGCGGGCGCAGATCTTCTCCTCCAGGTCCGGGCTGAGGTGGGCAAACGTTCCCACTGCGCCGGAGAACTTGCCGACCCGCATGTCTTCGGCAGCGTGATCAAAACGTTCGATGTTTCGCTGCGTCTCGGAGTACCAGTTCGCGAGCTTGAAGCCAAACGTGATTGGTTCAGCATGGATGCCGTGAGTGCGGCCGATCGTCGGTGTATCTTTGAACTCCCAGGCGCGGCGCTCGAGGACGTCGGCAAGCTGGCGGAGATCGGTGGCGATAATTCCTGAGGCTTCCCGGATGAGCACAGCCTGCGCAGTGTCCACCACGTCATTCGAAGTCAGGCCGTAGTGGAACCAGCGTGATTCGGGGCCGACGAACTCGGCGACAGCGGTGGTAAAAGCGATTACGTCGTGGCGGACTTCGGCTTCGATTTCGCGAATCCGCTCCAAGCGAAAATTCGCGAGCTCGCGAATGGCTTTGGCGGCCTGCTTGGGCACGATCTTCGCTTCTGCCAGTGTCTCGGTGGCCGCGATCTCAACCTTCAGCCAGGTGCGGAAACGGCTCTCCTCACTCCAGATGCGCTCCATTTCCGGACGCGTGTAACGTGGAATCACTTGCTGGCTCCTGCTTCGCATTTCCCCTCAAGGGGGAACAGGGATTTTAAACGGCAGGGATGCTTGCTGACCAGCGTGGCAGGGCCAAAAAACCTTAACCACAGAGGAGCACAGAGCTAGAAGCGAGTTTCCTCTGTGTAACTCTGTGGCCTCTGTGGTTAAAAGCTTTTCTTCTGTGCTTGCTCAATCAGCGGCTTGAGAGATTGTGAGGAAACTCCCAGGGTGCCCCCGGAGAAGCCGTCGATGTAGGCAGCATTCACGCCAATTACTTCGCCGCGGGAGTTGAAGACAGGGCCGCCGCTGGCGCCATGGGCGGTGGGTGCGTCGTAGATCAGCTTATCTCCGACAACATCACCGAGATGGCCGCAAGTGGCTGACGGACGAATCAGAGAGAGCGCTGCGAGTTCGCTGGCTGCGCCTTGGTCGTCCCGGCGGAATGCCAGGCGGGCATAGACGGGGGTTGGCGCTTTTGCCATCATGCCCAGAACTCCCATGGGATATCCGACGACGGCTACAAGTTCTCCCGCGTTCGGTTTTTCTGTCGCGAGAGGCAACGGCTGAAGCTCAAGCGAGGCCGGATTGTTCATGCGAACTACCGCCAAATCTCCGTCGGAAGACAGCGCTGCCGGCGTGAGCCACACAGGTGAGGGAGAGCCGGGGAAATAGGCGACCAGTTTCTCCAGCCTAGGAGTGGCGCCTTTTTCGACCAGCGCATCGGTATCGGGATCACCGTACCACGGCTCGGCAACGTGGCGGTTAGTGGCAATCAAGCCGTCGGCGACGACGAACCCGGTGCCGGAGATACGAGTCCTCTGTAGCGGCTTCTGGTGCGGGAATCCCACCTCATAAATGCCGAAGATGTAGCAGATGGAGTTGCGATAACGGTTCAGCACGAACGAGGGCATCGCCTGTTCTTGCCTGAGTTCCTGGACCTGCTCGGTCAGGCTGCGAATCTGCTGCTGCATGCCGCTGGAATTCGTTGGCAGGAAGTAGTGCGCCAGAAGCAAGAGCGTAATCGCCAGAAATAGAATGAGCGCGGCCTGCACGAGCCGCTGCCATGCGCCGCAAACAGGCTCTTCTTCGGGCGTTAGGTGGTCGGTGCTCATGAATCAGTGGGCAGTGGCTAGTTGTCAGTGGTCAGCAGGTTTTCTGGCCACTGGGCACTAATCACTGCCAAACCAAATGTTCTCGCTGATGGGCGGGGGCAGCTACGGTACTGAAGGCCGTGTACCCGCGGTGCTGCAGATTCTTGGGATACGCTATGCTCTTCGAATGGGGACCAAGACGCTCCATATCCAAGACGCTCCATATCGTCGATGGACAATCTACTGGTGGTACGCTCAGGCTGTCAGGACTGCCGAAAGGGCGGGACATTTTGCCATGGAAGGATGCCCTCTATACCGGCCCAGTGCCGGCCGGCTTGGGCCTGAAACGCCTGAGCCAGGTACGATCGCGATTCTGGACGAAAGGCAAACGGCAAGATGAATTTGAACAGCGTAATGCGCTGCTTGTGGGCTGGAAGCAATATGACGAACTCGTCCTTTGGTTCGGCGCGACTTCACTGTGTGAGTTGAGCCTCGCTCAGATTCTTACCTGGTTCAGTCAGCGGGAGCTGGCCGACCGCAAGCTCTCGTTGGTTACAGTTTATGCAGGAACGCTCAGGGCTGAGCAGCTTCGCGATCCTTATGCCGTCCGCAAACCGGTTAGTGCCGGGCAACTCCAACTGGCGAAAAGATTTTGGAATGCATTTACCGCTCCGACTCCAGAACCCTTGCAGCGGTTGCTGAAGAGCGGTCTAAGACTACTTCCGGAGATTCGCCCAACTGTCGACGAACTTCTTCAGGAATATCCCGGCGCGCACGACGGCCTTTCACGCCTTGAACGAAAACTCCTGCACGAGATTGATGGCTTAGGAGTGGCAACCGCGGCGTTCGTCGTGGGGTCGGTAATCCGGAGAGAATGGGTCGGAGACTTGCTTCTCTACGACATGCTCCGTCGTTTTGTTGCCGCAAGGAGTCCACTGCTCACCTTCGCTGGGCCGTTTACAGAAAAATTTGAGAGCTACGAGTTTAGTGGAGCGAAACTCACATTAACCGCATTCGGGGGTAGGGTGCTCGCCGGGAAAGCCGACCACGTTGCAACGAATGGAATTGACCGCTGGATCGGAGGAGTTCATCTGAACGGAACGCGCGTCCGCTGGCGATGGGGTGAACGGCAACATCGAATCATTTCTTCGCGGGCCTGACCAAAGTCCTACACTCGTTCCAGTTCGCGCACCGTGCGTTCATTCACGATGTTGCCGGTGTTGAGCGTGGAAGCCGGCTCGAACAGCAGGATCCAGGCCTCTTCGTCGGCAACGGGTTTGTGCTCGACTCCGCGCGGGACCACGATGAACTCGCCTTCTTCGAGCCAGACCATCTTGTCGCGAAACTCGATGCGGAACCGGCCCTTCACCACCAGGAACATCTCGTCTTCGTTGTCATGATGATGCCAAACGAATTCGCCCTTGAGCTTGTCAAGCTTGACTAGCTGGCCGTTGAGCTCGCCGGCGATGTAGGGCTTCCAGTATTCGTTGATTTGGGAGAATTTTTCGGCGAGGTTGATCTTATCCATAGCGTTTTTTAGATGAACGCTGAGCAGAAACGTCGCAACGAGCAGCTTTTATATAAGATTGCAGGCGAAACTAATCTCGCCGACCGGGGTTGAAGATAGTTGCTTGGTCGCATGTGGGGCGACTAGATCTTGATCCCTACAATCTCGAGGCTTATCGTGAGACTCTCCGCAATCATCTTTTCGGTTCTGGTCACCACTTCAGCCGTATTGGCCCAAACTCAGGCTCAAACTCAACTGCCGAACTGGATTCCGCAAGCAATTGAAAATCTCGGGCAGAATGCCTCCTCACGGACCGAGTTCACCCTGGACCACTCGATGCTGGTGATGGCGACGAAGGCAGATCAGGACGATGAAGGCTTGCGTCGCGTAATTGCCGGAGTGGATGGCATTTCGGTGCACCGGTTCCGGTTCCAGGGGGCAGGGATGTATGACCCTGGAATCCTCAACTCCGTGCGGCAGCAGTACCGGACTGGCGGTTGGCAGCATATTGCTGCGGCTCACGACAAAGACGGCGGCCCAGGCGCAACCGATCTCTGGCTGCATTTCGAGAATAACGTCATCAGGAACGTTGCCGTGTTGTTTGCTGGGCGCGATCAAGTCAATTTTGTCGCGGTCTCGGGTTCCATTAGCCCCATTGACTTGCTGCATCTAGGCGGACACTTCGGAATCCCCAAGATCAACGGTGGAGTGGTTGTGCACCCGCCTGGCGCAGCTGTTCCACCGCCCGGCAATCCTGCTCCTCCTCCGCCGGGAGCGGGGGGTCAGCAAAGTCCCGCGCCCGAGCCGACGAATTGAGAGACAAAATTCGCAAGTTGACCAGCGACCCCCAAAAAACACGAGCCGTCGAATGTTGGTGAAGGCACCCCGTCCTTGTCCCTCGTCTATTTTGCAGGGGTGGGGCGGGGGACTTTGACTTCCGCGGGATTGCCGTTACGGCAGGTCAAAACCCCCACCCTCTCGCAAAGTACGCGAGAAGGGTGGGGCACCCTCGGTACGAAGTTTCCTCAAAAGCAAAAGCCGTCAGTTTTTCGCTGACGGCCGATGGCTGAAAGCTGACGGTTAGCTGTTCTCGTACAGTAGCACGCCCTCGTTTTCTTTCGCGTCTACGGGGCGGTAGAACAGTTTGTTGTCGCCGAGGAAGACCTCGATGAACGCGGGGCGGACGTTGATCGTGCCTTGGATCAGCGCCTCGGAGAGCGGGTCTTCGATGTACTTTTGCAACGCGCGGCGCAGCGGACGGGCGCCGTAGTTGCGGTCGGTCAAGGTCTGGGTGAGAATCCACTTCTTGGCTTCGTCCGCGACCGTGACCGTAATTGCCTTCTGCGCCAGGTTCTGGTTGAGCTGGTTGACCATGAGCTCCAGAATCTGGATGAGGTCGGCCTCGTTCAGCGCGTTGAAGATGATGATTTCGTCCAAGCGGTTCAGGAACTCGGGGTTGAACGTGCGCTTAACTTCGTTCTTTACCAGTTCTTCGACTTTGTCAGAGATCGCATCTTCTTTTGTCGACTGGAAGCCTAGGCCCTCGCGCTTTTGCAGGTGCCGGGCGCCGATGTTCGAAGTCATGATCAGGATCGTGTTCTTGAAATCGACCGTGTTGCCGAGGCCGTCGGTCAACTGGCCGTCTTCAAAAACTTGCAACAGGATATTGAACACGTCGGGGTGCGCCTTTTCGATTTCATCGAGCAGGACGACGGAATAGGGTGCGCGCTTTACTCGCTCGGTGAGCTGGCCGCCCTCTTCGTAGCCGACGTATCCCGGAGGCGAGCCGATCAGCTTCGAGACCGAGTGCTTCTCCATAAATTCGGACATGTCGAAGCGGATCAGTGACTTCTCGCTGCCGAACATGAACTGGGCCAGGGTGCGCGCAGCTTCGGTTTTGCCGACGCCGGTCGGGCCGAGAAACAGGAATGAGCCGATGGGCCGGTTCGGGTTCTTCAGTCCGGCACGGCTGCGGCGGATAGCACGCGCCAAGGCGCTGATGGACTTGTCCTGTGAAATGACGCGACGGTGCAGTTCTTCTTCGATACGCAGCAGCTTCTGCGTTTCTTCTTCTTTGATGGACGTGATCGGCACGCCGGTCCAACGCGAGACAACATCTTCAATGTCTTCGCGATTGACCACGCCCGTGGCCGATTCATCCAAATGATATTTTTCGCGAAGAACGCGCAGGTTCTCGCGTTCCTTGCGTTCCTCGTCGGAGTAGAAACGCGCTTTCTCGAACTCGTGGTTCGCGACCGCGTTTTCCATTCTGTGGACGATGAACTTGAGCCTCTTCTGCACTTCCGTGATTTCTTCAGGCAGAGAAGTCTGGCGCAGCTTTACCCGCGCGCCGGCTTCATCAACCAAGTCAATCGCCTTGTCCGGAAGGAATCGGTCCGGGATGTAGCGGTTCGAGTGCGAGACGGCGAAGTTGATCGCGTCATCGGTATAGGTGACCGCGTGAAATTTTTCGTAACGATCTTTGATCCCGAACAGAATCTTAGTCGCGTCAACCTCGTTCGGAGGCGGAACTTTGACAGCCTGGAAGCGGCGCTCGAGGGAACGGTCCTTCTCAATGGACTTGCGGTATTCTCCAGGCGTTGTTGCGCCGATGCACTGAATCTCTCCACGCGATAGTGCAGGTTTCAAGATGTTCGCGGCATCGAGCGAACCTTCAGCGGATCCGGCTCCAACCAGCGTGTGCAGCTCATCAATAAAGATAACGCAGTTCTGCGACTCCATCAGTTCCTTCATGATGGTCTTGAGGCGCTCTTCGAACTGTCCGCGGTACTTGGTTCCGGCGACGATGAGAGACAGATCAAGAGCAAGGATTCGTTTGTCGGCGAGGAATGAGGGGACTTCGCCGTCGGCGATGCGCTGCGCGAGGCCTTCGACGATTGCGGTCTTGCCCACGCCAGGCTCGCCGATCAGTACCGGGTTGTTCTTGGTGCGGCGGCAGAGAATTTGGACGACGCGCTCAAGTTCATTCTCGCGGCCAACTAAAGGGTCAAGCTGGCTGTCCATCGCGGCCTGAGTCAGGTCGCGCGAAAACTCGCTGAGCAGAGAAGATTCTCGCTGACGCTGAGGTTGGGCTTTTTCCTGGCTGCTACGGGCGAGCTCTTCGCGGATGGTCGAGAGGCGAAGTCCACGCTCGTGCAGAATTTCTGCGGCGAAGCATTTTTCTTCGCGCAGCAGTCCGAGCAGCAGGTGTTCCGTACCGATATGCTTGTGCGAAAGTCGTTCAGCTTCTTCCGCCGCGTAGGCAAGCACGCGCTTGCATTCGTTGCTGAGCGGAAGATCTACCGACGTAGAAACTTTTTCACGAATGGTGGTGTGACCCTCGATCTGCTTGCGAATGGACTCCACCGAGGCATGGGAACGCAGGAAGCGATTGGTCAGGGCTTTGTCTTCGCGCAGGAGTCCCAGCAGCAGGTGTTCGGTCTCAATATAAGGAGAGCCGAACTGGCTGGCTTCGTACCGCGCGAAGAAAATTACGCGTCGCGCTTTTTCTGTATAACGCTCGAACATATCGCCCCCAAACTCCTCCAGAGAGGAAGGCTTTCTTTCCCCACCCTTGAAAATCGCAAAGGATCGGGCACCCAGCCGACTCTCCGGAACTTCCTAAAACGCCCCAGTCATCGCCCGCCCGCTAGTTTCATTATCGCGGGCTTGCACCTGTTTTACCATCGATTCCCATTACTTTAGGAACCATGACGCATTATCGCAATTCCTCCTTTGATTAGGAACAACCGCGAACGTATTCATTTCGGTACATCCCCAATCCCTAATCGGCCAGCGTTTCCGGTGCGACCTCTTTTATTCTGCCATTTTCCAGCCGCAGCACGCGATGGCAGCGACGCGCAAATCCAATGTTATGAGTGGCAATCAGGGAGGAAAGCTGATGGTCACGATGCAAGCGCGCAATCAATTCAAAAACGGCGTCGGCAGTACGGCTGTCCAAGTCGCCTGTGGGTTCATCAGCCAGCAGGAGCTTCGGCTTGGTTATCAGAGCGCGAGCCAAAGCTGCTCGTTGCTGCTCTCCGCCGGAAAGTTCCCCGGCGCGATGATGCGCACGCTGCGCCAACCCTACCTCCCCTAACCACTCGGTCGCTTCCTTTTCCGTCTGTGCCTTCGGAATCCCACGCATCAGGAGCGGCATCGCTACATTCTCCAGCGCCGTAAACTCCGGCAAGAGGTAATGAAACTGCCAAACGAACCCGATTTTGCGGTTTCTAAAATCAGCGGCCGCGTTTTCCGATAGCGAACTCAACTGCAAGTGGGCGCAGTATACGTCACCCGCAGAAGGCCTATCAAGCGTTCCGATGATGTGCAATAAAGTGCTTTTCCCCGCGCCCGATTCGCCCACGACCGCGAGCATCTCGCCTTCCATAACTTCGAACGAAAGATTTTCAAAGAGCACCAGTTCCGATGCGCCCGACCGGAAAACCTTCTTCAGTCCCTCAATTCGAAGCGCCTGTTGATTTAGATGCAAATGGAAAGCTCCTCGTCGCAAAGCGAGACAGCAAGCCGCGTTTCTACAGCAATTCAGGCTCCTCTCTCAATTAAAACACGGAGGAGAAGCGCATGTTGCAGACCTTATTCGTAGCGCAGAGCTTCCGCTGGCAGGATTCGAGCCGCAGACCAGGATGGATAGATGGTGGCAACCAGCGACGTTCCAACCGCCACGATAGCGACCAGGATTCCGTCGATCACCCGAGGAGCGAATGGAACGTAATCAATCGAATAGACTTCGGGCGCGAGAGCGAACAAATGATAGTGGCCACCAGTCCAGGAAAGAACGTAACCGAGGACAAGTCCGGCCGCAGTCCCGACGAGACCGATCAGAGCGCCTTGGGCGATAAATACCTTGCGGACTTGGGACTTGCGTGTTCCCATCGACATCAGAACGGCAATGTCGCGTGTTTTTTCCATGACCATCATGGTGAGCGAAATAAGGATGTTGAGCGCCGCTACGAAGACAATCAAGCCGACAGTGATGAATGTAACTAGGCGTTCCAGGCGTAAGGCGTGGAAGAGGGGCTTGTTCTGCTCCATCCAGTTGGTAGTCATGAAACCCGGACCGGCGCCCTGCTCGAGATTGCGCCCCACTTCGGCGGCTTTGTAGATATCGTCAATCTTGAATTCGATGATCTGGATTACATCGCCGAGGGCGAAAAGACGCTGTGCGTCGGAAAGGCGCGTAAATGCCCAGGAGGAGTCGTAATCGTAGAAACCGGAATCGAAGATCCCGGCTACGCGGAAGCGGGTGTATTTCGGCACCAAGCCGAACGGGGTGAGTTCGCCTTGCGGGCTGGTTACGAGAACGACTGAGCCGACCTTCGCTCCGAGTTCATCGGCCATTTCCTTTCCTAAAATAAGCGGCGGCATCGCGGCCTGGCGATGCTGCACGGCTTTGAGAGAATCGGCATCCTGAGTAGAAGCTGCCGGTGTGGCGCGGGCGCCCCCGCCCGCGTTTTCCAATTCCGATGAAACCCTCGCGGACTCTTCCTCCAGTGCATCGGCCGAACCTTGCTTAACGCTGTCGAGCAAATCGCTGACCTTGCGCTCAGCTTGCGGAATGATCCCCTTCAACACCGCGCCTTTAGCCCGCGGGCCGACCGAAATCAGCACCTGCTCGTAGATGTCGGGAGCGGTAGCCAGCACGTGAGGCTCCTTCTGCAGGCGGTCGATGAGAGGACGCCAGTCGCGAATGCCATCACCGAGCGTGCGCAGAAGGTTGACATGCGAAGTCGAACCCAGAAGTCGCTCCTGCAGATCCTGGCGAAAGCCATTGTTGATGGCGAGGGCAACAATTAAGGAGGCGACCCCGGCGGCGACCCCCGCAATTGAGATTCCGGTGATCACGCCGATCACAGCTTGTTTACGCTTGGCGCGAAGATAGCGGGATGCAATGAAGAATTCGAATCTCATGAAACAGGCAAAAAATCGAGCCGTGGAGTTCTAAACCCAGCAACCGGCAACGCAGACCATTCTAGCCTGACCTGTCACAGATTCGCTTTATCGCCAAGACCGACCGCCGGGTGTATGATTCGCGCGATGAATCGTCGTGAAACGAAATCGCCACGTATGGCACTATTTTTCGGGATGGAAACGGAACCAGCGCTTTTGACAAGAACTGGTTTCATAACAGACTTGAAGGGACGTGCCCTGCGCCTGAGCGTGAGCGAAAGTCGGGAAACACTTCGTCGAACCAGCCCTATAGATCAATTGCAAATGTGTAAATGGAGTTGTTATGAAATCCTCTGGCCAATTCAATCTGTGTGTTTCAGCCCATGAAAGCGGTCCTAAACCTGTTGTAGCGCGTGAAATTAGATCGCAGGTTTGCTCCCCCGATAATCGGCTCCTTTGTTCTAGAGTTGCGTTCCTCGCGATAGCTTCGCTCTTCATTGTTCTAGCCTGGATTCCGCCCCTTCGGGCGCAGACCGCCGGTGATTTCACGGTTGTGGTCCTGCCCGATACTCAGAATTACTCGCAATATCACCCGCAGATATTCGATTCACAGACCCAGTGGGTCACGAACAACGCGGCTGCGCAGAGCATCCAGTTGGTGATTGGCGTGGGTGACATCGTGAATGTTGGCACTGAACCCCACGCAGTTGGCCAACGCAAGCCATTCGATCGGAATTCTGGACCAGGCCGGTATTCCCTATGCTCTTGCCATCGGCAACCACGATTATGACAAGCTTCCGCCCGTCAATCGTTCCGCAATCACCTTCAATCAGTATTTTGGCCCATCTCGATACGCGAATGCTGGACATTATGGCGCTACAAATTTTCCGGCGGGAAGTAATGAAAATTTCTACGAGACGTTCAACTGGGGTGGAAAAAGCTACCTGGTCCTCGTGCTGGAGTTTGTGCCGCGAAACTCGGCGCTGGCCTGGGCCAAGTCCGTCCTGAATGCCAATACTGATAAAGAAGTTATCGTTGTCACCCATAGCTATCTCTATTCTGACGGAACCACTGTGGACGAATGCGATACGGGCGATATGATCGGCGACAACTATGGCGGGCTGCAATGGTCAAACTTTGTCAGCCAGTTCCCGAATATCAGCGTGGTACTGAGCGGCCACATCACGAACAAATTCAATGCGCGCAGGTCTGATGTAGGCGTGGGCGGGAACTTTGTGCATCAGATATTTGCGAACTGGCAAGACTGGACGAATGGCGGGAACGGCTATTTGAGGACTATGCAGTTTTCTCCGTCCAATAACACCATTAAGGTGAAGTCCTATTCGCCGTATACCGGTCTCTTCCTCACCGACGCTGGAGACCAGTTCACGCTCAAGTGGCACAATGACGGCGCTCCCGGCAGTGGAACAGCCACCGTTGTGGGCCGGGTGCGTAACGCGGCTTACGGAAAGGGTTGCAGCGCGATTGCCGGCGCCACGGTGAACGTGGGCGGCGCTACGGTCACAACTGACAGCAACGGCAGGTTCTCGCTGACGATTCCTCCAAGCCAAGTGACTGCGAACGCGACGGCGGGTTATCTGACCTCAGCTCAGAATGTGAAGTTGAACGACTATTTCACCAACGAGCTTGATTTCTTTCTAACTCCGACGCCGCCTTGCCCGCAGAGTTCGGTGGATCCGTCAGTGACCATATGTACGCCCGCCGCGAATTCCACGGTCACTTCGCCCGTGAACATAGTTGCGGGAACCAATGATTCCGGCTCCATTGTGGTGAACATGTTCGTTTGGGTAGACGGGATAAAGCAGTGGACCGCCTCCGGCGGAAGTCTCAATGTGTCTTTGCCGATGGCAAGCGGGCTGCGCCGCGTGAGCATGCAAGGAAAAGATGCCGCCGGGCGCTACTTCCGCTCCGTCGAATACATCACCGTTCAATGATGGTGAGGTGTCGGTTCTCGCCGGGCTGAAGCCGTCCGGAAGAATCATTGCGCCACACAAAGTTACATGCTCTCTTTCGGCGGGCGTGGACGCCCGCCGCCACACATTCCCTCTATATGGCACATTAGAGGAGCATGTCCGAATCGGAAAGCCATAGGCGTGCCGGGTTGGCCGCCTTCCGTCACCTTGATTTCAATCTCTACGAACTGGAGCGCTTCTTCGTTGTTGCCGCGCTCGAAATGATGTCAGTAGCCGTGGGCTGGCAGGTGTACGAGATCACGCGGCGGCCCCTTGATCTCGGACTGGTCGGCCTGGCACAGTTTCTGCCGAATGTCTTCTTATTTCTGCTGGCGGGACATGCCGCCGACCGCTTTAGCAGGAAAAATCTGCTGCTGGTCTGCAACCTCGGATTCGCGATCTGCTGCGCGTTGCTGATTGAGATCACCCAGCACGGGATAAACACTGTCAGGCCGATTTACGGTGTTCTTATTTTGCTGGGGATTGTACGGTCGTTCAACAGTCCTGCGGGCCGGGCCCTGCTTCCTTCATTAGTTCCGGAGGAGGTCTTTCCCAACGCGGTGGCATGGAACGCGACCATATTTCAAGGCGCGACCATTCTGGGGCCCGCGCTGGGCGGGTTCTTATATGCGATCTTCCGTGGACCTACAGGCGTGTACGTGACCGCGATTGCTGCTTGCGGGGTTGCCACTGTCTGCCTGGCTCGAGTGCGGGGCCGGGCAAGTGATCGTGTGCGTGAAGATTTCACGCTTCGGACCGTGTTCGCGGGCTTGCATTACATCTGGACGCACAAGTTGATCCTGGGATCGATTTCGCTCGACCTGTTCGCGGTGCTGCTCGGAGGGGCGGTTGCGCTCCTTCCGGTTTATGCCCGGGAAATTTTGCGCACGGGGCCGTGGGGATTGGGACTCTTGCGGGCTGCACCGGGAGCAGGAGCGGCGATCATGGCTGTGCTGCTGGCCTATCGACCGCTAAGACGACACGTTGGCGAAGTGATGTTGCTATGTGTTGCAGGGTTTGGGCTCTTCACCAGCGTATTCGGAGTTTCACGTAGCTTGCCAATTTCGCTGCTGGCATTGCTGCTCGTCGGCGCGAGCGACATGGTGAGTGTGGTGGTGCGGGGAACGCTGGTTCAAGTCGCTACCCCGGACGCCGTGCGCGGGCGAGTGAACGCCGTGGACATGATATTCATTGGAGCGTCTAATGAGTTGGGTGAATTTGAATCTGGTTTGACTGCGCATTGGTTCGGAACGGTGCCAGCAGTGATTCTCGGGGGAACTGGAACGCTGATTGTCGTTGCGCTTTGGGCGTGGATATTTCCGGAGTTGAGGAAGGCAGACACGCTTACGCCTGTTCGGCAGAAACCTGCTGATCTGATGACTAATATTCGGTGAGTGATATGGCAATATTACGCTAGTTAACCAGTAGCGATTATCTCAGTCTGTTGGAGTGTGAGACTAACTTTCTAAAGCTTTAGCGTCACCGGAGTCCTGGAGTCTGGTTCTCGTCGCAAACAAAAGTGGTCTCAGGTTGCGCCGGTTTGACCCGCACGAATATATCGCCACCGATCGCAAACCGAGCGGCATAATCTTCCGCTGACCCACGCAAGAGGAAAGGCTTTCGGTGTATCGCGGAGAAGTAGGACCCTTCGTAAATGTACGTATAGCCGACCTCGGCAACTGGCCCTCCAAAGACGGCTGCCGGGCAACTTGAGGACGAAACTGGTGGCTTTCACAACAGGCCACGTCTCACTGCCACGCGCCTTCACCGTTAGAGTCACGAGTCGGACTAGGTAGCCGATGAGAACGTCAAAATACCAGCCAATCACATTGATAATCCCATCAACTCCCGCAAAGTCCAAGCGCTGCCTTGACTGCTGTGTTGACGAGGCACATTCCTTTTTCGCATCTCGGCAGGCCGGACCGCATGATAGGTGCTTCAATCAAACCGTTTCACCACTCAACGAGATGGCGTCACCCGTTCTCTCACTTCCCCGCCACTACCGTCTTCGCCGAATTCATATTGTCATAGCGGTCGTAGGCTCGGACTACAACCACGTGCTCCTGACCGGAGCTGTCGCTCGTCAGAGGAAGAGTGAGGTCATAGTTCTCAGTTTTCGAATCCGAGAGCTGGCCGGTAGGCTCGACGAAGTGCCAATCGCCAGCGTCCAGAGAATATTCCGCGCGCTTGATCGCAGAAAAATTGTCGGTCGCGCGGAACTGAACATGAATTTTGCTGCCCTGCACTGCACCCTGAAGGCTCTGAATCTGCGGGGGTGTTGTGTCTACCTCGAAGCGGTCGCTTTCTTTTTCAGACGAGAGCGCATCTTCGGGCGAGTGTGAAGGCGCGTCCGACGCTACGACTTTGATTGTGTATCCACCATCCGGAAGCAGCGACGCGTCAAAAGAGTAAAACTTCTCGCTGAGACTGTTTTTCAGGAGCAGCCATCGCGTCTGACTGTCCCCGCGATAGTAAACGGAGAAGACCAGTTGATCGTCGTTATCGTCGCGGACGGTCCACTTCACGCCGACCGATTGCCGGTCATGAACTGGACTGGGCTGCGGATCGAAGCGCTGTCCGGGCTCAAGATTGGGAGGCCTGGGTGCTGACTGGTAGCGCGTTCCCGGGGTGACGGTCGCGTCATCAAATTCCGGCGCGACATTCTTGGGCAAATAGTTTAAGGTGACGCCCTCGACGCGGGGTGCAGTGTCGCCAGGATGCAGAATTGCCTTCCACTGAATGAAGCGAGCTGGGGGCGCGGTTACTTCTGCCTCTTTTTGCAAATCAATTTTCTTCCAGGGACTCCAATTTCTGTCGGGATTGTCGACATTGCCGGTACGCGCGAACAGTTCAACGCTGCCCTTGCCGCGGAACTCGGCGCGTCCCCACTTGGAGAAGACGTGCGCGTCGAAAACATCGCTCTCGAAGCTGCCTTCTGACTCCGGGGCGCTGCTCAGAAGAAAAATTTTCCCGAGGTTGCTGGTCGAAGCATAGAGGCCACCGCCGGGTGCTTTGGTGAAGGCCGTGACTTGGTTCGCTCCAGCTTTGATCAGCTCGGCGTAATCCTCGCGTCCGGAAATCTCAAAAATCTGACCGTGGTTCCCGGTGCCAGCTAGCAAGTTGCCCTTTTCGTCGAAGGCTAGCGAATAAACCAGATCGTCGCGCGAGGTCCACAAGCGAGAAGGCGAACCATCCGGAGAAATCTTGTAGATTTCAGAGCCTCCTGCAACGCCTCCGCTGGAGCTGTTCAACAGCACCGTCGAATCCGGGGCCGGAGCTGCAGGTCCGGACGGATTTCCGGCGGTCGATGGCGCGGGATTCGGGCCGGGGATGGCGATGGCGACGTTTGGCGCCCCTCCGCCCGAGCGCTTTTCTCCCGCCGCTGCCGCGTAGATGTTTCCGGAAGTGTCTACCGCAATGCTGGTGATCTCGCGCTTCGGCGCGCTATATAGCACGAAGCCTTCGCCTTTCGGGTTGATCCGATAGATGAGGCCGCTTCCGTCAGAACCAGCGATCAGGTTGCCTTGTGCATCGAATGCCAGCGTGCGGATGTGGGGCTCGTCGCTCTTGAAGAAGAGGGAGTGCTCTCCGTTTGGCGTTACGCGGAAAATTTCGCCGTGATCTCCAGTGGCGGCGTATAGATTGCCGCTTCCATCAAGGGCCAGGGCCCAGATGTATTTGGTAACAGGATCGAAATAAACGGAAGACTTCCAATCGAGGTCAGAGCTGTTTGAGTTTGTGGAGCGACGGGCGTCCCGCCCGTCTTTTTCTGCGGGCGAGATGCCCGCAGCTCCAGATCCCATGACTTGCTCAATTTTGTAAACCTTGCCATCGGGATTGGTGGCCGCGTACAGCGTTCCGTTCTTATCCACGACCAGCGCCTGAACCTGAAGTTCCTGCGGCTGAAAAATTGCCACCGGCTGGCCTCCGGGCGCTATCCGGTACACTCGTGCGGGGGCCCCGGTGGCGGCGTAGATCTCTCCTTGCGCGCCGAGGGCGGCGGCCCACACCGCACTCGATGGCGTACTAGCCACCGACTTGAAGCTGGGCGCTAGCTGCAGAGTGCCGGCGCTCGAGATGGCAACCCCGTGGGTCGTCCCCTTGAGGAAATCTTCGTATTTAGACTGCTCCCAGGTGCGAGTGCCTTCGGCAAGGAGAGAGGTTGCGGCGAGCAGGAGCAGACTCAGTAGAATTGCAGGTTTGCGAAAAGACATTATTTAGTGTGTGCCTCGTTTGGGAAAAATTCAGAGTATCACTAGAAGTGGGCAGCGTGCCGCGCTCGGAGTCTGCGATTCCTTACGCTGCATGGGCCGAAAAAGCAGGTTCCTGGTTGCCTCGCGATGCTCGGCGCCTCGGAATGACAATGAGCTTGAATTTCGGAATACCCAAAATAGACCGTCAATTGAATGCCGGATCGCTATTTAATCGTGATCGACAGCAATTGCGCTCCGGAGACGACATAGTCGAGCGGGGGAGTAGCGGTTTCACTCACCGAGGACTCCCCAAGCACAGTCATGTCCTGGGTGCCACGCATGCCGTCCATGACGTTCATTACTGAGAGTGGAAGCGCGGGCATGACTTTATCGGCGACCATGGCTTCGGGGTCTTCATCGAGTACCGAAACGTAAACGCGATTGTTGACGTGCTGTTTATTGAGTATGCCGATGGTCGAGGCCAGATCGAGTTTTTGAGCGCCTGATGGCCCGCGGCGGAGCCGATCAAGCATATCGCCATCGCTTACAAGAATGTGCAGGGTGCCTTTTGACGCGGACTGGGGAACGCGCACCGGAATGTGCTCAATGACGGCTTCTCCGCGATAGGGCCGCAGCAGCACCTCGACCGTGACCTCATCTCCCGGACGCGCTTCATTAATGTCGGTGCGGGCGCTTTCCAGCCGAGCCCAGCGGCGTTCGTTGCTTACTTCAAAGTCCAGTTGCAGGCCTTTAATATCAGGAGTACTGAATGGATTGTCGTAGATCCGGCCGAAGCTGCCACCAATCGAAGCTGCTGCCAGCATGGCTGCGGGTTGCAGGCCATCGGCGCTGGCGAACATGTCTTGCAGCTTAACCTCCGGGAAGCCTTCTACGCTGATTTCGCCCTTCATTGCATAGGTGGTTTCATCGCCGTACTCGTTAACACCGTGCAGAGCGTTGAAGACCGTGGTGGAAACCGCAATTGGGCTCAGTCGCGCATTGTTCAATACTTCGTAATGGAAAGTCTTAGGGGAAGTCCCGCGGTGGATAGTCAGCGTGACCGGAATCATCTCCGGTTTTTTCCCGAACTCGCCCATGATCCCGTTATGACGGTCCTGAACGAACGCGCCGACAGTCTCTGTCGCGTTAACAATCTTGAATGCATTCAACGGGGACGGAAGCGTGGCCAGGACCTGCGCTTTCGTCATCGGCAAGGCGATGCTGCCGAATTGCAGCAGCGGATGTCCGCAGGCGAGCAGGTGATCGGCGTCAATATAGGTGACGGTGCAGGTTGCGGCAATGTCCATGTCGCCGCGTACGAGAACCGCGCTCACTGCGGATCCGGGCACCAGCGGATCAGGCTGCTTGGCATCGCTGGCTGAGCCTACCCCCATCACGGGGATGATTCCTTGTGACGCAAACTGAGACGCGAATTTCTGCACAGCATCTTCGGAGAACCCGCTGAAAACCAGCGGGGTCTCAATCGGCTTTAGATAATTTGCGAAGCTTTGGGCCGTAGCTGAGGGCAGTCCTGGCCCGGAAGTTTTTGCCGCAAGAGAAGGCACCGATTTCGCCTGCACGGGAACACTTGTAGGCGTGGTGTCGAGAGCGCTGATCTCGAGCATTTCGGAAATTGGCGTGACTCCGGCGATCGGTTCCTTTGAGAATTCACCGATGCGAAATGCGACTGCGCCCGCGAGCTTTCCATTCAGATAAACTGGGCTGCCACTCATGCCCGCAACTACGCCGGTGTACTCGGCTTTTGCGCCGCCGAGGCGTACCAAGATCACGTCGCCTTTGGGGCCATTGGCATTTTTCAGCACACCGAGAACTTCAACGTCCATCGGCTCCGGCTTTGTGCCTTGGAACACCGTGTACGCGACGCCGCGCATGCCCGCATGAATTTGATTCAGAGGTATGGTCTCCACCGGCTTGGTTGTTTGGGCGTAACTTTCTTGTGCTTGAAGCAGGAAGGAGAGTACAAATGCGTACACTACCACTACAGCGAGAGCAGCTCGTCTCATTTTGCCCCGCGTGACCGCCAGAGAGCGGATCCGCCAACAATAAAGGTTAACTTCGCTGTGTAGGTTCTGCGCCGGGAACGCGCGAGCCGGGCAAAACATCCCAATCACGAAGCTGTGCGTCTATACTAGCATAGTAGTTACCAAGGTGATCCTAATGTTTTCCACACTTTGCGCACGAAAATCGAACCGCACTGCACAATTCTGCGCATATTTGCTGTCTTTTTGCCTGTTGTTGAGTTTGGTGTCGGGCTCCGCCATTCGTGCGTCGGCGCAAGAGCAGTCCGGCCAGCAGCCGTCCGGTACCCAGCAAAATCCCAGCCAGCAGAACCCGAACCAGCAGGAGGCGCCTCCGGAGGCCGGAGGTCCGAACAACGAGAGCGGTCCTTATGCCATTCCGAAGAAAGCTGAAGAGCCCCCGCCTCCACCGCCACCGTCAAGACCCAAGAAGGTCGAAGGCATGCCGGACTACTCCATTCACGTGGACGTGCCACTGGTTACCATCCCGGTCCTGGTCACGACAAACAACGGCCAGTTCATTCCTAATCTGAAGAAGGAAAATTTCCGCATCTTCGAAGATGGCACGGCACAGACTATTCACGACTTCAAGGTGGAAGAGGCGCCGATCACTGCCGCCCTCCTCGTCGAGTTTGCCTCGACAACCTACCCGCTGCTGATTGATGCATTGCGCGGATCGTATGCCTTTGCCAGCACGCTCAAGAAAGACGATTGGGTGGCGGTGATCTCCTACGACATGAAGCCCGAGATACTGGTTGACTTTACCCAGGACAAGAATGCTGTGCTCGGCGCGATCAACACCTTGCGCATGCCGGGTTTCGCAGAGACAAACGTCTTTGACGCCTTGTACGACACGCTCGACCGGATGGACCGCGTGGAAGGGCACAAATACATCGTCTTGGTCAGCACAGGGATTGATACGTTCAGTAAGTTGAACCTTGACCAGATCACGAAAAAGGTTAAGAACACGCACGACATAACCATCTTTCCTATTAGCATTGGCTGGCTGCTAAGGGAGTATTGTGAGACCCATGGCTGCACAGGCTTGGCG
>WNGK01000154.1_pt2 | contig 72586 bp, 68 predicted proteins | sample 5400601 | NCBI WGS metagenome assembly WNGK01 (sample SAMN13153376, study PRJNA577476) | soil metagenome | isolation source: 60 cm soil or saprolite under Garry oak tree replicate 1 | place: USA:California | collected 2016-06-15
TCCTCGATCGGCGTCTCCAGAGGAGATCCGTGAGGCGGCGAAGCGGTCGTCGACGGAGATCGAGACCGCCGAGAATGTTGCCTCCGCCCTGGATCGTGCGCGGGCGCTGTCCAAGCTGGAAACCGTGGTTGTGATCACCGGATCGATCTACGTGGTGGGCGAAGCCATGCGCAGCTTTGGAACGAAAGTTTGATACCTTGCGAGGAATCGGCAGTTTCTACGTATTTCCCCTAAAATGGAAGTGTGGTCGAAGCGAATTCATCGATTGATCAGTTAGGGGAGACTCCGGAGACAGCGCCAGCTGGTTCCGCACATCGGGACACGCCGTCGGTTCAGAACCTCCGATCGCACCCTGCGAATTCAGGAAAAAAATACGGCTGGCTCAGCCGCCTCCGTTCTTATTTGGTTTTTGATCCGCTGATATGGCTTTACACACTCGTTCTCGGTTTGGCGGCGTTGCCGATGGGTGTATTTGACCGGGGCGGACGACTGCTGCACTGGTTTTCGCGCGCCTGGTCGTGGCTGATCATGAAGACGATCGCGTCACCGGTCGAGGTGACCGGTATGCAGAAGATCGATACCTCGAAGCCGCAGGTATACGCCGCAAATCACGCTTCGGCGATGGATATTCCAGTCCTGTACGTGAACCTGCCGTTTCAGTTCCGCATTGTGTTCAAGAAGGAATTGCTCTCATATCCGGTGGTAGGCTGGCACCTCAAGCGGTCGGGACAGGTCTGCATTGATCAGCAAAAGCCCACGAAATCGATTGCCAGTATCCGCTCGGCAGTGAAGAGTCTGCAGGCAGGCATGCCGCTGGTGATTTTCCCCGAGGGCGGCCGCACTCCGGATGGAGAGATTAAGCCGTTTCTGCAAGGAACTTTCTTTTTGGCCATCAAGGCGCAAGTGGATATCGTTCCTGTCGCGCTGGTCGGCACCTACGAACTGCTGCCCATGGATACCTACCACATCAAGCCCCGCCCGCTGGAGATGCGGGTAGGCGAGCCCATCTCGACGGCAGGGCTGAAATTGCGAGACATGGAAGCGCTATCGGCCAAAGTTAAGAAGGCTTTGGAAGATCTTTATTATGACCACTGAAGTCGCGATCGCGATCGTGCTGCGTGGACCTTATCGATACTGGGCTGACGGCAGGGTCGAGAGTCGCAATGTGGGAATCGGCCTATCCCGTGCGGCGAGTTGAAAGCAAGTTCAAAATCTCGCGCAATCCCTGGCGGATATACCGAATCTCAGCCGCCGATTGCGCGGGGAACGGGATCGTGCTCTGGCTCTTATCGGATTTGATTTCCGATCGCAAGTGTTGACGGGCCCCGCTGATGGTGAATCCCTGGTCATACAGAAGTTGCTTGATGCGCAGCACATTTTCGACGTCGCGTTTGCGGTACATGCGCTGGCCCGTACTGCTTTTCACCGGCTTTAATTGCGGAAACTCGGTCTCCCAAAAACGTAGCACATAGGCTGGCAGCCGGCAGAGGATCGCCACTTCGCCGATGCGGAAGTAAAGCTTATCCGGGATGAATATCTCCCCTCCCATGGCCTTACTCGCATTTCTCTTCTTTGTGCTCATTTCCGTCAAAACCCGTGTGGGGCCCTGTGTATTGTGACACATCCGACGGCGCGGTTATGGCAAAATTCGTGGATGCCGGCAGAAAAAGGAACAGCCTCTCAAGAGGTGCTTCCCCTGAGAGGCCAGTGAGATTTCTCGGTTTTGCGAGGCGCCGCCTCGCTGGGCGGTTAATGTTTCTTCTTTTTTGCTTTTTTCTTGGTTGCCATGAAGATTCCTCCGCTGAACGATTTTCCCTTGGAAATGTTTCAACTCCCGGGCCGGTTGCCTGAAGCAACCCTACGCATTGTAGGGACAGCTGCTTTGATCCAAGATATTGCGGTACTACACCCCACGTGTCAATACAATTATTCGGGCGCATCGGGTTTTTCCCATGGGCATTTGGAAATTTCTGAGCAGGGGAGAGCCTGGTGTGGGACTGGGCCTCCGGCGCTGAAGTCCCCGCGTGGTTCGTGTTCGCACGTCAGGTTCCTGCTTCGGGTAAAATTCAGGTTTCATGAGTCGCGATCCCATCGAACTGGAAGTCTTCAAGAATCTCTACCATTCGATCGCCGAAGAGATGGGAGCAGTTCTACGCCGGACGGCATTTTCACCGAACATTAAAGAACGGCGCGACTACTCCTGTGCCGTGTTCGATAGCGATGGCGAAGTTATCGCCATGGGTGACCACATGCCGGTTCATCTGGGGTCGATGCCGATGTCGGTTCGCGCCGCGATTCGAGCGTGCCACATGGGCCCCGGCGATGTGGTCATGCTGAACGATCCGTTTCGCGGAGGCACGCATTTACCCGACATCACCCTGGTAGCGCCTGTCCACGTGGGGCACCTCCGTGTTGGCGCGCGCGAAGCCCCGCCTCCTCACTTTTATGTGGCTGCGCGCGCCCACCACGCTGACGTGGGTGGTGCATACGCCGGTTCCATGGGACTCTGCCGCGAGATCTATCAGGAAGGGCTGCGCATCCCTCCGGTGAAGATCATGCGCGCCGGCAAAATCGAGCGCGATATCCTGGCATTGCTGCTGAACAACGTTCGCACGCCGCAGGAGCGCGAGGGCGACTTGGGTGCGCAGATTGCAGCTTGTCACACCGGCGCCGAGCGCCTGCAGGAAATTTGTGTCCGTTATGGAGTTGAGCGCGCCCAGCGCGCGGCATCCGAGCTATTGGAATATTCCGAAGAATTAATACGCGCATTCTTAGCGCGCGTCCCCACCGGAACGTACCGCGCGGAGGATTTCCTCGACAACGATGGGATCAGCGACAAGCCAATAAAGATTGCAGTGACGGTGAAGGTTAGACACGACCGCCCGAAACCTGCTTCTCAGCCAATGGTTGCAATCGATTTCACCGGCACAGATCCTCAGGTTCAGGGAAGCGTGAACGCGGTCGAGGCAATCACCTATTCGGCTTGTTTTTACGTACTCCGCTGCCTGCTTGCAGAAGATGTGCCGGCCACGGCCGGGCTAATGCGGCCGATCAAGGTAATCGCGCCGGAGGGAACGATGGTCAACGCCCGCCCGCCCGCCGCAGTTGCGGGCGGGAATGTGGAGACGTCGCAGCGCATTGTCGATGTTCTGTTGCGAGCGCTGGCTCAGGCAATCCCCGATCGAATTCCCGCCGCGGCTGCTGGCACCATGAACAACCTCACCATCGGTGGTATTGATCCACGTACCGGACAGCCGTTTGCCTATTACGAGACCATCGCCGGAGGCATGGGAGCCCGACCCGTCAAGCCCGGCGTCTCCGGCGTCCACACCCACATGACGAATTCGTTGAATACCCCCGCGGAGGCGCTGGAGTACGCCTATCCATTGAGGATCAGACAATATTCACTGCGCCCGGGAAGCGGTGGACGGGGAAAGCATCGTGGGGGAAATGGCATCGTCCGAGAAATTGAGGTGCTCACCGACTGCGAAGTCACATTGCTTGCCGACCGGCGGTCCAATGGTCCTTGGGGCTTGGTCGGTGGTGGCGCTGGCGCGCCGGGAAAAGCTAGCGTCCAGCGCAACGACGGGTCGGTCGAGCCGATGCCAGGCAAATTCAGCACGCGCTTGCGCAAAGGCGAGAGAATTAGGGTTGAGTCCCCGGGTGGCGGGGGATGGGGCGCGTGATTTCGCCAGCTTTGTCTTCGGCATCCCATCTTGAAACGAAGCCGGTCTCGTAATTCATGGACATGGCAGCGCATTATTTGGATGAAGCCCGCCGCCAATTGCGTGGTCACAAGCGCATGGGCGAACGAGCAATGTCGCAGCTTCCAGACGAAGATTTTTTCGTCACCATGGATCCAGAGTCGAACTCCGTTGCGATCCTGGTCAAGCATCTGGCGGGCAATATGCGCTCGCGCTTCACGGATTTCCTCACCAGCGACGGTGAGAAGCCCGACCGCCATCGTGATCAGGAGTTTGCACTGAATGCGGCGACGACGCGTGGCGAGGTGATGCGCTGGTGGGAGGAAGGATGGGCGCGAGTGTTTGCGGCGCTCGATCCGCTCAAGCCAGAAGACGCCATGCGCACGGTGACGATTCGCGGTGAGCCGCACACTGTGCTGCAGGCCATCAACCGGCAGATCGCGCACTATGCGCAACACATCGGGCAGATTGTGTTTTTGGCAAAACACCTGCGATCGAGTGAATGGCAGACTCTGAGCATTCCGCGGGGACGGTCCGAGGAGGTCAAAACTAACTCGCCACGAAGGTTTGACAGGGGATTGCCGGAGGACAAATAGGCCCGCAGCGGTTGCTAGAAATCCTCGGAGCAATCAGAGACAGCCCGTCGTGGTTGGCTCCGGTGCTACAATCTTTCGTTTGCTGAAAGGGGGGCTATGCGCCGAGAATGGCCGCAGGGCCTCCTTTTTTACCGCCGTGAGGTTTTCCTTCATGCCCACATCCATGCTGGCGGTGGTCAAGTCAGAAGCCGCGCCCGGGGCGGAAGTTCGCGAAGTGAAAGTTCCCGCGTTTGGGCGTACCGATGTGCTGGTAAAGGTCAAGGTCGCCTCTATTTGCGGTACCGATCTGCACATCTACAACTGGGACCGCTGGGCGCAGAACCGCATTCATCCTCCGCTGATTCCAGGACATGAATTCTGCGGCGAGGTCGCAGCTTATGGGGATGAGGTCACCAGCGTCAAGCAGGGCGATTTTGTTTCCGCCGAAATGCATGTGGCCTGTGGCAAGTGTCTGCAGTGCCGCACCGGCGAGGCACACATTTGCCAGAATGTGAAGATCATTGGCGTCGATGCCGACGGCGCCTTCGCCGAATATGTTGTGATCCCCGAGTCAAATATCTGGAAGCTCGACCCGGCCATTCCTCAGGAGTATGCCTCGATTCTCGATCCCCTGGGCAATGCCGTGCACAGCGTGCTGGCCGGCGAGATTGCGGCCAACAGCGTCGCCATTACCGGCTGCGGACCCATTGGGTTATTTGCCATCGCAGTGGCGAGAGCAGTGGGCGCCACGACCGTGTTCGCTATCGAAGTGAATGAATACCGGCGCAAGATCGCGCGCGACATGAAGGCCGACTACGTGCTCGATCCCTCCAAAGAAAACGCCAGCGCGATGGTCATGGAAAAGACCGGAGGCCTGGGCGTGGATGTGGTCCTCGAAATGGCGGGCCATCCGGACTCGATTCGGACCGCCTTCGATATCGTGCGGCGCGGAGGACGGATTTCCCTTCTGGGGCTGACCTCGAAGCCCGTCTCGTTGAACTTTTCCGAAGACATTATTTTCAAAGGCATTACGGTGCAGGGCATCAATGGACGCCGCATGTATCAGACCTGGTACCAGATGACCGCTCTGCTCAAGAGCGGGAAACTCGATCTGCATCCGGTGATCACGGACCGCATCGCAATGAAGGATTTTTCCAGAGGCATGGAGCGGCTCAAGACGGGTGAGGCCAGCAAGATATTGGTGTATCCGAATGGGGTTCGGTAAGTATGTAGCGGTATCGCAGTCAGAATGCCCGTGGTTCCGATCCTGATTCCGATCCCCACTGGTCCTGAAGAGTCTTCACTCCGCAGATAAAAGAAGTTTCGAGGCCGACATGACGACCGCAACCCGCACAAATCCGCTGTCTTATCTCACCGATCAACTCGACGAACTCAAAAGCAAAGGCACGCACTTCAAGCTCCGCGTGCTTGAGGACGAGCAGGCGCCGGTGTGCACGTTCGACGGCAAGAGAGTCATCAACCTAGCGTCGAACAATTATCTGGGGCTGACAACACATCCCAAGCTGCGTGAGGCGGCTTTGGAAGCGACTCGCAAGTATGGTGTGGGGTCGGGCGCGGTGCGAACCATTGCCGGCACCATGAAGATTCACATGGAGCTGGAGGAAAAGATTGCGCGCTTCAAGAATGTGGAAGCATGCGTGGTCTTTCCATCGGGGTTCGCCGCCAACGCGGGAACGGTTTCGGCGGTGCTGGGCAAGGAAGATTTCATCATCTCCGACGCGCTGAATCACGCCTCGATCATCGATGGCGCGCGCTTGTCGCGGGCGAGGATTCTGGTCTTCCGCCACAAAGACATCTCGCACGCAGAAGAACAACTCGCCAGCGTAAAGGACCAACCGGGTAAGAAGCTGCTGATTACCGATGGCGTGTTCTCCATGGACGGCGACATCGGGCCGCTACCCGGGCTGTGCGATCTGGCTGAGAAATACGGCGCCATTATGATGGTTGACGACGCACACGCTTCCGGCGTGCTGGGCCGAAACGGGCGTGGCACAATTGACCACTTCAAGGTGCACGGGCGCGTCGATATTCAGGTCGGGACTTTGTCTAAGGCGATTGGCGCGCTCGGTGGATATGTCTGCGGGACGCGCGACCTGATTGATTTTCTCTATCACCGGGCGCGGCCTTTTTTGTTTTCGACATCGCATCCGCCGTCGGTCGCGGCGACCTGTATCGCTGCTTTCGATGTTCTGGAAAACGAACCCGAGCGCGGGGAGAAACTGTGGGAGAACACACGCTTCTGGAAAAAAGAACTGGGACGGCTCGGCTTCGATATCGGCGGGCATGCCACGCCAGCCAGTGAGACGCCGATCACGCCGATCATCATCGGCGACGGCAAGCTGACCATGGACTTCTCCCGCGAACTCTTCCAAGAGGGAGTTCTCGGCACGGGCATCGCGTTTCCCACGGTGCCGGAAGGCAAAGCGCGCATCCGCACCATCATGACGGCGACGCATACAAGGGAGGAACTGGAGCGGGCGCTGGAGGTGCTGTCGAGGGTGGGGCGGAAAATGGGGATTGTAAGTTAGTTCAAAGCTCAGGGAAACGGAGTTGCGCCGCGGCGGCTAAAAGCGAGAGCAAGGGTCTCGTGAAATGATTTTCGAGGTTAAGGACGACACTCTCGGCGTCGGGGGCGAAAGTCTGGGCCAAGCCCTGGGAAACGCCTTGCGACTGGCGTCTCAGACCGTAGCCTAATCCTCTCCGCAACAAGGCTACCGGTTTCATTCCGCGCCGTACATCATCTTCCCCCCTATGATCGTTGCGACAACCTTTCCCGTTAACGGCCAGCCGTCGAAAGGCGTGTTGCGCGACATCGACCGTGACTTCGCAGCTTCGAACGTCCAGCGCTTCTTGGCATCGAAGATGGTTACGTCGGCGAAATTGCCACGCGTGAGCGATCCGCGTCCTCGGAGGTTGAAGACGCGTGCGGGTCCGGCGGTGAAGAGTTCAACGATGCGGGTCAACCGAATCTTCTGTTCGCGGTGTAGTTTTGTGATCGCTAAAGCGAGCGCGGTTTCGAGTCCGGTGACACCGAACGCGGCGCGGTCGAACTCGACCTCTTTTTCGTGTGTCGCGTGAGGAGCGTGGTCGGTGGCGATGGCATCAACGGTGCCGTCGGCGAGCGCAACCAGAATAGCTTCGCGGTCCGCTGCCGAGCGCAGCGGCGGGTTCATCTTGCAATTCGTGTTGTACTCGCCTACATCCTCGTCGAGCAGAGTGAAGTGATGCGGAGTGACCTCGCAAGTGACGCGGGCTTTATGATTCCCATGCTTGCCGCGGCGCACTGCCTTGAGAGCGTCCGCGGTCGAAAGATGCGCCACATGCAGGCGCGAGCCGGGAATCCTCTGCGCAAGATACACATCCCGGTCAACCATGCTGGCCTCGGCGATGCTCGGCATGGCGCGCAGACCAAGACGGAAACTGGTACGACCTTCATGCATGGAACAGTTTTCGGTGAGGCGCGTATCTTCGGCGTGCTGCACGACGGGCAAGTTCAAGTCAGCTCCCAGCAGCAGAGCCCCGCGCATGATCTCATCATCGAGAATGGGTTTGCCATCGTCAGTCACGCCCACTGCCCCGGCTCGCCGCAGAGCGGCGAAGTCGGTGAGCGCGGCCCCGCGACTGGCGCGGGTGGCGGCGGCGACGGGAAACACTGGGCATGGTGCAAACTGACGTGAAGCCACCTGCTGCTGCGGCCTCTGTCCCCGTGACCATAGTCTCCTTGTAACCTTGTCCCGGTTCACGCAAATGAACGTGGAGATCAATGAAGCCGGGAGCGACTATCAATCCGCGAGCATCGAATTTCTCATCCGCGCTGCCAGGGATCTCGTTGGGGAGGGCAATTTCCGCTACTCGCCCATCTCTCAGCAACACGTCCATGGGCGCATCGATGTTGGCGGCAGGATCGATCAAGTGGCCGCCTTTGATGAGCAGGGAACCCGGTTTGGATTTATCCTTCGGCATGCTGACGCTGGTAGAACTTGAGGGGCTGAAGCCCCAAGCCTAACGAATCGCCTATGGCGCGGAAGCGCTGCGCCACCCAAAATCCCCGCAACAAGATTGCCTCGTCCACCTCAGGAGCGATTCGATTCAATGAAACCGATCACCTGATGGCTGAATTCTGCGGGTTTTTCCCGATACATCAAATGTCCGGCATCGCCGATGACAACGCGTTTCGATCGGGAAATACCCGCCTCCATGGCTATCGTGCCTTTCCCAACGCTCGCGCCAGGATCGCCATGCGCGTGGGCACGCCATTCTGAACCTCATCCACGATCACCGACTGCGCACCGTCCGCCACCTCGGCAGTCAGCTCAAGGCCGCGGATAATCGGCCCGGGATGCATAACGATGGCATCACGGCGGGCAAGTTTCAATCGTGCCGACGTCATTTGATAGCGCGCAATGTAGTCCTGCAAACGGATCTTCTGGCCGGCGAGGCGCTCTTTCTGTAGCCGGAGCAGCATCACCACGTCTGTGCCCCGCAGCGCATCCTCAATATAGCGAGACACGCGGAGCCCGGGAGCAAGCGTTGCCGCAACCTCGGGCACGAATTCAGGCGGACCGCAAAGCGTAATCTTCACCCCGAATTTGCTGAGTAAATGGCAAGCCGACCGCGCCACGCGACTATGGTAAATGTCTCCAATGATCGCGACTTGCAGTCCCTTGAAAGCCTGCTTGTGTTTCAGGATCGTAAACGCGTCCAGCAGCGCCTGCGAGGGATGCTCGTGCATGCCATCGCCCGCATTGATGACCGGAATGTCAAGATGCTTCGCCATCAGCAGCGGCGCCCCCGCCGAGGGATGACGGATCACGATCGCATCCGCGCCTATGGCGCGCAAGGTATAGCCGGTGTCGAGCAGCGATTCGCCTTTCTCGATGCTGGATCCAGCCGATTGCACGAGCGTGGTCATCGCGCCCAGCGCTTTGGCGGCAAACTCAAACGACGATCGCGTGCGCGTGGATGCTTCGTAAAACAGCAACACGATGCGCTTGTTGCGCAGCAGCGGTCGAGCCTTGAGGGGATTCATCCTGCGCGCCAACTTCAGCAGAGCGCGAATGTCTTTCGCCTCGAGGTATTCGATACCGAGCAGCGAACCGCGTGCAGGCTTGTTCATTTGCGAGAGTCACGAACGCTGCATCATACGCGGGCGGCGTCGCGTGCGGCAAGGGCGAGCTGACGATCCACGAGACCACGATGGGAGTTACCGGCGATTCGCGCGGCCGAGAAGGATCCCTCCCAAAGCCCCGCCCAAGCTGGCCAGAACCACGAAGGCAATACACGCGAAAATCAGCACAAACACTGTCATTACTGCCATGCCTGCCGGAGATTTAAGGTAATCGAGCATGGCCACAGCCTGGGGGTCGGTGGTGCGCGAGGCCGCCTGCTGGATGGCCTCGAGCATTTTGTCGCGGAGCACTGCCCCCTTATGAAATATCGCCAGGGCTAGCGCTTCGAGGACAGCCGACATTCCGAAACAGAGCAGTCCGCTCACGGCGCCAAGCCGCGCTCCCGCTCCTGCCTTGATCAGGACACCCGGATTGCGCCGGCGATAGAAGCCGACGGCGAGAAATCCGGCTCCGACCACCGCCAGAAAGGGGACCATTAAACCCAGAGCCATCAGCACGGCGGCGATTGCAGCAGCAAGGGCGCATGCGGGCAAGGCGTTCGACCATTCGATGGGCGAAGCGACTTGGGAAACATGCGGGGTGGTTGGAAAAGCGTCCAAGTCCGGTGATTGACCCTCGGGGCCAGCGGACTCGCTCGCCAGCAGCGGCTCTACCGTCGCCACACGAATCTGCGGCGCTCCACAATGCTGACAGAAAGGCACACCATCTTCGACCGCTTGATGGCAACTGTGACAAGGATGTTCCATCATAAGCAGAGCGTCAGGACTGGAGTGAAAAGTATCGCATGCCCGACGGCAGACAAGAAAACTCAAGGGTGCACCGGTACGTCGTCGTCCGGTCCACAGATCAAGAAAAGCGCAACCTTGAAGGCCCGGATCATTCCAACCGGTTACGAATCCCGGCTAAATATCGGCGCCTTTTCCGTGAGTGCGCACGTAGACCAAGGAAAAGCTTGATCCCTTACCCTCCGGCTCGACCGCCACAATGTGCTGATTCTCTCTGCTGCCGACCTTGAGCTCGACGTGGTTGCCGCTGGTACTGTCGCAGGTCAGTTCGTGGGATTCACCGCCAGATTTGCCAGAAAACTCCGCGTCTACACTCATATGCTTGGAGCTGTGGCATTCGAGCACGCTTCCATATTTCTTCAGTTGGTCCTTGTAGAAGGCGATGAGCTTGGCGGGCGCGTCGTCAGTCTGATATTCCAAAGCAACGACTTTCACACCGAAGCCAAAGCCGGAGATGTTAACGTTCGCGCTCTTGTCGTCCCCGTCGGAGTCCTTGAGCTTCAGTCGCGCGCCGGGATAAATGGCCAGGCCAACATCGGAAGCGTTGGCCTGCTTACTGACGTGAATGCCCCCGACTAGAGTCTTGATGTCAACCTGCTTGTCCTCGCCGTTCGCCTCCTTCTTCACGTTGACACTACAGGCGGGCAGGAGCAGCAGCAGCGTTACAACTGAGGCGGCGAACAACCATCGAGAATTAGCAGTGTTTGGAGGTCTTGCAATCGGCATATTGAGATCCTCTACTTCAGATGTCTCCTTGCTTTCCCCGGGTGAACAGATAGACGAGGGCGAAAGTCGATCCTTTGCCGGTTTCCGAGGGCTCGACGGAGACAACGTGCTGGTTGTCTTCTGTGCCCGCTTTCAATTCCACGATGTTGCCGGCATTGTCGCCGTCACATTTGAGCTGTTTGGAATCTTTAGATTCCTGAGTGTGAACGCTTGCGTGAACGTCGCCGCCGGACTCTTGGGTACGGCACTCGAGCACTCGGCCGTACCGCTTCAATTGCTCCCGATAATAAGCGATGACCTTGCCGGGAGCGTCGCCGGAATCATAATTGGCGACCACCAGCTTCATGCCGAACGCGCCGGTGAGAAGCGCAAAATTGGCGCGTTTCTGATTTTCTTCGTCGTGCTTCAGGCGCGCGCCCGGATACAAAGGTAATCCAACTTTCTGGGCGTCGGCGTCTTTGCCCACATGGAGCTGGATGTCGAGATTTTTGTCTTGGTCGTCGCTGTTTGTGTTCTGTGCGGCGGCACGGCGGGCGGGCAAGAGCAATAACGCTGCGAAGACAGCGAAGCTCAGGTGCATTCTAGCCAACAGCCGGATTGGGATGCGCATGTTCCTACTCCTTACGGGCAACTTGCAGCGGGCGCTCAATTCCGGCGCCGCGCTGTGCGACATGGGGAACGGTTACCGGAAGATGTCCGCGAATCGCGATCTCTCCAAACAGCGCCTTTATGGCGCTCACTTCAGAAACATTCGCGTTGGAAAACGTACACATGTAATTTTGAATCGCGGGAAAGTCCGACGCAAGATATGGGTTGCCCACGGCAACCACCACGGTTTTTTCGGCTGCCCGATCCAATAATTGCTGCAACAGCTCTCCTGTGGCGTCGCTAAGCGAAACAGAATTTTTCATAGCTGCCTGCGGGGGACTTCCGGGCGCTCCCGCTGCCGGAGAACTGGCGACTTTGCCTGCGGTCGGAACCACGTACACTGCCGCAACCACGCTCTGTGCTTCGTCTGCCGCTTTCAAGACGTCGCCACTCATGCCGGCAGCGATTCGCGGATCGACATAGAGCAGGCGCGCATCCGGCACATGAGCCCGAAGCTCGCGTCCAAAGGCCCGCCCTGAATCGGTGCGCACATCATCGGAGAAAAGCACAGCCACGACACGGTTGTGCGTTTCCTCCACTGTCATATACGGAAGTCCTGACTGAACAGTTCCCCCCCGTTTTAGTGGCAGGATCTTCCCGTTGTCACGCACCAGGGTTACGGCCGCGTCTGCAACCTGCTGGCCAAATGCCAGATGCTCGGGCTTGCCCACCAGCCTCGAAATCGCCTTGACGTCCACGAGTCGGGCGTTCTGCAAACCAAGGGATGCCTTTGCTTTCAATATCTTGAGGACCGAGTGGTCGAGGCGCTCGCGCGAAATTTCTCCCGACCGTGCAGCGTCGAGCATGGCGCTGTAGGATGCGCCGAGGTCGGCCGGGATCAGCAACAAATCGTTTCCCGCCTTGAAGGCCTCCACCGCTGCGCGGCCAATGTTGGTTTGGAACAGGTGTGTCAGGCCCGCCATGTCAAGTGCGTCGGTAACGATGAGGCCTTTGAAGCCGAGCTGTTTTTCGAGCAGATCTGAGACCACGGCCGCCGAAATCGTAGCCACATGATTGGGGTCAGAATCGAGCGCGGGCACGGTAACGTGTGCCACCATGACCGAGTCGACACCGGCTTCAATGGCCTGACGGAATGGAGGCAGTTCGATCGAGTCAAGGTGCGCGCGGTCTACGTTGACGCTTGCCACGCCGAGATGCGAGTCCGTGGCCGTATCTCCGTGCCCGGGAAAATGTTTCACGGTGACCAACATCCCCCCTTCGTGCGCGCCCTTGATGTAGGCAGCCACCAGATCGCCCACTTGCTTGGGATCCTCACCGAAAGAACGGGTGTTGATGATGGGGTTGGCCGGATTGGAGTTCACGTCCGCGTCAGGGAAAAAATTCCAATGGATGCCGATGGCGCGCGCTTCCTCAGCCGTGATGCGGCCGAATGTCTGGGCATACTCTTCGCTTCCGGCCGCGCCGAAAGCCATGGCGTGAGGAAAGACGGTGCTCCCCAGCAACCGCATGGAAACGCCACGTTCAAAATCAGCCGCGAACAAGAGTGGAAGCTTGGAATCCTGCTGGAGCCGGTTAAGCAGATCGGCGGCTTCAAACGGTTCGCTGCGCAACAAATAGGGACCGTCCACGTGCACCGTCATGGCGAAGGAGCCGACGTGGTAGGTCTGCATGGCCTCGCGCAATTGCAGATACTCGGGATTCTCCACGTTGAGGAAGCTGGCGCGGCACCAGATCATGAAGACCTGGCCGATCTTTTCTTCGAGCGTCAGCTTGTGCAGAGTCTTTTCCGCCCACTTCTCGCCGCTGCGCTCCAGGCGGAGCGGCCCCGCGTGCTGGTATTTATCTTTTGCCAAGGCAATAGACGCACAAGTGAGAATGAGCAGCAAAGTAGTGAGTTTGTGGCGCATAGGAGAAAACGATAGCAGAAGTGGGGATGGTTCGAAGAGTTTACTTTCGCTTGGGCTTCGATTTTCGGGAAGACTTTCCCGTTGATGCACGAGATCGCAGGGGAGGCGCATCGTCGAGTATGGCGAACTGGATCTTCTTCTCCACCGGATCAATGCGGTCGACCAGCACCCCTATGCGGTCGCCCATGCTGTAAGTTTTGCGGGTGCGTTGTCCAATAATCTGCCGCGTGTTCTCGTGATACATGTAACGGTCGTCGCTGAGGGTGTTGAGTGGGACCAGCCCTTCGATGAAAAGGTCGGTCAGTTCGACGAAGAAACCAAACTTGGTAACGCTGGTGATGAGACCGTCGAAATCCTCTCCCACGCGTTCCTGCATGAACTTCACCTTCTTCCATTCCATGAGTTCGCGTTCGGCGTCGTCGGAGCGGCGCTCGGACTGGCTGGACTCCTCGGCGATGTTGTGAAGTTCGTCGAGCGTAATGGGTCCGCCGAGCGGTTCGGGGGATTCGCGATCAGCGGCATGATCGCGACGCTTCGACCAGGGAGAGGGCGCATCACGGTCCGGGCCTGCATGACGTGTAGCCGCGCCCCGCGTAGCGACGTTTCCATCGCGAGGCCAGGCTCCCACCACTACATCGCCTTCTCGCTTTTCCGCTGAATCGCGCAGCACATCTTTCAAAACCCTGTGCACGATGAGGTCCGGATAGCGTCGGATCGGCGAAGTAAAGTGCGTGTAACGAGTCGCCGCCAACGCGAAGTGCCCCAGATTTTCTTCCGAATACCGCGCCTGCTTCAGCGACCGCAGCATCAGGTAACTTAAAATGCGCTCCTCCGGCTTTCCCGCGATCTTCTCCGCCAATTTCTGATACATGCGCGGCGTGATGTGAACTTCCTTGGGCACTTCGATCTCTCGGACGCGCTTGCCGGTACCGTAAGACGATCGCCGGTCGGCTTTCAGCTGTACCCGCTGGATGGGCAGCGGACCTACGCCCAACGAATACCCAAAGGTTGCTGCGATGACTTCGAAGTCGTAAACCCGTTTGGCGTCCGGCTTTTCGTGAACGCGGTAGAGCGAAGCCGTGTGTTTCGACTCGATATATCCGGCGACGCACTGGTTGGCTGAGAGCATGAATTCCTCAATCAGCCGATGTGCGATGTTGCGTTCCGAGCGCGTGATGCTCTTCATCAGTCCGAACTCGTCGAATTCGATCACCGGCTCTGGCAGGTCGAAGTCGATGGATCCCCGCCGATGGCGTTTGCGGTTCAGGATCAAAGCCAGGTCACGCATGAGTTCGAACCTTGGCACCAGAGCGGCATAACGCTCGCGCACAACGGCATCGCCCTGGAGCACGGCGTTGACCGCGGTATACGTCATGCGCTCGGCCGAGCGAATTACGCCGTTCGACAACTCGTAGCGCACGATTTCGCCGCGATGGTCGATCTCCATCACGCACGACATGACGAGCCGGTCACTCTGCGGTCGGAGGCTGCAGATGTCGGTGGAAAGCTCCAGCGGCAGCATGGGCACGGCACGGTCGGGGAAGTAAACGCTGGTACCCCGCAAACGAGCTTCCTGGTCCAGCGGCGAGGCCGGCGTCACGTAGTGGGCGACGTCCGCTATGTGAACTTGCAATTCGAAGTTGCCATTCGGCAGTGTGGACACCATGACCGCGTCATCGAAGTCGCGCGCCGTCTCGCCGTCGATGGTAACCGTAGGAAGATTTCGGAAATCGCGGCGATGATGAAGTTCGTGACCTGGAATAACGGCAGGGACGGACCGAGCTTGTTCGAGAACTTCCTCGGGAAAGCGGTGCGGAAGATGAAATTTCCGGATCATGATTTCGACATCGACGCCAAAATCGTCTTCGCGGCCAATAATCTCGATCACACGTCCGCGCGGATTCTGCGTGGTCGTCGGCCAGTCGATAATCTGGACATCGACTACGACGCCTTCAAGGTCGTTCCATTCGAGACGCCGCGCAGCTTCCTCGCCTAGCACGCGGTCGACGGATCGCGTGTTCGCGGTCTTCCTCTTGGTACCGTCTGTCCGGTGCGCTTGTCGGGCATCACCCTCAGAACCAGCCACAATGGTGACCGACGACGCCGAAGAAATTTGACCGACTTGACCCGGCGGGATCTCCATGCCGGGCGGAATAATAATTTCCTGAGTGATCTTGCTGTCGATCGCCTTTACGTAATTGTGCCGGCTGTCATAGTGAAAAATGCCGACCACCGTGGAGTGCGCGCGCTCGACCGATCGCACAATGCGGCCTTCCGCGCGTCCATCAGGACGGATCGCGCCAATGTCGACCAGTACCTGATCGCCGTGCATGGCGTTCCCGAGTTGATGGGGCGCGACAAAGATGTCGCCCACCAGCCGCGATCTGAAAGATGGGCTGATCGAATTGGCGTCGGGAATGACGAAGCCGAAGCCATCGCGGTGCATGGTCAAACGGCCGGCCACCAAATTCTTGTTGGTACTGGCTTGCGGCAGAGCGTAGTGGTCGGAATCGGATCGGGTAAGTTGTCCGCTGGCGACCAGCTTCTGCAGGCGATCGTCAAGCTCGCGGCGGGCGCTTCCGTGTAGTCCGAGTTCTCGCACCAACTGCTTGAAGCCGGCAGAGCGGTTTGGCTGGTGGGTAATATGTTCAAGGATGGTGGAATCGGAGAGCATGAAAGTACTGTCGGGCTAGCGGGGTTCAGCTCTCAGGATACCTGAGGCCTAACGAATGTGAATAGCGCCTACCAGGTATCTCCGCCGCCGCCCCCAGGCCACGCTCGCACCGCACGGCGCAGCAGCGCGATCTGTCGCGCGGATTGCTGTTGACCGCCACCTGCCAATCCCTTGCGGCATACTGTCCGGCTTAGCCTCCGAGCGCGATCTCAACCGGTGCGGGCAAGGATCTATCCGCGGTTCGCGGTAAAGTATTTCTCTTCCAGAATCCCCCGGTGATGCAGTTCATGGCCGGCAACGATGTAGGCAATTGCGCGGACCGTGACTTCATTCTTGTTGGCGATGCCGCGACGCGACCAGGCAGCTACGTCAAGAGTCCTAAGTAACGACAGAGTTGCCCGGCGCACGGCGATGAAGTCTTCAATCAAATCAGCCAGCGGGCGTTGTCCGAAGGGGCTGTTGCGGACGTAGTCATCCTGCTCAAAACCTTCGAGGGGCGTCGAATCGTTGCGGGCGATGCGCAGGGCGCGGTAGGCAAAAATCCGCTCGGCGTCGTTGACGTGTCCGAGCACTTCTTTTGCACTCCATTTGCCGGGTGCATAGCGCAACTCTCCATCAGCCTCACTCAGGCTGGAAAGCAGCAGGATCATCCGCCAGCGCTGCTCATCGAGGCTGGCCAGAATGTCATTGCCCGCGACCAGCGAAATGTAGCGGTGGTAATACGGCGAACACTCCCCTGGCTGCGGCGGGGCGATGGTGAGGGTCGAGGAGGCGGCGATTTCTCCTAACATAAGTGTTCTCCAATGGCGATAAAGTTCCTGCCTGAGGATACTCCCATGGCGACCGACGGATTGAGTCCTGCCGAGAATTTTCTGCCTGGAATGTTTGCATAGTGTCGGCAGCAAACGCCCAAACTGATAACTGCAAAAGATCTTTGGCGAAGCACGAAAGCACGTACCTTCCGAGGAAACTCCTTTAGAAACACGTTTTTTCCACAGCGCCTAAGGGAAAGCGGCGGAGTACAATAGCATTTGGTCACGGAAATGCGGCTCGTGACCCCAATCCCAAAGAGGAAAGGACTGTTTACCCCATGTGGAAGCCCACGAATCAGCCTAGTACGACGCCTACTCGGCCAACCGAACCAGAGCGTCCAACCATTTCCACACCGAGCGCCCCTGCGATGTCATCGCACGAGCCCCCCGCTGCGCCGCGCCCGGCGACTACCACTACGGCAGACCAGGCGACTATCGGCAAATCGCTGGTCATCAAGGGCGAAGTAACCGGTTCTGAGTCTTTGTACATCGACGGCCGCGTGGAAGGCTCCATCAACCTTTCGGGCAACCGCGTGACCGTAGGTCGCAATGGAGTGGTTGCGGCCAACATTAATGCCCGCGAAATCGTAGTACTGGGTAAGGTGCGCGGCAATCTGACCGCTAGCGACCGGGTCGACATCCGCAGCGACGGATCGCTCACCGGCGATGTAGTCGCGGCTCGCATCTCGATCGAAGACGGCGCCTATTTCAAGGGCGGCATCGACATCCGCAAAGGCGGCCAGGTCGGACAGAAGGTTAACGGCGAGGAAACCAAGGGTCTATCCTCCGCCGAGCCAGCGGTCGCGGCGGCAAGGGCGTAGCTTTTCAGAAGACTCTGGTGGGGTCTCCTGGAAGAGCCGGGAGACCCCGCTGCATTTGGTTCTGCTTCCGTAAGTTCCCTTAGACACAAGTCCCCGAAATAAAGCTGCGACCTACAGGATTCTCGAAACAGCGGTGGCCCGCTCGCGGGCATCGTATGGCCGTGGCCATCAAACCCCCAATCGAAGACGGCGTCGCACCGGTGGGCAAGCGCCCCGCGGTGGTCAAGGTCAGCCCGTTACATCCGGACACGCGCACAGACGCGACCGACAAGGCAATCAACAACGTGATGCTGCTCTCCATGCCTGGGCATGAGTTCAGTTTGCTTCGGCCCCATCTCCAATACGTGCATCTTCCCCGGCATTTCCTGTTCCATGAGCCCGGAGAAAAAGTCGAACTCGCATATTTCCTGAATTCCGGCATGACTTCACTCGTGGTTCAAACCACCACCGGCAAGAGTTGTGAAGTAGGCATTCTGGGCAGGGAAGGCATGGTGAGCGCCTGCCTTGCGGTGGATGTATGCGAAGCCCCTTATCGCGCCATCATGCAGGTACCAGGAGACGGATTCCGAGTCACGGCCTCTGCGTTGGAGAACGTGCTGGCAAATTGTCCAGAACTGAAGAAAGAGCTGCTTCGTTACGTGTTTCTTCAGGGGTTTCAAGTGGCGCAAATCGCCGCCTGCAACCGGCTACATGAAATCGAACAGAGACTGGCGCGCTGGCTGCTCATGTGCCAGGACCGTGTCGACTCCCAGGTGTTGTTTCTAACGCATGAGTTCCTTGCGGAGATGCTCGGCACGGGGAGACCCAGCGTTACTCTCGCAGCTGGCGTTCTGCAGCGGGCTGGGTTGATTCAGAACGTCCGCGGGGCGGTGCGAATCATGAATCGACAAGGATTGGAACAAGCAGCCTGCGAATGTTACCGCGTCGTCCACGACTATAACTGCGGACTTGGCCTCAAGTAACCGCTTCAGCAGCTCTCCGTTCGCTGTCGAACTGACAGGGCTTTCTGCGGCAAATAGCCTACGCGCACCCGTGAAAACACGTCAGCACTCAGCAAACAAGCGGGCAGGGGAAGAGGTGTGAAAGACAGAAGCACACGAAGGCATCAAACCGCCATGCGTCTTGATTCTACGGGCAGGGCGGTTCACAACGCGATTTTGCTGTCCATCCCAGATAACGAATACAACTTGTTGCAGCGGCATCTCGAACACATCGAGTTCCCGCAACACCACATCTTGCAGGAGGCTGGCGCAAAGATCGAGTTTGCGTATTTCTTGAATGGCGGCATGGCTTCATTGGTCGTCCTCACCAGTGATGGTAGAAGCGTCGAAGTTGCCATCGTCGGCAAGGATGGCATCGTCGGGACGCCGTTATCCGTGGGTTTGGAACTCGGTCCTCAACGCGCCGTCATGCAAATCCCGGGCATCGGGCTCAGGGTGAAATCCAGTGTGCTCATGGACGTGCTGAATTCCACGCCAGAACTGCAGGTGAAATGGAATCGCTACGTGTTGATTCAGGCCTTGCAGGTGGCTCAGATCGCGGCTTGCAACCGTCTTCATGAAATCGAGCAGCGCCTGGCGCGCTGGCTGCTCATGTGCCAGGACCGCGTCGAGTCTGAAACCATATTCGTCACTCACGAATTCATGGCTCAAATGTTGGGCACCGGGCGCCCCAGCGTAAGCCTGGCGGCGGGCATTCTGCAGCGCAGTGGCCTGATCGAGAACATGCGCGGGTCGGTGAAGATCCTCAACCGTCCCGGACTTGAAAACGCTGCATGCGAATGCTACTTCGCCATGCAGCACTTCACCAATGGCTTGCGACAGCCGTAGAGCCCGTTCGAAATCAACAGACTGCGATTTGTCCGGTGTTCGTCTTTGAACCTTCTGTCCCCATGCGCCAAAAACAGAACAGACCCGCGGCGGATACGGTCCAGCATTGGCGCGTGCTACAGAAGGCAGACCACCGGCTCTACGGCTGCGCCCCCGTCCTGATGATTTCCGTTCTTTCCCCTTGGGCCACGCCCGGGTAAGCAGTGGCTTTGCGGCGGCGAAGGTCGAGCGGCAGCCGCGAGCGCAACAGCCAAAGACCACCGGCAACTGCGGCCGCCCACGTCACCGTGATCATGCCCAACCGAAGCAGATCGGCGGCACGGCTGCCGTGCCCGGAAGTGGACAGAGGCACGATCTGGGCCACTCGAAAACCAAGCCCTCCTGCCACAATCGCGGTTAGTCCGGACTTTCCCAGCTCACCCCACTGCAGTTCTCCCAGCGAAACCAGCTTACGGTAATCGAGCAGCCACGCCAGAGCGAGCAGGTTGATTCCAATTCCTATGTCTGATGCAATGGCCAACCCGACGACTCCGAATTTCCCGAACAGGAGAGCATAGATTGGCAAGGAGGCGGCGGTGATGAGGCTTACTGCCACCATAGGCGTGAGGGTGTCTCCGGCGGCATAAAAGGCGCGTGCGTAGAGCCCTTGCGCCGACCAGAGAGCGAGTGAAAGCGAAAACCAGAAAAAGTAGGTCGCGGTAGTTTGGCTGTCAGAAAAAAGAAAGCGCCCGCGCCGGTACACCAGATCAATGAGCGGCAGGGCCGCCGCCATCATCCAACCTGTGGCCAGAAATGAGGCAGCCGCAACCCGGTACACCGAGTCGTTGACTGTGGCGGCAAATTCGCTCAGGCGCTTTTCGTTGAAAAGCCGGGCAAAAAAGGGCAGAGATGCCTGTCCGGTTGCCTGTCCTAGGACTGCTATAGGTACTGCGAACAGGCGCTTCGCGTAGTTGAGCCGGGCAATATCGCCGATGCCGCTCGACGCATAATGCCGCAGAATCCAGTCGTCGGCGGTCACCAGCGAAACTCCCAGCATGAGCGGCACGGAAAGCTTCACCCATTCGCGGAATGCAGGATTTGTAACGTCGAACGATGGACGATAGCCCGTCCCTATGCGGGCCGCCCCAATCACACTGGCCAGAAAGGGGCCCGCGAAAGCACCAGCCAATGCGCCGTAAGCCAGCGATGCAATACCGAAATGGCGGCCGCCGAGCACGCCTCCCAGAATGATGAACACGTTATAAAGCAACGGGCCAAAGGCAGGGAACAGGAACAGACGGTGCGACAACAAGACGGCGGAAACCACGCCGCCGACGTAGAAGAAAATCTGAGCGGGCAACAGAATGCGCGTGAGATACACGCAAAGCTCGACTTGCTCAGGCGAAAAACCGTTAAACATCCAGCGCACGAACTGGGGAGTGAAAATCTCAGTAACCATTGTTCCGACAATCATCACCACTGTCATGACCGTGATGATGATGGAAAAAGCTTTTTGCGCGTCAGCGTCACGCTTTTCGGCAAGGAATCGCGTATAGATGGAAATGAATGTAATGGAGGCCGCTCCACCGGCCACAATGTAGTTGAGCCAGTCGGGCAGGGTGAAGGCGGCAACGTAGGCGTCGGTCTGCGGTCCAGCGCCGAAAGCGAAGGCAATGTAGGCCTCGCGAAGATAGCCAACCACGCGCGAGAGCATCACCGCGCCCATCAGCAACACTGTGGCCGAGAAGGCTGTGTGCTGATGCGACGGCCGAAAGAAGCGCAGGAACCTGGTCATGGTCTGACGATCGGAGTGATGATCTTATAAGAATCTCAAGCCCCCGAGTTTTTGTCAGCGTGAATCCGCACAAAGCCAGGGTCGACGGTTCCGTTTTGGTTCGAGAATCCGTTACCCTGGCTGGTCGGTCACCGCATCTCGCCCAGAAGCCAAGAATTAGGGGAAATATTTAACCGATGACTCTCCAGCCCAACTATATGTAGACCAATGACTTGCCGGTTGATGTCGGTTTGAGATGCATTTGACTGGCAGTGCATTGCCGTTCCTCGCCTTTTGCCTCAAGGTGTCCTCCGATGACGGGCGTTCCGTCGGACAAAAAAAATGAGGAGGCAATATGGCGAGCCCAATGGCGTGGTTTTCTGAGCCGGTCAACCCGCAAATGTCGCAGGAAAAGCGCACATGCCCTGATACCGAAATCCGGCGAATCCAACAGAGTTGGGTGGCTGGTGCAGAGAAGTGGGCGCTCATAAGGCTGGCGGCACGGACGCCGGAATGGATCGGTCCTGATCACCTGACGGCCCTAGGTTTAGTGGCGCAGATCGGAGCCGGCATCTGCTACCTGCTGGCCGGTTCAAATAGATATGCGCTGCTGGGCGTCATCGCTTGCCTGGCACTGAATTGGCTAGGCGACAGCCTCGACGGCACGCTGGCGCGGGCGCGAAACAGGCAGCGTCCGCGCTACGGGTTTTATGTCGACCACATGACCGACAGCTTCGGCGCCGTGGCGTTGATGGGCGGACTGGCGATGTCAGGGTACATACGTCCAGAGGTCGCGATCGGCCTGCTCATCGGATTCCTCATGCTCTCCCTCCAGTCTTATCTGGCGACTCTCACGCTGGGAGAGTTTCGCCTGTCATTCTGGCGATTTGGGCCCACCGAACTGCGAATCCTGCTAGCAATTGGAAACGGGGTGCTTTTTTGGAAGCCAAGGGTGCTTTTTTTCGGCGGACAATACCGCCTGTTCGATGTAGGCGGAACCATCGGCCTGATAGGCATGACACTCATCCTTGTGTTCTTCACGGCACACAACACGGTTCGACTCTATCGCCAAGCAAGCATCGAGCCATGAAAGCCGCATTGCCAAAGAAAACGGCGAAAACTCCAACCTGGGATCACCGATGCTCCGCAGCCCGCTGGATGAAGTTCAATGTCGTGGGCGGAATCGGGATCGACGTGCAATTGGCCGTCTTGCTCTCTCTGAAGAGCGGATTCCATCTCAGCTATCTGTTGGCGACTGCGCTGGCGGTGGAAGCGGCGGTGGTACATAACTTCTTGTGGCATGAACGGTTTACCTGGGCGGACCGGGTGCACGTGACCTGGCGGCAATCCATGCTGCGCCTTCTGAGATTTAACTTCACCACCGGAGCGGTCTCGCTCCTCGGCCATGTGGCGCTCACGAAGTTACTGGTAGACGCCGCACACCTGAATTACTTAATGGCCAACGCCATCACGATTCCGGCGTGCTCTGTTGTAAACTTTGTGGTCAGCGATCGACTTGTCTTTGCAGAGCGAGACCAGTAGTCACGCAATCTATTCGCAGCCCTTCAGGCAATGAGCTCAACCTGAAATCTTCAGCACGACCTTGCCGAAATTCTTGCGCTCCATCAGTAGCCGATAGGCCTCAGCAGCCCGGTCTAAAGACAAGACATGTCCCACGACCGGGATAAGCTTGCTCTCTTCAATCCAGGTGGATAGCTGGTGCCACGCTGCCTCCATAATGTCGCGTTTTCCCGCCAGATAAGTCAGCCACAAACCTTGCACCATCGCGGACTTGGCATAGAGCGCGCGGACATCCAGTTGTGGTTGCTTCCCGGTTGCGGTGCCATACTGAATCACTCGCCCGAAGTCGCGCAGGCAACGCAGGCTTTTGGCAGTATGCTCACCGCCGAGCATCTCGAAAACGGCATCCACGCCCTCGCCACCAGAAAGTTCTTTGATGACCTCTTCATAGTCGGATTCCTTGTAGTTGATGCCGTGTTCGAGCCCCAGACTCTTCACCCGCGCCAGTTTCTCATTCGAAGACGATGTGCCGTACATCTCGATCCCTAAAATCCTTCCCATCTGCACGGCCGCCGTCCCCACGCCACCCGCAACTGCGTGGATGAGGACGCGGTGAGTTCGTCCCCGGGCAGCCGTCTGCGTCATCCCCGCCTGCCAATAGCCCAGATATGCCGTGAAATAATTCACCGGAAATGCCGCTGCCTGCTCGTCGGTCCAAGGTTCCGGTACCGGCCATACCAACTCAGATTTCGGCACAATCTTTTCGGCGAAGGCGCCCCACTGCACATAGCCCATCACACGGCGTCCAGTAGTTTCTTCGACGCCGGCAAACTCACGACCCGCCACAAAGGGCGGTGCCGGGGTGCCGGGATATCCGCCCGCAGTGGTCATGATGTCAGCGAAATTGAGTCCCCCGGCGGCGACCCGGACGATCCTATGTCCAGGTTGTGGCGATGGCTCGGCTACGTCCTGAAGCGCAAGCGCCTCGGGACCACCCGTACGCGTAATAACCAAGGCTTTCACGTGGAGAGTCTACCAGCCCAATCTGCGCTCTCCACCCGCGTCTTGCTCGGCGGATCCATTTTTTTGCCTGCGTCAGCTGGCCACTCCGGTATATACTCTTGGCGTTGAATTACCGTTTCCCGGCAGCCCCAGCGGCCGGGACGGGGCGTTCATTCATTCCCCTAATTCATGCGCGCCCCGCATGACAGGAATGCCGGTTCCCGCCGGGGGCGGCGAGGAGCGGGCACGGATGGTAGCGCACTCCGGAATTCCGGCGGCATGCCATGCGGGGAGGTCCATACGTGGATTTAATTCTTGTACGTCTTCTTTTCGTCCTGGTGGTTGCAGTTACCTGTTATGTAATCGAGCCTTTCGGGCTCCCTAGCAAACTGGATGCCGGAGTAGGCGCCCTAGTGGGGCTCGGCATCGTGCTCTTCGAATGGAGGCTGCGGCGGGTTAGGCTGACTCGCCTCATCGGCGCGGCGATCGGAAGCATTCTTGGAATCTGCGGTGCCTACTTGTTCGCGCTGGTGATCCGAAACAGCGTGCCGGCAAGCCATACCCAAAGCTTCCTACAGATATTGGTCATGCTGCTGATGGCCTACGTCGGTTTGATCGTAGGCGCCAACAAAGGCGACTTGCTCAACCTGGCTGCCTTGGGCGGAATCTTCGGTGGTGAAAAGCAGTCGAAGAAAAGTTACAAGATTCTCGACACCAGCGTCATCATCGACGGTCGCATCGCCGATATCGCCGAGACCGGTTTCCTCGACGGAATTGTCGTCACTCCGCAGTTCGTGCTGCGTGAGCTGCAGCTTGTGGCCGATTCAGCCGACTCCTTAAAACGTAACCGCGGACGCCGAGGCCTCGATGTCCTCCAACGCCTGCAGAAGATGACCACCCTGCAGATTCAGATTGTGGAGAACGACTTCCCCTCTGTCCGTGAAGTGGACCTGAAGCTCATTGAGCTGGCAAAGCTCTACGAGGGCAAGATCATCACCAACGACTTCAATCTGAACAAGGTCGCGCAACTGCAGGGCGTGGAAGTGCTCAACATCAACGAGCTCGCCAACTCGCTCAAACCGATCGTGCTCCCGGGCGAAACCATGCGCGTGTTTATCCTCAAGGAAGGCAAGGAATATAACCAGGGGGTTGCTTACCTCGACGACGGCACCATGGTGGTGGTCGACAATGCCCGGAAGATGATCGGAAAGACAATAGACGTCTCCGTAACCTCCGTACTGCAGACGACCGCCGGAAAGATGATTTTCGGCAAGTGGGATGACAGGATGGGGTTCGGTCGACAAACTGCGTCCCTGACTCCGCCAGCCCCACCTGTGCCTCTTTCAACAACGCCGGTGCCTGCGGCAGTAGTCCAGAACTCTACCTTGGACGCGAAAAAGGCGCAGCCCATAATGGCCGAGCGGCGAGAAGACTAGAGTCAGAAGTAGCGTTCGAGGGCCCCAAACCCACTAAATCGCGGCGACCGAAGACACCATGATTGTGTTTCCGCGGAGCGTGCCGGTGATCGTGGAGCGCAGCCCTGCCGCCCGTTTCAGTTCAAGGGGATGTCCTTCAAGAAGATAAGTATTGTTCCCCTCCACTAGGGCGAACTGCGAGCCGGCGTGGACACAAGCTCGCGTACAGTCAGTGGCGGTCTTGCCGATCGAAGATTGGTGTTTGGCCCCGCAGCGAGAGTCGGTCACCATGCCTTCATAGGTTTGCTGCCGACCCGGACCCGCAGAGGGCTCGCTCGCTTGCGTTGGCGGCGATACTTCTGCGCCACCCCGAACGGTACCCAGAGCTCCGATTACCAGCGCCAAGGCCAAGGCGACGGCAAAAGACAGTGTGACAATCCCAAACCAGGGGCGGGTTACTTTCATGAGAGTTAGTGCCTGCTTTCGCTTGGACGGTTGCACGCCCACTGTGTGTCAGGCAGAGGGCATTCCGCCAATGCTAGTTCGCAAGCGAGGGGCCACTGGAAGTGGCTCCCGCAAACAGGGACTAAGCTACTCACGCCAGAGCAGTTGCTGGATGGGCTCGCGCGGGTGGTTACGGTATTACCGGGCAAGAGTTTCCTTCGCAGCGGCAGAGTTTGCTCGATACGGTGTTTCCTGCAGACACCTGGGAAGCAGACGCCCCCGCGTAAATGACTTGGGCGCGTTGTTGGAACAACTGAGAACAGCTGGCGTTCAGGTTGATTCTCAGTGCGATGGTCGCTTTGCACTGGATCATGGACCCGGATGGTCATCGGATCGAACGTCGCACGATGGGAACCGGCGAAGGGCGACTGCGGTAAGGATGAAAATCAAGCCTAGAGGCCGGCGCTGATCGTGGGAGCCCCGGTTAATTTGAACTCCCTCCTCTACCCCCCGTATACTTACAGCCCGCCATGAAGGTAATAGTGATCATCCCCGCGGCTGGTCTTGGGACGCGCATGGCGCCGGTGCCGAGCGCTCAGGACAAAGGCAAGAAGTCCGCCCCGTCCAAGCAGTTCACCGACTTGGGCGGGAAACCGATTCTCATACACACGCTGCGCAAATTTGCCGCCGTCGACGCGGTGACAGAAATTTGGGTGGCACTGAGGGAAAGCGAAATTGCGGGCTTTCGCGCTCGATTGGAAACAGAAGCCAATGACGTCGTGAAAAAGAAAAAAGTCGAACTCGTGGCCGGCGGCGAGCACCGCCAGCAATCAGTGGCGAACGCGCTCAATGCAGTTTCTGCTGCCGCCGACGACATCGTGTTGGTGCACGACGCAGTGCGGCCCTTTGTGACCACGGAAATTACCAGGGAAGTAATCGAAGCAGCTCGAAAATACGGGGCAGCTATCGCGGGCCTGCCCGCCGTCGATACCGTGAAGCAAGTCGAGCGCACAGCCGACGGTGCGCTGGTTAAGGCGACAATCCCTCGTGAGCGCGTAGTGATGGCACAGACCCCGCAAGGCTTCCGGTACGGCGTAATCAAGAAGGCATTCGACGAAGCAGCGGCCGATGGATTTCTCGGAACCGATGAAGCCTCGTTGGTGGAACGCGCGGGATATGAAGTCGCAGTGGTGATGGGCTCGCCGAGAAATATCAAGATCACGAGCCCGGCAGACATGGAACTCGCGGAGTTCTACCTTAAGAAATAAGCAGCCGGTTCTCCAAGACGAAGACAGATCCCACAAGTGCTTAAAAAGGGCTCGAAACTCGAAACTCAAAACTCGAAACTTGCGGTTCGCGTTGGCTACGGATTCGACTCCCACGAGTTCCGTCCCGGAATTCCGCTGAAAATTGGCGGCATCAAGCTCAAGCATGACAAAGGACTTGGCGGACATTCCGATGGGGATGTCTTGCTCCATGCCATCACCGACGCGCTGCTTGGAGCCGTGGCCGCACCCGATATCGGAGCGCTGTTTCCACCCTCAGAGCCGAAGTGGAAGGATGCCGACTCGGTAATCTTTCTCCGCGAGGCCTTGAAACGCGTGCGTCAGGCTGGATATGCCATCGCCAACATCGATGCCAGTCTGATCCTGGCGGCACCGAAGATCGGCCCTCATGCTGGCTTGATTCGCCTTCGCCTGGCTGAGTTGCTGGGCATTGCTGCGAATTGTGTTGGGCTGAAGGCCAAAACCCCGGAGGGACTGAACTCGGAAAACGCGGTATTGGCGCATGCAGTGGTGCTCCTTGAAGGAATCCAGAAAAAGTCTCATCCGCGCCCTTCAACATTGAAAAAAAGGGCGCCATAAATGTCACAATCCGATGGGGCAGACAAGGCCGGATCAGTTCGGTCCCAGTGCGAGCCCTTGAACCGGCTGGGATCGAGAGGGCTGTGCAGCCGGGGCGGGAGCAGATACTTTCCTGCACAAGTCCAAACTCGGACTGAAAAGCGGCGATCGGTATCCCGCACAACAAGACCACCCGAGTCCTCAGGTGCCTAAGCCTCGCCAGCATCCTCACTTGGTTCACGTTATATTGCTGAGGGCAAGCGGGTTACCTCGCCTAAGGCAGCCCGAACCCGAAGTACTCCATTACCGCCCCCGCCACTCTGCTATACTAATCAGGACGCTGTAGCCACGGTTTGCTCGTGACGCGGGATCCTCTGTTGGATCAGCCCCATCTCCGCTTTTCCTGCCGGCCGTTTATTTCAGCACATGTTAAGTGTGAGCGGCACGAGAACAAGGACGCGAGTCTGAGTATCTGACCCTAGGCCCCTCCAGAAAGAACATACTAGTAATGACAACATTTGCAGAGCTGCCCTTGTCTTCTGCCTTGCAGCAGAAGCTGGCGGCAGCCGAATTCACTATCCCAACGCCTATCCAGGCACAAACGATCCCACATGTCCTGGCCGGGAAAGATGTAATTGCCACCGCTCAAACCGGAACCGGCAAGACGCTGGCCTTCCTCATCCCGCTTATCGAGATGTTGCAGCAGCAGCCGTCGCGCCAGGTTCATGCGCTGGTGCTACTACCCACGCGCGAGCTGGCCATGCAGGTCAATGCTGAGTACGAGAAACTCCGCAGCCGTAACCTGCCGAAGTCGGCTCTGGTTATCGGCGGCCTTTCGGAAAAACCGCAGATTGCAGCGGTGCGCGCCGGCTCTAGTCTCGTCATTGCCACCCCCGGACGCCTGCAGGATTTCATCACCCGTCACCTGATCGACCTGCGGCAGGTGAAAGTTCTGGTCCTCGACGAAGCCGACCGCATGCTGGATATGGGCTTTCTGCCCGCACTTCGTCGCATCCTTTCCATACTTCCGCAAGGCAAGCAGACACTATGCTTCTCAGCCACGATGGAGCAGTCCGTGGCGGGGCTCGTTCGCGATTGCACGCACGATCCGATACGCGTGGCCGCAGGCTCGGTTCTCAAGCCGGTAGAAAGCGTTGAATTGCATGCCTACGAGGTTCGCCCCGCGGAAAAATTGGACGTCCTACGCCAGCTCCTGTACGCAGAAAAGGGTCTGACTTTGATCTTCACCCGTACCAAGCGAGGCGCCGAACGCCTGACGAGAGAATTGGTCCAGGATGGTTTCTCTGCCGCGATGATCCACGGCGGCCGCTCGCAATCACAACGGAACGGCGCCCTCAGCGGATTCCAAGACGGCCGCTTCAAAGTCCTGGTGGCCACCGACGTAGCTTCCCGCGGCCTCCATATGGACGATGTAGCGCACGTCATCAACTACGACCTGCCCGGCCTCGCGGAAGATTTTATCCACCGCGTGGGACGGACCGGCCGCGCGGGTTGCCTGGGACGCGCTTCCACTCTAGCTGCTGGCGTCGAGGTTATGGGGCTTCGGCAGATTGAGCGCACTCTGCAGCTTCGCATTGAACGAAAACAGGTAGATGCTTCTTACGCTCCGCTGCCCAAGCGCTTCGTCAAGAACACTCTGGCCACCCGCACCCTAACCGCGCTGGAAGGCGAGGTCTTCGCCTAGCCACTCCGCGTTCTCTGTGTCGGTTCACAGGCGTTGTGACCAATACCGCGGCGTGTCCCGGGGTCCACGACCTCAGCTGTGGGTAGCACCGTCGCTTCCGCCCCGGCCTCAGCCCATCTTTCGTCCCCGCTCACTGCCAGCAGCAGCGCCGGTGTAATGGGCATGCCCGGATTGGCCCTGAGCACCCAATCCCGCAGCGCAGCCCAGGGTTCGGTGATCACCTCGTCCCAGAAAAACGTCCATCTGGACGGCGGCGCACAAATGGTTTTGCGCGTCAACAGCCAGCAACAACCGCGCAGAGATGGGTGGCGTTTAGAGGGGCGGGCAGAATAGACCGGCTCTGCGATCTCAGGGCGTTGCTTCGCGCCCTTCCTGGTTATTGTTTTTTTACCGCTTCCGGAAAACCTCAAAAATCAGATTGAAGAGTTGAACCAGAGACACGCCAATGGCCACGTAAACTGCAATTTCCAGTCTGCGGCCCGCCGCCTCAGTCTTTCGCAGCAGATCGGCAACGTCGTTGGTGGCCTGGCATAACGTCTCGGCAAGCTGTTCAAAATGCTGGGTCGAGCTCCTCATTTTCTCCGTCACCCTGGACATCGCCACCGACGCCTCCGCCAGTTGCTGGCCGTTGCGCAGATCGAGTTCAGCCTTGCAGGCTGACCACCAGGGGCTCCCCGGGGCACTGTCGTACATCCGCTGCCGAATCTCTTCATACGACCGGTTCCGCAACAGTTGCACCAGGGCCTGAACGTTATCCACCGCCTTCGTCTCGTGCGTTCTTTTGTCCTCGGTAAATACCGGCATATCTCAGGAGTCTAGCAGCCAACTTTGTTCGTGTTAGATGCCCGAGGTTCAACTCCGACCCTTGGCTATCAGCCGGAATGAGTACAGGTAACGACGTTACCCCTGTCCATCCAGCCACAGGGTCTCTCAGTCTTTCGACACTCGTGAAGTGCCCTGGCAAAAATCGGCAATCCGCGTTCCACACTGCTGGGGCAACGTCTCATAGAAGGTTCCACGCCATAAAACGGAAGACGGCGGAGCAAGGCCACGAAGAGGCGACAAGTAGTTAGCTACCGTCTTCGCCGACCTTCAACACGGCCAGAAACGCCTCTTGGGGAATGTCAACCCGGCCGATCCTCTTCATGCGTTTCTTGCCCTCTTTCTGTTTTTCGAGGAGTTTGCGCTTCCGCGAGATGTCTCCCCCGTAGCACTTGGCGATGACGTTCTTGCGAATGGCCGAGACCGTTTCGCGGGCAATGACTTTGGCTCCGATGGAAGCTTGGATCGCCACCTCAAACATTTGCCGGGGAATGAGTTGCCTCATTTTGGAGACCAGCGCCTTACCCCGCTCATAGGCGAAATCGCGGTGCACAATCACAGAGAGGGCGTCGACCGGTTCGCCTGCCACAAGGATGTCGAGCTTCACCATCGGCGATTGCCAGTAATCGGCCAGATGGTAGTCGAGAGAAGCATAGCCGCGCGAGACCGACTTCAGGCGGTCGTAGAAATCCAGCACAATTTCGTTCAAGGGCAACTCGTAGTGCAGCATCACGCGAGATGAGCTGACGTATTCAAATGTCTTCTGCTTGCCACGCTTGTCCTCGACCAGCTTCAGGATTCCGCCGACATACTCTTCGTTGGTCAGAATCGTGGCCAGAATCACCGGCTCTTCTACTTTGGCGATCACGCTGGGGTCGGGCCATCGCGAGGGGTTATCAACTTCGATCAATTCGCCGTCGGTTTTGGTGATCTTGTAACGCACGCCGGGGGCGGTGGTGATGAGTTCCAGCGCAAATTCACGTTCCAGGCGCTCCTGGATGATTTCCATGTGCAGCAGTCCCAGGAAGCCGCAGCGGAATCCGAAACCCAATGCCACAGAGCTCTCCGGCTCGAAAAAAAAAGATGAATCATTCAGCCGCAATTTTTCCAGGGCTTCACGCAGCCGGGTGTGCTCGTGCGCGTCCACGGTATAGAGGCCGGCGAAAACCATGGGCTTGATTTCTTCAAAGCCGGGCAAGGGCTCGATAGCGGGATGGGCGTCATCCATGATTGTGTCGCCAATTTTCGTGTCGGCCACGTTCTTGATGTTGGCAATGAGGAAGCCGACTTCGCCGGCGCGCAGCTCATCGACCTCAACCGGCTTGGGGGTGAGTACTCCAAGAGTTTCCGCGTCGAAGGTGGTGCCGTTCGACCACAGCCGAATCCTCTGGCCCTTGCGCAAAGTGCCCTGAAAGACGCGCGTCAGGATGACGACGCCGCGGTAAGCATCGAACCAGGAGTCGAAAATCAATGCCTGTAGTTGATTATCCCGATTCCCTTTCGGCGGTGGAATGCGTTTCACGATGGCTTCGAGGACGTCCGGCACGCCCTGTCCGGTTTTAGCGCTGATCAGAACGGCATCGCTGGCGTCAAGTCCGACGGCACCTTCAATCATCTCCTTGGTGCGTGCGACATCGGCGCTGGGCAGGTCGATCTTGTTGATCACGGGAATGATTTCCAGGCCGTGATTGATGGCTAGGTAAGAATTAGCCAGGGTTTGGGCTTCGACGCCCTGGGAGGCGTCGACGATGAGAAGCGCGCCCTCGCAGGATGCCAGCGAGCGCGAGACTTCATAGGAGAAATCCACGTGGCCGGGCGTGTCGATGAGGTTGAGCTGATAAAGCTGACCATCCTGGGCCGTGTACATCATGCGGACCGCATGGGCCTTGATGGTGATGCCTCGCTCGCGCTCCAGGTCCATGGAGTCGAGTACCTGGGCCTGCATCTCGCGGGCTGTCAGCGAGCCAGTGAGCTCGAGCAAGCGGTCGGCCAGGGTGGATTTACCGTGGTCGATGTGCGCAATAATGGCGAAGTTGCGCAGGAAAGCGGCGTCCATGGGTGCGGGGGGCAATGCTTGATTTTAACAGGCAGTGAGAGTTCTCAGTTTTTGGCTGTCGGACATTCACTCTAAGCTTTCCGCACAAACTACTGTTTCTTCGGTAGAATCCTGCCGGTGGTCGTCGAAGGAATGAACATGCGCAAAGTGCTTATTGCAACCCTGTTGCTATCTGTCAGCTCTGTGGTGATGGCACAGACTCTATCTCCGCAGGTGCGCGATTTTGTAAAAGTAGATGCTCCGGTTGTGGCTTTGACTCATGCACGCGTCATTGATGGCACCGGCGCAGGTGCGCGCGAAGACCAAACCGTCATGATATTCAAAGGAAAAGTCTCGGCTGTCGGAGACGCCGCGTCGGTAAGTGTACCGGGGGAAGCCAAGGTGCTCGACTTGCACGGCTACACCGTGATTCCGGGCCTTGTCGGCATGCATGACCACATGTTTTATCCCATGGGCGATGTGATCTTCGCTGAGATGGGTTTCAGTTTTCCACGTCTTTACCTTGCGGGAGGCGTGACTACGATCCGCACCACCGGTTCCCTGGAGCCTTACACCGATCTGGAGATCAAGAAAAAGATCGACGCGGGGAGAATGCCGGGGCCAAAGATTCACGTCACCGGCCCATATCTGGAGGGTGCGGGTTCGTGGGCTTTGCAATTGCACCAGCTCACCGGGCCGGAAGATGCTACGAAGACTGTCAATTACTGGCTGGATGAAGGGGTAGACAATTTCAAGGCCTATATGTTCATTACCCCGGCCGAGCTGGCTGCCGCGGTGACCGCGGCGCACAAGCGCGGCGCGAAAGTTACGGGGCATTTGTGCTCAATCGGCTTTCGCGAAGCTGCATCCCTCGGGATCGATAACCTTGAGCACGGCCTGGTGGTCGACACGGAATTCTTTCCCTCGAAGAAGCCGGGCGAATGCCCGGATGAACCAAAGGACGCTGAACTTATTTCCAAGCTTGCAATCAAGGCGGGTGCGGTTCATGACATGATTGTTGACCTTATCCAGCATCATGTTGCGGTCACTTCAACCCTGCCCGTGTTTGAGATGGGAAGTTTCGCAGGCCGACCCACGATTCAGAAACGCGTTCTCGATGCGCTATCGCCGGACGCTCGTAGTTCACTGCTGGCGAACCGACTTCGCTCGAGCGATGTGAGCCACCTGCGACAAGTCTACGGCAGCGATACCTCTCCCTGGGGACCTGCATTCAAGAAAGAAATGGAATTCGAGTACGCTTTCTCCCAGGCAGGTGGACTGTTGCTGGCCGGGTTGGATCCCACTGGAATGGGAGGCGTCATCGCCGGCTTCGGCGATCAGCGCGAGGTCGAGCTTTTGGTCGAAGCTGGATTCACCCCAGTGGAAGCAATCCACATCGCGACTGCCAACGGCGCGCAGTTCCTGGGAGAGCTGGACCGCATCGGAACGATCGCCGTGGGCAAGCAGGCTGACCTGGTGGTGATCAAAGGCGATCCTTCGCAAAAGATCGACGACATTGAAAATGTGGAAACTGTCTTCAAGGATGGAATCGGTTACGACTCGGCGCAGCTGATTGAGTCGGTGCGCGGCGTGGTGGGAAGCCGGTAACCGAGCACTGAGCAGTCAGCCCTCAGCACTCAGCCGACCGTGCCATGCTCAGTTCGCCCAGCGTGCACGGTGAAGGGCTGAGGTTGAGCTCCAATCCTGTGCTGGCAGCTCGCGGTCTCCGTACAATCAGATCCCATGATCGTGCTCGCTTCCGCTTCGCCTCGCCGACAGCAACTTCTGCGGAGTGCCGGCATTCCTTTCACGGTACAACCAGCCGAAATCGATGAGACCCCTCACCAGGGAGAGTCGCCACGGCATTGCGCCGAGCGGCTGGCGCGTGAAAAAGCCTTATGTGTCTTCAAGAGCCGGCCGGGAGAATGGGTGCTCGGCGCCGATACCATAGTTGTGATCGATGAAGCTATCCTGGGAAAGCCACGCGATGAGAACGATGCCGCTCGCATGCTGCGGCTGTTGTCCGGGCGCACGCACCGAGTGATTACGGGTGTGTGCCTGGGGGGAGACAAAGTGGCCTGTGGTCAGTGGTCAGCGGCAAGTGAGGCCAAACCGCTGAAAACGGAGGACCGAGAACTAAGAACTTGGGTTGAAGACGCTCGCTCCAAGACAACGCTGGTGACGATGAGTGATTTGTCTGACGCCGAAATAGGTAGCTACATCGCTACCGGAGAGCCGATGGATAAAGCCGGAGCGTATGCGATTCAAGGTATCGCATCGCGCTGGATTCCGCGCGTTGAAGGGGATTACAGCAATGTCGTAGGTTTGCCGGTGGCCTTAGTGTACCGAATGTTGACGGAACGAAGTCTGATCTGAGCAGTGAATCTAATCGGCGAGTGGCTGATGGACGAGGAGTTAAGATTTCTTCTCTTCTTCTTCGTCGGACTTGTCATCGTGCTTCATGGCGGACTTGAAATTACGAAGCCCCTCGCCTAGGCTCTTTCCGAGGGTAGCAAACTTACTCGGACCAAAAAGCAGGAGCGCTATCCCCACGATCAGGAGGATTTCCCAGATGCCTAGTTTGCCTTCCATGCGGTCGAACTCCTCGCAGCCAGCCTAGTCAGGCGCGGTGCTGCGCTCGCTTGGAAAAGTCTAGGCCACATTACTGCGGGAGTCAAAACAGACAAGATCGCGAACCCCTCCGTGTACACCAGAGCGCTCACTCGAGCGAATCGCGGTCGCGTCTCTCTTTCGAAGAAGACAGTCGCTTTGGAGGCGACGGCCATGCTCAAACGTTGCTTTCGTGTTCAAGCCCTGCTTTTCTGCCTGCACGCTGCCATAGCCATTGGCGGGCAGAATCCATCTTCGACGCCGCAAGCTCCAGCCGAGCACCGTAGAACCAGCGAGCCTTACACCGGGGATCTCTCTATTTTCGATTCGCCGGGCAGGGACGAGCGTCTTCAGATCAACCGCGTCATGGATATTCTGGCAATTGGTCCGGGAAAAACCGTCGCCGACATCGGTGCCGGATCCGGATGGTTCACGGTACGAGCCGCCAAGCGCGTCGGGGACGCCGGCATGGTCTACGCCGTCGATATCAATCCGGAGGCCGTTCGCTACATTGAGGACCGCGCGCACAAAGAGAAGTTGCACAACGTGAAGACAATCTTGAGTACAGCCGACGACCCTACGCTACCTGCGGCCGCGATTGATTCTGTGCTGCTGCTCAAGACTTACCACGAGGTCGAGAACCCGGTTATTGTTTTGCAGAAGTTGCGCGCCTCGCTTCGTCCGGGGGCCAAAGTTGGAATTATTGACCGCAACGGAAATGGCGAAAATCATGGGGTGTCCCGCGATGTGGTACTTCGTGAGGCATCGCAGGCGGGCTACAAGTTGCTGGAGCAGTATGACTTTGTGAAGGGCGACAAGATGGATTACTTCCTGGTGATTATTCCAAAACCATAATCTCGCCGACCACAGAGCAAGTGGCGCGCGTGAGCTCGGCACGGGCCGGCAAGTCGGAATCCGAGGCAGTGCCCTCCCGACTTGCCCAAGCAACTTCCATCGCTGCCCAATCGCCGAAGTAAAGTTCGATGACGGGGTTCCATCTGGAGAATTCCGCTTCCGATCGGCTCGAACATGGTTCTGTGCATGCCTTCGCAGGCCCGGCAGCCTATTGACCACCATGAACTTGAGCATCGATCTCCCTGACATTCAGGAGATCTCAATCATTCCGGCCAACAATGACGCCCGGCGTGGCAGTTCCGAGATCACGATATGCTCGTGCATTGCGTGGGCGCCGTCCCCCACTCCGCCCATGCCATCGAGAGTGGGAATGCCCAGGGCGGCGGTGAAGTTGCCGTCAGACCCTCCACCGACGGCGGCCTCCTGCAATCTCCAGCCGATCTGTGAGGCGATGCTCTTCGCCTTCTTGTAGAGTGCAGCAACACCTGCGGTCCGCTCCATGGGCATTCGGTTGATACCGCCTGAAATCTCGAGGCTGCAGTGCTGGTCGAAGGGTTTGAGCGAGCGTAGTTTTCGGTCGACTCTCGCGGCCTGCTTGGCACTTTGAATCCGCACGTCGATCATTGCGGAAGCTCCCGCAGCGATCACGTTGCTGCGGGTTCCGCCCTGGATGAGGCCAACATTCATTGACAGGCCGCGACGTAAATCAATCAACTGGTTGAGGATGAGTACTTGCTGCGCCAGCTCAAGAATCGCACTGTGCCCTTTTGTCGGGTCGAGGCCAGCATGGGCCGACACTCCTTGAACTTTCAGGGTGTATTCACCAACGCCCTTACGAGAGGTTTTTACGGCTCCGCGGAGTCCAGCGGCCGGTTCTAACACCAGCACCGCCGCGCATTCTCGAGCCAACGCTTCGGTGATCGGGCGGGACGATTGGCTGCCCACCTCTTCATCGGAGACCAGCAGGACCTTGACCGGGCGTGGCAATCCCCCGTGCCCAGCCTGGAACGCCTCAATGGCATGCAGCATCAGCGCAATGCCCGACTTCATGTCGAACGCGCCGGGACCATACAGTCGGCCATTCTCAATCCGGCAGGGCGTGCTGGCCAACGTCCCCAGCGGATAAACGGTGTCATAGTGTCCCAACAGAAGGACGGGCTTGCCCGCGGCAGCCGGGAAGTCAACCCGCAAATGGTCACCGAACTGGCTGTTGCGGTGGAAATGTGTTCGACCGCTGAGGGCTTCAAACTTTGCGCAAAGAAGTTGACCTAAGCGGTCGGCTGCTTGTTTGTTGTTGCTTGGGGATTCGATCTCGACCAATTGCCGGATGGTCGCGGCCATCTCGTCCTGGCGTTTCTCGAAATGGCGCAGACGTTCCCGCCAGGCGGTTCGCCCGATAGCCGGTGCCCGATCTGGCCTCGCTTTCTTCGCGGCAGTCATCGCATTTTTTTAGTCATCTTTCTCACCGTCGTCTTGCTCGGCTTCGATCGCTGAGAGTGAGGATGGCAACGGTTCGAGCTCGACGCTGCCCTCCGTTGCCGTGCGCGGTACAGTATAATCTTCAGGCCCATTGAGATGATTCCATGACCACTCACCCTGCAACGCAATCGCAGCCTGCTGCGACCAAGGCGGTGCTCGATATTCACGATATTTTAAAGATTCTGCCGCATCGTTACCCGTTGCTGTTGATTGACCGCGTGCTTGAACTGAAACGAAAAAAACGCATTGTCGCCATTAAGAATGTGACCATCAACGAGCCTTTCTTTTGCGGACATTTTCCCGGCCTGCCCATCATGCCCGGTGTATTGATCGTGGAGGCAATGGCACAGGCCGGCGGGGCGCTGCTGCTTACAGAAGTGGAAGACCGCACCGGCAAGCTGATCGTTTTCACCGGCATCGATCGTGCCCGCTTCCGCCGTCCCGTGGGTCCGGGCGATCAGTTGCGGCTGGAAGTGGAGCTGACGGGATGGCGCGAGGTCCCGAGCATGATTGCCGCGCGCCTGCAAGGGGTCGCTTATGTGGGCGAAAGGCGCGTTGCCGAAGCGACGTTGTCTTGCCAACTCATCGACAGCACTCGTGGACAAGGCTCCGCCGCCGGCGATGCGGAAGACGAGGGATAGCAGACGCCACTTGAGTTCATGAGCGTTCATCCTACTGCCATCATCGATCCGCGCGCCAAGGTCCCGGCATCATGCAAGGTCGGTCCCTATTGCGTGATCGGCGCTGACGTTGAGCTGGGCGAAGGTTGTAGGCTGGTTTCGCATGTCGCCGTCGAGGGTCCAGCGAAAATCGGCGCCCACAATAAGTTTCTCCCTTTTTGTGCCATCGGTATGGCGCCGCAGGATGTTTCTTACAAGGGGGAGCCCACCCGCCTGGAGATAGGCGAGCACAACGAAATTCGTGAGTTCGTGACCATCAATCGCGGCACGGTCAAAGGTGGCGGCATCACGCGCGTAGGCAGTCATATTTTGCTCATGGCTTACGCCCACATTGGCCACGACAGCTCGGTGGCCGATCATGCCATGTTGGTCAATGGGGCCACTCTGGGCGGTCACGTGACGATCGAAGAGCGGGCTGTAGTGGGCGCTTTGAGCGCCGTGCATCAGTTCGTGCGCGTCGGAGCGCACTCGTATATCGGCGGCGGCGCCATGATTACCCAGGATGTTCTCCCGTTTTCCATGACGTCCGCGGCGCGCGAGACGCATGCCTACGGCCTGAACAAGGTGGGCATGGAACGGCGCGGGTTCTCAAAGGAGCGCATTCGAAAGATTCAGCAAGCGTATAAGATTCTTCTTACCTCCAATCGCAACACCACACAAGCCCTGGAAAAGCTGAAGTCGGAGCCTGATCGCGGTGAGGACGTGGACATGTTGATCCGGTTCATTGAAGCGTCGGAACGTGGAGTGATCAAGTAGCGCTAGCAGATTGGCCAAAGTCCCGGACAAAGCTTCTGGCGATACGGTGCGCGGGCAGGCTTGAATCTTCGAGCAGTCGCGAATCCAGAGTTGGCGCCGGTTCCTGAGCGCATCATGACGCCGACCAGTTGAGGAGAAAATCGTCCTCGGTTGAATGACATAATCAAGGATGTTATGAATTTGATCCGGGCCCATTCCCGCTGCGGGAGCGCATACTAACCGTGCCAGAACGAATCGGCATCATCGCCGGCAATGGCAAGTTTCCCTTCCTGGTTTTCGATGCTGCTCGCGCCCAGGGCTACGAGGTGGTGGTGGCCGCAATCAAAGAAGAGACCGATCCTGAGATCGAGTTTCGCGCCGCGGCTTCGGTTCACTGGCTATCTTTGGGCGAGCTCTCGAAGCTGATTGAAACCTTCAAACGAGAAGGCGTGCAGCGCGCCGTGATGGCCGGCCAAGTCAAACACAGGCAGATTTTCTCCCGTATTCGTCCCGACTGGCGTTTGGCCAAGCTGCTGCTTTCGCTTACCACGCGCAACACCGATTCCCTGCTGGGCGCAGTCGCCAAGGTGCTGGCCGATGAGGGTATCACGCTGGAGAATTCCACCAGGCTGCTTGAACCCTTGTTGGTTAAGCCTGGCTTAATCACTCGCCGTGCGCCTAGCGAGCCAGAGCGCAAAAATATCGAATACGGACGCTTGGTCGCCCGCCAACTCGTCGAACACGACATCGGGCAGACGGTGGTGATTGCCCAGACGGCTTGCGTGGCGGTGGAAGCCATGGAGGGAACCGACGCCACGATTGAGCGCGCCGGTCATATCATGCGCACGCTGGAAGGGGATGCCTCCACACTGAGCCGCGCCCTCACCGTGGTGAAGAGGTCCAAGAATAATCAGGACATGCGCTTCGATGTTCCCGTCATCGGCGTGAAGACCATCGACGTGATGCAGGCTGCGGGAGCAGTTTGTCTCGCTCTGGATGCCGGAAAATGTTTGCTGCTGGAGGGCGAGGAGGTTCTCCAAGCAGCGAACGCGGCTGGGATCGCCATCATGGCTGATCCGGTCTGAGAGATGCCTTCACCAGATCGGTCGCTACGCGCTGGATCTGGGGATCGCTGCCAAAACCATTGAGCCATGTCACTTCGGGTTCGCGACGAAACCAGGTCATTTGTCGTTTTGCGTAATTGCGGTGGGCCTGCTGAGCGGCCTCGAGCGCTTGCTCGCGAGAGAGGTCTCCGTGCAAGAATTCAACCGCCTGTCTGTAGCCGAGAGAAGTCAGCGGGCGAGCGGCGTCGCCATATTTTTGCAGCAAGGTCTCGGACTCCTGGATCAGCCCATGTTCGAACATGTTTTGCGCACGTTGATTGATGCGCTCATAAAGCGCATTCCGATCGGGATCGAGGCCTATACGCAGAATGCGAAAGCCGAGCAAGGGGTCGCGACCCTGCTGTTGCCACAGCTCCGTCATCTTCCGGCGCGAGGCCAGGCAGATTTCAATGGCACGGATCAGCTTGGGCGTGTCATTGGCATGTATCTTTTCCGCAGCCGCACGATCTAGATGGTGCAAGAGGCGGTGCAAGTAGTTGGAACCTCGGCTGGCGTGACGTTCCCGCAGACGCTGTCGCAGTTTCTCAGAGCGCTGAGGACCGGGAAAGAGTCCTTCAAGTAGCGCGCGCAAGTAGAGCCCGGTACCTCCCACCACGATTGGCAAATGCCCGCGAGAGTCGATTTCCTTGATTACCGGCCGCGCTTGCCGCGCATACTGACCGGCGGTGATGTACTCGGTAGGGGCAACAAAATCGAGAAGGTGATGCGGCGCGCGGAGGCGTTCCGCAGCGGCAGGCTTGGCCGTTCCGACTTCAAATTCGCGATACATCGCGACCGAATCGCAGTTAACGATCTCGCCGTCGAAGCGCTCGGCCATTGCCAGCGACAAGGGGGTCTTTCCGCTGGCAGTGGGGCCCGCAACAACCACCAACAAGGGGTCCAGTCGTCTCTCAGGAACCTGAGTCGGCACGCCGGAGCGGTTCAGCGCAGGCTCCAGTGAAGGGTGTGCCAATAGCGGGCGAGTGTGATAGCGAGTATAAGGAAGGCGATCAGCAGCAGGCCCGTCGTCTCAGTGGCATAGATAGAGTGCCGCTGATGCTTACGGGACGAAGAATGGCTTGGACGCCCGACGACGGTGGGCATGCCGATATTGTAGCGCCGGACACCTGAACTCGATTAACCAACTCGATTAACCAACATTGCGGCGTGCCATATTTCCGGGTTTGGCGCCCTGGGGCTGTCATGCGACGGGCGGCGCTGCTGCCGGTGCTACACTACGGCCCTTGCCATGTCCGCTCCGCAGCCTGACAATACGGGAAGAATTGCACGCTTCGGAGTCTTTGAGCTCGACCTGGAGGCGGGCGAACTGCGCAGGAACGGGATCAAGCTTCACTTGCAGCAGCAGCCGTTCCAGGTACTCGCCATACTTCTGGAGCGCGCGGGAATGGTCGTTGCGCGTGAGGAACTGCGGCAGAAACTGTGGAAGGAAGACACGTTTGTCGACTTCGACCACAGTCTGAATACCGCTGTGAACAAGTTGCGTGAAGTCCTGGGTGATTCGGCTTCCAGTCCACAGTATGTGGAAACCCTTGCTCGTCGCGGATATCGGTTCATTGCGCCAATCCGGAAAGCGACCTGGGGTGGGAGTGATTCGACTCAGGCCCGGGCGGCGATTCCGAACTCGCTCGAGGATTTGCGTGCCACGGAGGAACGCCTGTCTGGGCCCGCCGTCTCATCCGAAGGGGCGGCTCTCCACCCAGAGTTGGAAGTTCCCATTCCACCCCGCGGATTGACACGGGGATTGTTTGCAGTGGTGCAAATCATGTATCTGGCCTTCTACATCTCCGCGCTGTTCCGTTTGCACGCCGTGCAGGGGATCGCGGACTGGTTCCTGCCGGGCTGGAGTGCGACGGTGACAGTAGCTGCGGCGATGGTGACCGCGGGCGCCGGCATCCCGCTGCGCTGTTTCTTGATTTCAGCGGCAGGCTTCGATTACCGGCGCCTGGGCGAGAAGTTCCTGCACATGTTTCCGCTGATTTTGGCGCTCGATCTGTTGTGGGCGGTGGCGCCGTTTCTGCTTATGCAGAAGATAGGGATGGGCGCGGCTTTTGCCGCCACGGCAGCTCTGCTCTACGTGCCTTTCGCCGAGAGAACGCTGATTCGCCTGGCATATACGAAAGCTGGGGCTCTTTGATTTGGGGCCTGTGTTGAAAATATGAGGGAACTCATCTCACGTCAGCTGCGTATTCACGTCTAAAAGCAAGGGCGGAGGTGTGGGTTCGCGACAGGAGGATTCTATGAAGGGTTGGGCAGGGGTAATTCTCGGTCTCACTTTTTCGGCCACATTGCAAGTCCGCGCCGACGAATGGTCGAAAACGTTCAAACTTACGGGCAAGCCGGAACTACGGGTGGAGACCTCGGATGCCAACATTCGCATTTCCACGTGGGAACAAGACACGATTGAGGCCAAGGTCACGACCTTCCGCTACAAGATCGGGGAAAACGGTATCCGGATTGAAGATCATCAGGAGGGCGATAAAGTCGAACTCGAGGTTCGGTTCCCTCATCACAATTTCAACTTCGAAATTGGCAGCCATCATGTGGACATCGATATCCATATGCCGCGCGAAGGCCGCATCAATTTGCATACCGGCGATGGCAAGATCGACGTGAACAGCTTCAAGGGCGACATGGATCTGCGCAGCGGAGATGGCTCGCAGGAGATCGATGGGGTTGAAGGTAAGCTGCGTGCCACTGCCGGCGATGGACATATTCGGGCCCATGGCCGGTTTGAGGCGCTTGAATTGCATACTGGCGATGGCCGGGTTGAAGTTCGGGCGACCGCTGGTTCTTCGCTGGCCACCGGATGGAGACTCGAGAGTGGGGACGGCAGTGTCACTTTGGAGGTCCCGGAAAACCTTGCAGCCGATGTAGATCTGCACACCGGCGACGGCCATATCGATCTGGATTTGCCGGTTTCAACCCAAGGCAAAATTCGGGAGAACGAAGTTCACGGCAAGCTAAACGGAGGCGGAAATCCGTTGACAATCCACACCGGCGATGGCTCGATTCACTTGAGAAAGAGTTAAATGCCGCGCCATTCTTCGTTTTTCCCCCAGACAGGATGAGGGTACCTGCAATGGTAATCACACGCACCATTCTGACTGTCACAGCAGTCGCTTCACTTTTGGCGCTGGCGAATGCGCAACAGCCCTCTCGAACGGCCAAGCCGCAGCCCGTTCTGGACCTAACCTCCATGGACCGGAGCATCGACCCCTGCGTGGACTTCTACACATACTCCTGCGGGGGCTGGATGAAGAACAATCCGATTCCCCCAGACCAGTCCAGTTGGAGCGCGTATGGCAAGTTGCAGGACGAAAACCTTGGTCGCCTGCGCGGGATTCTCGAAGCAGCCTCTGCATCGGATGCTCAGCGCGATTCCGCGCACCAGAAAATTGGCGACTATTACGCCTCGTGCACAGACGAAAAGGCAGTAGAAGCGGCGGGCATAAAGCCACTCAATCGAAGCTTCGCCGGCATTGAGGGTATCCGCTCCAAACCAGGTCTGGCCGTACTCCTCGCCGATGGCATTTATGGCTTGCCCCTGTATCGGCGCGGGACTCTGTTTCACTTTCGCTCCGATCAGGACGCGAAGGATTCTGCACAGATCATTGCTGAGGCGGATCAAGGCGGTCTGGGATTGCCAGATCGCGACTACTACCTGAAGGACGACGAAAAATCACAGCAACTGCGCCAGAGTTACCTGGTACACGTGCAGAAGATGTTCGAGCTTCTCGGCGATAAGCCGGAAAGATCCGCCGCCGAGGCGCAGACCGTGATGCGCATCGAGACGGCCCTGGCGAAGGGATCAATGACTCGTGTGGAGCGGCGCGATCCGCAGAAGCTTTATCACAAAATGACGGTACAGGAGTTCGAAGCCCTGGCTCCTTCATTTCAGTGGAAGACTTATTTTGCGAAAGTGGGCTTGCCATCTCTTGCCAGTCTGAACGTTGCCACGCCAGAATTCTTCAAGGCGATGAACGCCGAGATCGAAAAGGAAGACTTGGCCAGCTGGGAGACATATCTGCGCTGGCATTTGATTCACGCCAATGCCCGCCATCTGTCTTCGGCATTCGTGAACGCTGATTTTGATTTCTACGAAAAGACCTTGCAGGGGGTTCAGGAAATTGAACCGCGATGGAAACGCTGCACGGAAGACGTGGACGATGATCTCGGTGAGGCGCTGGGGCAGGCCTATGTGGAGAAATACTTCAGCCCCGAAGCCAAGCGGCAAGCGGTCCGGATGGTGAAGGAGATCGAGAGCGCGATGGAGGCGGACATCGATACCCTGCCCTGGATGAGCGCCGGCACCAAACCGCTAGCCTTGGTGAAATTGCACGCCGTTGCCAATAAGGTTGGCTATCCCGACAAATGGCGCGATTACGGCAAACTTGAAATCATTCGCGGCGACAAGTTGGGCAACGTTCTGCGAGCTCGGCAATTCGAGTTCAATCGGCAACTGGCCAAAATCGGAAAGCCCGTGGACCGCGGAGAATGGGACATGACTCCTCCGACGGTCAACGCCTATTACAACGATCAAATGAACGACATCAATTTTCCGGCGGGCGTGTTGCAGCCGCCGCTTTTCGACCCTAGTTCCGATGCCGCACCCAACTATGGCAACACCGGCGGCACCATTGGACACGAACTCACCCACGGCTTCGACGATGCAGGCCGCCAGTACGATGCTCAGGGCAATCTGCGCCAGTGGTGGACCCCGGACGACGAAAAGGAATTCATAAAGCGAGCCACCTGCATCGCAGACCAGTATTCCGGCTACACCATCATTGACGACATCAAGATCAACGGAAAACTCACACTGGGTGAGGATGTCGCCGATCTGGGCGGACTGATTCTGGCTTACATGGCGTGGAAGGAAGACACCCAGGGACAAAACCTGCAGCCCCTGGATGAACTCACCCCCGAGCAGCGTTTCTTCGTCGGCTACGGCCAGAGCTGGTGTGCCAATGAACGAGACGAGAACAGGCGTCTGCGCGCGACGGTGGATCCGCATTCTCCCGAGCAATATCGCGCCAACGGTGTGGTCTCAAACATGCCCGAATTCCAGCAGGCATTCCATTGCAAAGTAGGATCGCCGATGGTGAATCAAAATCGCTGCCGCGTGTGGTAGAGGAATCGCTGCTAAGAGTCCTACTCCAGTTCGGACTTGTCGGGGTTGTAGTAGAAGCGAAAACGCAAGGCGAGATACTGCCCACCGAAATCACTGGGTAAGGGGGGGAAGGGGTTCGAAGCGGTGATACCGCCCCAGGCCGCGCGATCGAGAGCGACGTCGCCGGAGGAATCTGTCAACTTCATGCCCGCGACCTTGCCATCCTTGGTGATGGCAAACTCGATCGCCAGCTTGCCCTTCTTCATGACGGCAGATTCAGGAATGAGTCGATACCAATTCTCTTTGACGTCTTGCAGAATGCGCGCGAGATAAGGTCCGAAATCCACTCCCTGCGTATCGCTCAAGACTTCGAGCGCACCCATTTGGCGGCCATGGGCGCCGGTTCCTAAGCCGAAATCGCCTTCCTGGCCGCCTCCACCACGCCGCGTTGCCGCCTCACGGGTGGCTTCTTGAATGGCGGATCCAGGAGACATGGCGCCACCCAGTTTGAATGGATTCGGCTTGGCAGGAAGCTGCAGCTTGGCCACTGCATTGGCCTCGCTGGGCGGATGTTGCATCGGCTCCTGACCCGTCTGCTGCTGAGGTTGCTGATTTTGTGCCACCGCGGGCGCAGAGGGTGCCGCCGGCTGCGGCATTCGAGGGCCGTTCGGTCCGGGCGCGCCTGGAGGAGGAGTAGCGAGAATCTTCCGCAACTCCTTGGGATCGAGTTCGGGGTGGCGCGAGGTTGCGATGCGATCTTTGTCAGAAATGATGTTGGTGTTTGATTTACGTGTTAGCTTCTGCGCATCGGGGGGAAGCGCCAAGAATGTGACATCCTTACCGCGAGTTGCATCATTCGGTGAAACCACGATCACCGAGTGCCACGGCAAGTACTTTTCCAATCTTTCGATGTTGACCACCAGGATGATCAGCACAAGGTGTGTGATGATGGAAATCCACGCTGCTTCCCTGCGACGGGAGCGCGCCAAATCGTCCTGCAACTGGATGAGCAGGTGCGGCACACGAGCATCATCCAGGTCACGGTAAGCGGTCTCCCACCCCTCCGCGTCGTAAAGACCGAGCTGTTGTTCCGCGGGGGGAGGCTTGGGCGGCGCCACCGGGTCCTGGAATGGAATTTGCGTAATCGGCATGCGTCAGTCTTGGCTGATTAGACACGCAATCGAGACGCTGCGTTCGATCCCGCGTTTCACGGAAGAATGCACTTCGACGGCTGCCGCCAAGTTGTCTTTATTTTCGCATCTTTCAGGCGATTCTGCTCACTACGAATGGGCTGAGACTTCGGGGCGTAAACATTTGTAAACCTCGGCGCTGGTGCAGTTCGTCATAAACGGACTCAGCAGAAAACAACGCACAACGCAATTCCCTTAATCGGCAATCGCAAATCGGGCATACCAGGTCAGCGCGTAGCCCCAGCAATAGTCGGGAGATCAACCTTTTTCCCGTGATCGCGGATAGCAGCGACGATGTCGAGGGCGAGCGCGAGCGCCCGGCGGCCGTCTTCGAGGGAAACGGCGGGAGCAGAACGATGACGCACCGCATTCAAGAATGACTTCAGCTCCGCATGCAAGGGCTCTTCTGAAGCCACCGCAGGCTTGGCAACTTTAATCTGCGGATTCGCGGACGGAGCGCCGGCGGCTTCGCTGTCTCCTGCGACGGTGAAGACCAGCACTTCCTGGCGTCCGTAGTCGAGAGACACGTACTGGCGTGGCTGGAAAAAACGTACCTTGCGCACCCGCTCGGTGGAAACGCGGCTAGCGGTGAAGTTGGCCACGCAGCCTGATTCGAACTCCAGCCGCACATTGGCTATATCCACTTTGCCGGAAAGAATAGGCAGCCCGACAGCGCGGACTTCTTTTACCGTCGAATCGGCGAACGCCAGCACTATGTCAAGGTCGTGGATCATGAGATCGAGCACCACATCCACATCCAGCGAACGTGGCGAGAACACGCTGAGCCGGTGCACCTCAAAAAACATGGGCTGCGTTAGCAAAGGAATGGTGGCACGGACAGCAGGATTGAAGCGCTCCAGGTGCCCGACCTGGGCTATTCTTTTGTGGTCCGCGGCCAGTTGCACTAGGGTGTCGGCCTCGGCGAGCGACGACGCCAGTGGTTTCTCGATCAAAACGTCTGTGCCCGATTCCATTAGCGCGCGGGCGACCGCAAGATGATGTGCAGTGGGCGCCGCTACCGACGCCGCTCGGACTTCGCTGTGAGTACTGAGCATCTGTTTCGCGGACCCGAAGGCGCGGCAGCCAAACTCGCGGGCCACGGCATCGGCGCGGTTCAGGTCAGGATCTACAACCCCCACCAGGCGTACAGGTTCACCTTGCTGCTCGAGTTCTTTGTAAACGCGAGCATGATTTCGTCCGAAAACGCCCACTCCTACCACGGCGACCGGGATCTGATGGTTGGCTTGCAGGCAGGATTCTCACGCGGCTGGTTGCCGGCAACAAATTGTAACCGCAAAACCGGTAAAGAACATCTGGAACGCTATCTCATACTCTGTAGCTCGCATAGGCTGATGCAATCAACTGGTTTACGGTAGAGATGTCAGCGCTTAATAGTTTAGGGAGACTCACTGATCTTACCATTTCAAATATTTTCACGACTTTTGCCTGGTAGGGCCACTTGAAATTATCGCAACGTACCCCTGTTCACAGTAATCCTGCTCAGTTGGATGATCGTGTTGTTCGAATACTGCTTCCAGGCTCCCGCCAATCGCATTGGCTCCTACGAATTCAACGCGGCACAGCTGAAGACCATTCCGGAAGTCATTACTCTCGTGGTTTTTTCCGTTTTCTCAGTTTCTTATTTGAAGCAGCCGATTCGATGGAACCACGTTGCCGGCTTCGGAATGATCATCATTAGTGCCGTCGGCATAATTTTCAAAAATGGTAGAGACAGAGCGTCAACCTGGGGTAAAGACTTTCCGGAGCGAGCTGTGCCTTTACAGCGATCAGTGCAACAAATCGACAAATTGCTAGTGCCGGAAATGACGCACTCCGGTGAAAATCATGGCCAGACCCAAGCGGTCAGCCGCTTCAATGACGGTGGAATCCCGCTGCGAGCCCCCGGGTTGAATGATGGCGGTGGCGCCGGCCTTGGCGATTTCTTCCACCCCGTCGGGGAAAGGGAAAAAAGCGTCAGAGGCCGCCACAGTTCCTTTCAGCGCAAGTTGGGCCTTCATGGCGCCGATCTTGGAGGAGTCGACTCGACTCATCTGGCCCGCTCCAACTCCGACCGTTTGCCCGTCGCGGGCATATACGACGGCATTGGATTTGACGTGTTTGCATACCTTCCAGGCGAAGAGAAGGGCGCGCTTTTCCTCTGCCGTGGGTGCGCGCTTTGTGACCACTTTCAGATCCGATTCCTGAAGTGAGCGGGTGTCGGCGTCTTGTACCAGCATTCCTCCGGAAACATTCTTGAGTACCCATTTCTGATTTGCGGAAACGACTTCGACCAGGCGCAAATTCTTCTTGGAAGCAAACTTAGCTATGGCAGGTTCGTCGAAGGCGGGGGCCGCAATGACTTCGAGGAACAGCTTGTGCATTTCGTCGGCGGCCTCGCTGTCCACCGGGCGGTTTGCGCCGATTACTCCGCCGAAGGCCGAAACAGGGTCGCATTCCAAAGCGCGCTGGTAAGCTTCGGCCAGGGTCTTCCCAGTAGCCACGCCGCAGGGATTAGTGTGCTTGATGATGGCGCAGACCGGCTCCTCGAATTCCTGGGCCAGGTCCCAGGCGGCCTCTAAGTCCACAATGTTGTTGTAGGAAAGGTCTTTACCCTGGAGCTGGCGGGCGTTGGCCACGCCTGCGTCCGAGCCGTCCGAATACATGGCGGCTTTCTGATGCGGGTTTTCACCGTAGCGCAGATCGAGCTTTTTCTGGAACGAGAGACGCAAAGTCTGCGGAAAGCCTTCTGCACCGCGGAGCTGGAAATTGCCATTGGTGCTGACACGCTCCAGAGTGGACGCGATGGACGAATCATAAGCCGCAGTAGTCGCGAACGCCTTCTGCGCGAGACGCCACTTGGTGGCGAGTGAGAGGCTGCCGCCGGAACTGGTCATTTCTTCAGCAATGGCGTGGTAATCAGCGGGCGAGATTAGGACGGCGACATCGTGAAAATTCTTGGCGGCGGAGCGGATCATCGAAGGTCCCCCGATGTCGATGTTCTCGACCAGTTCCTCGAACTGCACATCCGGCTTGGTCGCGGTCTTCTCGAAGGCGTAAAGGTTCACCACTACCATGTCAATTGGCGCAATGTCGTGTTCAGCAACGGCTGCAACGTGGGCGGCATCTTGGCGCCGGTGAAGGATTCCGCCGTGCACCTTGGGATGCAGCGTCTTCACGCGGCCGTCGAACATTTCGGGGAAGCCGGTAAGCTCCGAAAGGTCCCTGACCGCGATCCCGGAGTCGCGCAGCAACTTCGCCGTTCCCCCAGTTGAAATCAGCTCCACGCCCAGTTCGGCCAGTCTCCGCGCGAAGTCCGGCAAGCCGGTCTTGTCGGTGACACTGAGAATGGCGCGCCGAATCTTGGTTTGGGCTGGAGACATTGAGCGGCCTCGGCGGATGATGTGCGGAGCTGACAAGGAAAATTCTATCAGCAATTGCACATCTGCCGAGCAGAACCGGAGGAGCCTAAAGATTTAGATAGAGTGAAACCGGGTCCAAAAATAAACGAGGGTTGACCGCTTGTAACTAACCTTCCGCGCTAGACTTTTGCCTTAGCCTTCAGCTTGACCCCGCCCTCCGCCAGTTCGACCGAATATTCCACGCTTTCGCAGCTGTACCGCTTGCGAATTTGCTGGGTCTTCTTCTGCACGAAGGTGGCGAAAGATTCGAGATCACCGGAAACATTTTCTCCAGCTTTTTTCTTGGCCGCGACCAAGGCATTGTACAGGCGCTCGACTTGCTCGTGTTCCTTCTTGTCAACTCGCTTCAACGTGAAGGGTTGCGACGCCGGTGTCTCTAGCGCCGGGGCAGCTGCCACTCCTGCAGCTGCAGCCTCGGCCGCCGCGGCGTGATTCACCCCGTACACGGTGGGGTGCTGAGGCTCGTGTTCTTCCTCACGCACTCCCTGGATCGAGAGCAGCGCGTCCTGAGGCCGTCGGTAGCCCTCTTCCCGAATGCGAGCTTTCTTGCGCCATAGGTCGCTGTATATGGCATAGCGCTGGGCCATTTCGTTGTAGCGGAAACGTTGCGTAAAGTTCATGCGGCCGCCGTCGGAAAACTTGCGCAGCAGCGCCAGTACCTTCCACTCGATGTCGGTGGGAGGCCGCTTTGCGGGATTGTTGAAATAGATCTCGTACTCGATCTTCAACCGCCGCAGCTGCGAGTCGAGAACATTCAGTTCTTCGTCGGTGGTCACGCGAGAGCCTCCAGAACCTAGTGTAGGAGGTGTCGGCCTGGGCAGCGAGGTACCCGTCGGGCACCGAGGTCATGGTACGAAAGTACCCTGGGGCGGCAATTGGCTTTAGGCTTTAGTTCTTGGCTTGGGTCGCTGCGGGCTAAACGGCTACTTCCCCGAACTTGACGCCATCTTCTTGACCATGGCCAGGACCAGCTTGCGGTCGCTATCGTTCAGGTTGGTGGCGTAGCGGCGAATCTGGCTCAAGAACCGTAGTTCATCATCGGAAAGCTGAGGCAGGCCCTTGGATCCGTTCGCGTGGCCTGACTCGGAGAAGAATTGCGAAAGCGCGATCTCCATGGCGCCAGCAATTTTCGACAGCGTGTCGAGCGAAGGAATGGTATGGCCGTTTTCCACTCGCGAAAGATAGCAGCGCAGCAGGCCGGTGCGTTTCTCAATGTCGCCCTGGGACATGCCTTTCTGCAGCCGGTAGTTTCGAATGGTCTCGCCTATGTTGATGGTGGGGAGCATGACTAGGATGCGTGCATAGTAACCACATCGGAATCGTCTGGCAAGAGGAAATTAGTGCCATGTGGAAAATTGAGACTTGACAAACCGGCGGCCCGCAATTTGCACAGAGTTCACGGAATTATTTGTGCGATCGCGCACGCTGCAACCGTCTGATCCCTATCGCAATTAGCGGCCTCTTCTTATTTCTTGAGAGTATCGGCCAAAAACGTGATCGTTCTTTTCCAGGCATCAGCGGCGTCGTCGGGGCGGTACCCGGCTTTGTTATAGGATTTTCAAAGCCATGGCCTGCATCGGGATACATCTTGATCTCGACCCTTTTGCCAATTTGCTTCAAAGTTGCCTCAAACATTTTCACTGACTCCGGCGGGATGCCCTGATCGTTTCCCCCGAAGATCCCGAGAATAGCCGCATTGATCTTGTTTAGCGCCTCCGAGTCCGTGGCGAGATGGCCGTAGTGGATAACGTCGGCGGCCAGCGTGGGCTCTTGTAACGCCACGTCCAGCGAATAGCCGCCGCCCATGCACCAGCCGATGGAACCTATGCGGTCTTTCCTCGCCTTGGGCTGCGTCGGGAGAAATTCAAAAGCAGCGTGAAGATCGCGCTTGGCCCGGTCTTCCGGCAAGCCGCGCATCAGTTGGTGGGCAAGTTCGGGGTTGTCTGCGACCGTGCCACGATAGAGGTCCACAGCCAGCGCCACGTAGCCCTGGTCGGACAGCTTCGAGGCTTGTTCCTTCACCCATTCGTTGAGTCCCCAATATTCGTGGATAACGATGATGGCGGGAAACGGTCCCTTCCCCGGCGGTGTGTAGAGCATGCCTTGTACGGTCTCGCCGCCGCTCTTGTACGAAACGTTCTTGCCCTCGGCAGCGAACGAGGCCAGGGCGAAAACAATGACGAGTAAACCCAGAGCAATGTTTTTCAGGGGATTCATCCTCGGGACCCTCACAACTCTAGCTCCATATAGATGGCGCCTGCAATGGGGTTTGGGCGATAGGGGGGGATCTCCTTGAAGCCCATTTTGCGATACATCGCTACAGCGTCGCCCATCAACGGTTCGACCGTATCGAGCCGCATACGGTGATAGCCGATCCGTCGTGCCTCGGCAATGACGCACTCCGCCAGCGCTCGTCCCAAGCGTTTTCCGCGAAATTCAGGGCGGAGATAAAGCCGCTTCATTTCACAGATATTGTCGCCCAGTCCGTGCAGCGCCACGCAACCAGCGACTTTGCCTTCATATTCCGCTAACAGCAGACGGCCGTCCGGAGGCGCATAATCGCCGGGAAGGGCAGCTAGTTCTTTGTCGAAATTCTGGAAGCAGAGGCTGAAGCCGAGAGATTGAGCGTACTCCAGAAATAATTCGCGGGCTTGGGCGATTTGGGTCGACGTCTGGGCTGGGATGACTGCCAAGTTCTTCACCACAGGGGCACAGAGTGCACGGAGGCATTCAACGGGATTGTGCGTTCGGCTTTCATTTTCTCTGTGCCCTTTTGGTCGAGCTGGTGTCGGCCTACCCCATCAGCAACCCGCCGTTCACATTCAGCACGTGACCTGTAATGTATGACGCCTCTTCCGACGCAAGGTAAGCCACCGCATGGGCAACATCCTCCGGCGATCCGACCCTGCCAAGTGGAATTTGTTTAACGGCGTTCTGCTTAAACTCGTCGCCGAGGCCAGCCGTCATGGCGGTTTCGATGAGGCCAGGCGCCACTGCGTTGCAGGTTATCGTGCGGGATCCGACTTCGCGGGCGATGGCCATGGTGAGCCCGATCAGTCCCGCCTTGGATGCCGCGTAGTTGGCCTGGCCCGCCTGGCCCATCTGCCCGAAGACACTCGCGATGTTGATGATCCGTCCCCAACGCTGCTTGAGCATGGAACCGATGACTTGCTGTATGCAGAGATATGCCGAGGTCAGATTCGTGCTGAGTACAGCGTCCCAGTCGGAACGCTTCATGCGCATTACGAGCTGATCGCGTGTAATCCCGGCGTTGTTGACCAAAATGTCGATCTTGCCGAATTGAGTAATCACCGCTTTGCAGGCGGACTTGATCTGCGCTTCGTCGCTGACGTCAACCTTGAAGGTCGCAGCTTTCCCGCCTGCCCCGGAAATTTCCCTTACCAGTTCATTAAGCTTCTCCTGATTGCGCGCCGCCAGGGCGACAGTAGCCCCTGTACTCGCCAGCTTCAGCGCGCAACTCCGCCCAATTCCCTGCGACGCGCCAGTGACCAGCGCAACTCGGCCGGAAATATTCATGGATTCTCCTCGGGAGCTGAGAAACGGGAATTATAAGCTGCCCGGAACGCATCGCCGGGAGAAAGAAATAGGCCTAGACCCGGCGCAGAGGCCATAGGAGAACTTCCAGCCTGCGAGCAAAATGCAGCAGCGGAGCGGACTTCGGTAGCCCGACACCGGCAGCCTGTGCCATTGTGTTGACCATGAAATCCGCGTGGGCATCCTGCAAGGGCCACGGCTGGTGATGAATTTCGCCGCGATAGACGCACCCGCGATGGACCGAGTACAGGCAATAGCGTTCGGTCAGCCAGCGCTCGATGCTGTCGTTGTCACGGATCTGCACGTCAGCAACCGGCCCATACCTGGCAATGAGCTCCGCGGCTGTGCCATGCCGGCGCGAGTGGTAATGAATCGCTCCATCGAGTTCTTCACATCTCATCGCGGCATGAAAATAAGGCAGATGATACAACGCCCGCGCCGCCCATACGGCGGGCAGATTGGCGGCATCGAGGCTGAAGAAATAAACTCCGGGTTTGCCGCCATACGTTACATAGGTTCGCACGTTCAGCTCGGGGAACCTGGAGAGTCCGGGCAGCGCGGGAAGTCCCGGAGCGCGTACGCCGCTCATGCGGAAAGGCGTGACGGCCACCCAACTTTGGCCGCCCCACGTATCGAGCGTTAGCCCCTGTGGGACCAGACCCCGCAGAGCGTCATTCGCCACAGGCCAGTGTGCAAACACTAGATCATGCCAGATTTGTTTCATCACCCACGGACCGGAAGGCAAAGGCCAGGGGCGATGCTCGGTCATCTGCAGCAGAGGATCCACGACTCCAGTGTAGGTGGAAACTTCCCCGCAGGTGAAGTCGCCACGATTGGCTCGCACCGGGCATTCTTACCAAGTGCCGGTATCACTTTGTCAACCGCATTGCGCGTCTGCAGGCAGACCAGTACCATTCAAAAACACTCCCATGCCCAATGCTACGATCTCCGAAGTGAGCCATATGCCAGACTCTTCCGATTCCAACGCCGAGATATCGCTTGAGGCCGACAAACCCGCGGTAGTAGAAACGCCCTCAGTCGAGGTCTTCGCCGTATTCGGCGCTGAGCCCGAGATCCAGGCCTATGCGATGGCCAAATACTCGCGGTCTGCCCTTTCCATGAAGGAGTCGCTAAAGGAGATCAGCCAGCAGAAGGCGGAAAAGTTTCTCAACACTTTTTACTTCCAGTACGGGCACCGCTCGATCGCCGATTTGGCGCACATTGCGCTGGCGGTAGAGAAGCTGTCGATTCTTGCCGCCATCGAGCTGGCCGACGAACAGCGTTGGGACGGACAGGAACGATCCACCCGCTATCAGGATTTCAAGAAAAGCGGATGCTTCACTCCCGACTTTGGTAGCGACGAACAAGCGCGCACGCTGTACCGCGAAACCGTGAGTTTTTTGTTCGCTGAATACGAAGCGCTTTCGGCGCACATGACGCAACACCTGATCAGCATTACGCCCAAGCCCGCAGACATGAAGCAGGAGACTTACGAGCGCACGCTGAAGGCACGGGCTTTCGACATCACTCGCTATGTGTTACCGCTGGCCACAAACACGTCGCTAGGCGAGATCGTTAACGCGCGCACCCTGGAAACGCAGGTGTCGCATCTGCTCTCGCACACGCATGCCGAATTGCGGCGGCTGGGCGTGCTGCTCAAGGAAGCCGCGACTTCACCGGCCTACAACGTAAATGCCGAGTCGCTGGGTGAATTAGTGGAACGCATTCGGGCTCTAAACTCCGCACTCGGGGCGCAGGCAGAGCAGGAATTGCTCCGCGAAGTACGTGTTGCCCCCACGCTGGTGAAATACGCTGACCCCAATCAATATGAGATAGAGACTCGCCGAGATCTTCGCCAGGCCGCCCGTGAACTGATGAAGACCGAGTCGGTCGCGCCCTCGAAGGCGATTGTCGATCTGCTCGACGAAGAACCGCTCGAAGTGGAAATTGCCACGACACTGCTCTATGAACACTGCCATTATTCCTACCGTCAGATTCGCCAGTCGGTACAAGTGTCGGGAGAGCGGTATCGCAGAGAGATCATCGATCTTGGCCTGCGCCACCGCGGGAAGCATGACGAAATGGCGCGTGCTTTCCGCGCCGGACAGCAATTCCGCTTCGACATTCTCATGGATATTGGTGGATTCCGGGACATGCACCGTCACCGGCGCTGCATCCAGCTGATGCAGGGATTCACCACGCACCACGGCTACGAAATGCTGCTCGATGTGGAAGATGCCGGAGTGCGCCATCGTTACCAGACCGCGATGCAGCGTGCGCAAACCGCGGTGGAGAATTTGGCCAAGCGAGACGCAGCGGGCGCCGCGGAAAACTCGCAGTATGGGATACCTCTTGCCTTCCGCAAGCGTGCCCTCTTCAAAATGGATTTCGCTGAGGCCGTTTACATTTCCGAGTTACGGACCACCCCGGCAGGACACGTTTCCTACCGCAACGTAGCCCATGCGATGTATGAGGCCGTGGTGCGGAAGTATCCGGCACTGGCAAAGTATTTCCGCGTGCATGATGTGACGGTGCCGGTGGATTTGCTGCAGCGCTGAAGAGACCAAAAGGGGCTCACCTTCAATTGCGACCTCGGTTTTTGTGGTAACGTCTAGATTTATCTTGATACCCCAAGGAGAACGGGCAGTCGCGGCGGTTTGCGCTGGAACGGGCGCTGGAGCATTACCTCCACAATGTGGTTCCCTGGCAACGCCTGGTGACGTCTGGATCGAATCCATTCACGAGGAGCAGGTCCTCAAAGGGCGCGGCCTCAGGATGGCAGCGGGGAAGGCGCTGCCCCAGTTATTGCCCATTTCGGAACGTTATTCACAGCAATTTCTCCGATTCGCCTTTTATTCGCTTCCGGCTGTCTGTATAATCCGGCCAGATTAGTTCTGCACTCTTTAAAAGGAGCCACACTCCCATGGCAGATGAACGGGGCAAGGCAATTGAGCTGGCGGTGTCACAGATTGAAAAGCAGTTTGGCAAAGGTTCGATCATGCGGCTGGGCTCGAAGGAAGCCATCGTCCCTATCGCTGTGATCTCGACCGGCGCCATCTCCTTCGATGCGGCCTTGGGAGTGGGAGGCTTTCCACGCGGTCGGGTGGTTGAAGTCTTCGGCCCGGAGTCATCGGGCAAGACCACAATCACCCTGCAAGTGATTGCAGAAGCACAAAAAACCGGGGGCATGGCCGCATTTGTGGACGCAGAACACGCTCTCGACCCCGGCTATGCGAAAAAGCTGGGCGTGGACGTCGACAACCTGCTGGTCTCGCAGCCCGATTACGGCGAACAGGCGCTGGAAATTACCGAGGCGCTAGTGCGCTCGAATGCCATTGATGTGCTGGTTGTGGACTCCGTCGCCGCGCTCGTGCCCAAGGCCGAACTCGATGGCGAAATGGGCGACAGTCATATGGGTCTGCAGGCGCGGCTGATGTCGCAGGCGCTGCGTAAGCTGACGGGAACGGTTTCCAAGTCGCGCACCTGTCTCATCTTCATCAACCAAATCCGCGAAAAAATCGGCGTGATGTTCGGTAATCCGGAAACAACGACTGGCGGGCGCGCGCTAAAGTTTTATTCATCGGTGCGGGTCGACATTCGCCGCATTGCCGCCATCAAAGACGGAGACCTGGTCACAGGTTCGCGCACCAGAGTAAAAGTCGTGAAGAACAAAGTCGCCGCGCCCTTTCGCGAGGCCGAATTCGACATTCTTTACGGCGAGGGCATTTCGCGCGAAGGAGATCTGCTCGATCTGGCCGTGAACAGCAACCTACTCGAAAAATCTGGCTCCTGGTTCAGCTACAAAGGCGAACGCATTGGCCAGGGCCGCGAGAACGCCCGTCAGTTCCTCAAAGACAATAAAGACACCATGGGCAAGCTTGACGCCGAGGTGCGTAAGGCGCTGGGTTTGGTCCCTACGGCTGCGCCCACCGCCGTCCCGGCCCCTGCGCAAGCGCCCGGTGCACCCCAGGGGGCGCGCGTTACAACCATGCCGACTGGCACCGATGGGGCCAAGGTACCCGTGGCCGCGCGCCGGTAAGTTTCCCTGTGGGCGTAGTGCTTATGCTCTGCGCCTCACGGAGTTCTCATTGCTATCTCTGCTGTCCGCCGCATAGAATCTTCTATTCGCGCATCTGCACGCGGGCTTGTCTACGGAAGACTCGCTTCCGCCTACGCAAGGGGACTATTGAACAAGGGCATCGCTATTTATCCCGGGTCGTTTGATCCGCCCACGAATGGTCACCTCGACCTGATTGAGCGAGGCAGCAAGATCTTTGAAGAGTTAGTCGTGGCAATCCTGCGCAACTCGGAAAAGAGCCCGATGTTCAGCGTGGCGGAGCGCTTCCAGATGCTCACGACTCTGACCGCGCACTTGAAGAATGTGCGGCTCGATACCTTCGGCGGCTTGATGGTGGAATACGCGAAATCAATCGATGCGACTTGCGTGCTGCGCGGCATCCGCGCCATCAGCGACTACGAATACGAATTGCAAATGGCGCTTCTGAACCGCAAGCTTGAGCCCACGCTGGAGACGGTTTTCATGATGCCCGCCGACAAGTATTCTTATGTCAGCTCCCGTCTGGTGCGCGAAGTGGCTCAGCTCGGAGGACCAGTCAAAGGGCTGGTGCCGGAGGTAGTGGAGCATAAGCTGAGGCAAAAACTGGAGCCAGCCTACAAGCTGCAAAATATCCGTGGGATCGTCGAAACCCCGAGGAAAAGGAAAAAGAAAGCATGAGTACTGCGACCAGCGAAGCCCTAAGACTTACCGAACGAATCCAGCGAATTGAGCCGTCAGCTACCATGGCGGTGGTTGCTGAAGCGGACAAGCTACGAGCTAAGGGAGTCGACGTAGTTGATTTCGGCGCCGGAGAACCGCACTTCGCTACGCCGCAGCACATCAAAGACGCGGCCATTGCCGCGATCCAGGGCAATTTCACCAAATATACCGCGGTGGCTGGTACAACGGAATTGCGCGATGCGATTGTGCACCGTCACGCCGTAGATTTCGATTCTGACTACGGTCGCGACCAAGTCATTGCCTCCGTGGGAGGCAAGCAAGCGCTGTTCAACGCGATGCAGGTTCTGGTCGACCACGGCGACGAGGTGATTCTGCCGGTTCCCTACTGGGTTTCGTTCAAAGACATTATTCGTTACGCGGGCGGCCAATGCGTGCTACTGCAGTCCGACGAAGGACGAGGCTTTCGGGTTACCGCCGACATGGTTGCGAACTTGATCACTTCGCGGACCAAGGCCATCATTCTCAACTCGCCGTCGAATCCATCGGGCGCGGTGATGAGCCCGGAGGATATGACCGAACTCATCCGCCTGGCGCAGGAGCGCGGCATCTGGGTTCTGTCCGACGAGTGCTACGTTTACCTGAACTACACCGGCAAGAACTTTTCCGTGGGATCGTTGCGCCAATACCAAGAGCGCATCGTCGTCTTGGGCTCACTGTCGAAGACCTATGCCATGACCGGCTGGCGTCTGGGCTACGCTCTCGCCCCCGCCCCAGTTGTGAGCGCCATGGCCAAGCTGCAAAGCCAATCCACTTCCAATCCCACTTCGATCGTACAGAAGGCCGCGGTTGCAGCTTTGCATGGACCGCAAGAGTGCGTTGAGCAGATGCGGCGCGAATATATTGAACTGCGTGACCATGTGGTGAAAGGATTACGCTCCATTCCGGGGGTGACCTGCACCATGCCCGAGGGTGCCTTCTACGCCTACCCAAACATTTCGTCTTTTCTGGGGCGGGGAAACGTGAAGTCGGCGTCGGACGTGGCCGGACGGTTGCTCCGCGAAGCGCACGTGGCTACGGTGCCGGGCGAAGGATTCGGCACCAGCGACCACATCCGCGTTTCCTACGCCACCTCGAAGGCGGAATTGGATCGCGGCCTGGAGCGCATGCGGAAGTTTTTTGCGGCGCTATAAGGCACCGTTTGTTGGAATCGCTCAGCCAACCGGTTTGGGCACGGCTTCAGCCGTGCCGCCTAGGGCCCACCACAAGAATGGGCTTTAGCCCCTGGGATCCTCGGATACAAGCAGGGTTTGAGTTTGAAAAAGGGCCGTTCCATCCGGGAGCGGCCTTTTATATGGTTGAACATGGCAAGTCTTTATCCACTTTTGATGTTACCGGGCTTCGATCCGCGGCCCTGGGGCGGTTACGACCTGTCGCCGATTTATCCGAATCACAAGTTCGCAGAGAGAATTGGCGAAGCCTGGCTCACGGGGGACGATTGCAAAGTGGCAAACGGTCCACTGAAGGGAAAGACTCTCTCACAGCTCAGTGAGCAGTATCAACGAGAGTTAGTGGGCGATGCGGCACGCGATGCGCGGCGATTCCCGTTGCTCCTGAAGTTTCTTTTTCCGCAGGAGAAACTGTCAGTGCAAGTTCATCCCGACGATGAACGCGCCCATCAGATCGGCCAGCCGTGGGGCAAGACCGAGTGCTGGTACGTGGCGCATGCCAAACCCGGATCGCAAATCGCGCTGGGACTCAAGCCCGGCGTGACCACTGCTCAACTGGAGCAGGCGATCCACGACAAATGCGCCGAAGACCTGCTGAACTGGCTCAATGTTTACTCGGGAGACATGATTTACGTTGCAGGCGGGACCGTGCACACGCTAGGCCCGGGTTCGGTGATTGTAGAAACCCAGCAACAGTCGGATACGACCTATCGGTTGTACGATTACGGGCGTCCGCGGGAATTGCATCTCGAAGACGGGCTGGCGGCGGTGAACGAGAGAGTTGCCTCCGGAAAGGTCATTCGGCCGGCGCCAAAACAGATCGGTAAAACGAACAATCGACAGGCCCACTTGATCGCCGCTCCCTATTTTGTGGTGGACATGTTCGAGATCAGGGAAGAACTAGAACTTTCTACGCGTGACGACTCTGGCAACCGTTCGGTGCAGATTCTGGTTGCTGTCGAAGGATGCGGCGTGGTCGAGATCCCAGGACTGGAGCCCATCACATTGGCCAAGGGCGACGCCGTGGTCGTGCCCGCCCTGCTTGATAAATTCAGGGTGCGACCGCAGTGGACGCTCGAATTCTTGAAGTCGTATGTGCCGGGCAAGATTTTGCCGGAGCCCGAAACCAGAATGTAGTGATGTGCGGTCTTGGACGATTGATCATTGCTGCTGGAATCGGTGAAAATCAGTGAGGGAGAATTCTAATTTCTACCCCGTAATTCTGGCTGGGGGCCGAGGTACGCGCTTCTGGCCATTAAGCCGGAAGAAGCGCGCCAAACAACTTCTTGCGCTCGATGGCCGTCAGAGCATGATCCAGCAGACGGTGGCGCGCCTGCAGCCGATGGCTCCGGCGAAGCGTTTCTGGATCATCACGAACCACGATCTCCGGCCTCGAATCTTGCGCCAGCTCCCGAAGTTGCCCAAACCGCAAGTACTCGCTGAGCCAGCTGGGCGGAACACCGCTCCTGCGATCGGACTCGCCGCTTTTCTCTTACTGAAGGCCGATCCCGATGGTGTGATCGGCATGTTTCCCTCCGACCACGTCATAGCCGACGAGAAGCGTTATCGCCACACACTGCAGCGTGGAATTGAAATCGCCAGCACGGGCGAAAACATCGTTGTACTCGGCATCAGGCCAACACGGCCTGAAACCGGCTATGGCTACGTGGAGGCGGGAGCGGCTTCGGACGCAAACGTCTGCAGTGTCCGTCGCTTCACAGAGAAGCCGGACGACAAAACCGCCGCCGAGTTTGTTGCAGCCGGGAACTATTTCTGGAACAGCGGGATGTTTCTGTGGAGTGCTCGAACCCTAGCCAACGCCTTGCGCGAGCATCTGCCGAAAACCGCGCCACTACTCGAAGAGATTGCCGCTGCCTTCGGCACGCGCAGGTTTGCTGCCACTTTCCAAAAGCTGTATCCGAAGTGCGAAAACATTAGCGTGGACTATGCCGTGCTCGAACCGCGCTCGGCAAAAGGCGAACAGGGCGGGAACATGTTTTGCTTGCCGGCGGAGTTCGGTTGGAACGATCTGGGCTCCTGGACGGCACTGCACGAGCATCACACCGCCAAGAGTCGCCCGCGGGAAAACAATCTCATTGCCAGCTCCGGCCACTTCGTTCTGAACGCTCAGGGCAATTATGTGCACGCCCCGGGCAAATTTGTGGCGGCCGTGGGAGTAAGCGATCTGGTGGTGGTGGAAACTGAGGATGCTTTGCTGATCACAACTCGCCAGCGAGCGCAAGACGTCGGCAAAATAGTAAAGTACCTTGACGAGAAAAAGTTGCACAAGCTGGTGTGAGACCAAAGCTCCGTCAGCTGCGACCAACGTTGTTTCTGAGATGCGACAAACTGAATCCTAACCACGAGCTACCAACCAGCAAAATCAATGGCCCAGGAGATAAAATTCGGCACGGATGGCTGGCGCGGCATCATAGCTGACGACTTCACCTTCGAAAACGTGCGCCGCGTAGCGGGCGCGATCGCCTCCTATGTATTGAAGCACGAAGATAGTCAGCAGGGGGTCTTCGTTGGGTACGACACCCGCTTCGCTTCACCAGCAGCAGCACGGGTGGCGGCAGAAACCGTTGCGGCGGCTGGAATTCCGGTTAAACTCGCCAACGATTTTGTGCCCACTCCTGCGGTCTCGTACTCGGTGAAACAGCAGAACGCCGCCGGCGGAATAATGGTCACGTCCAGCCACAATCCCTGGAACTGGAACGGGGTAAAGTTCAAAGGCAAGTTCGGAGGCTCGGCCACGCCTGCCATTATGAAAAGAGTGGAGGAAGAGCTTCGCGCTGGCGCACTGCCAAAAGGAAACAAAGCGCACATTGAGGAGGTCGATTTGAAGCAGGCTTACGTTCGTGCGGCCTGCCGCTTCGCCGATATGGACCTCATCGGCCGAACAAAATTCAAATTCGTCGTGGATTCCATGTACGGCTCAGGCCGTGGCGTTCTGACCGGAATGTTCAGCGAGCGAGGAGTTCAGCATGTTGCCATCCGCCAGGAATTGAATCCACTGTTCCCCGACATCAATCCCGAACCCATCGAGCCACACACGGCCTTGCTGCAACAGACGGTGGTACGCGAGAGATGCGATGCCGGCTTGGCTACCGATGGCGATGCCGACCGCATCGGCGCGGTAGCCGAGGACGGAAGCTTTGTGGACTCGCACAAGATTTTCTCCATTCTGCTGCGTTGGCTCTTGGAGCGCAAAAAGTGGCCCGGCGATGTCGTCCGCGCATTCAACACTACGCGCATGGTCGACCGTATCGCCGCGAAGCATGGCCGCAAAGTCCATGAGTGTTCAATCGGTTTCAAGTACATTGCCGACTTGATGATGGAGCGGGACATCCTGATTGGTGGCGAGGAATCAGGTGGAATCGGCTACTCGCGGTACCTACCTGAGCGCGATGGAGTGCTGAACTGCCTGCTGTTGGCCAATGTCATGGCTGAGGAAGGCAAGCCATTGGGACAATTGGTTGCAGATGTGCAACGTGAGTTCGGCGCGCATCATTATGGGCGGCGCGACTTGCACATTTCTGAAGCCGTGAAGCAGTTTGCCATTCAGCGTGCACGAGCCGAAGGCACCGAGAGCTTGGGCGATTATCGCGTTATCAAGAAGGAACACATGGACGGCGTTAAGTTTTTTCTCGATGCGCCCACGAACGGGAATGGCGCTGAAGCCTGGATCTTGTTCCGCGCGTCCGGGACAGAACCGCTTCTGCGCCTGTACTCCGAGGCCGCTTCGCCCGAGTTGGTTCGCGAAATTCTCGCCAGCGCAGAACAGTTCGTAAGAAACAGCGGGTAGGGTCGCTTCCCCGAGACATCAACCTACCGTGCAACGAAATTGCCCCACCGTTTTCTGAGGGCCATCTTTTACGGCAGAAGTGCGATACTTCTGGCAGACATGAGTTTTGTATCCAGCCCGACCCCCTCCGATTCTCCAGACGCACGCCGCTACAACAGTATCCGGCGCTGGCTGGGGATTGCCGACTTTCTGCTTGGGCTTTTGCTCATGATTATCCTGCTGATCACGGGCTGGTCAGCTTGGTTGCGGGACCTTGCCTACCTCTGGGGTTTTCAGAACTACACGCTGGCTACATTTCTGTATGTACTGTTGTTGCTGGCGATTGGTAAGACGCTCGGTTTCGGCCTTGACTACTACGGTTTCCGGCTGGAGCGGGAGTTTCAACTTTCGAATCAACGGCTTCGCGCCTGGATATGGGATGAAGTCAAAGGCTTTCTCGTCGGCCTCATCCTGGCGGCGATCGTCGTCGAGTTGCTCTATTTCACAATCCGCCAATCCCCGCTGCATTGGTGGCTGATCATGTGGGCGCTCTTCATGGGGCTATTCATCCTGCTGGCCCAGCTTGCACCGGTAATCCTGTTTCCTATCTTCTACAAGTTTGAGCCGCTGGACAATGAAGACCTGCGTCGCCGTCTCGTACTTCTGAGTGAACGCGCCGGAACGCGCGTGCGCGGAGTCTATCGCTGGAAGCTTTCCGAAAAGAGCAAGAAAGCCAACGCGGCCCTTACCGGACTGGGCAACACGCGGCGCATCATCCTGGCCGATACTTTACTCGACCACTACGCTCCTGAAGAAATTGAAGCGGTGCTGGCCCACGAACTGGGACATCACGTCCACCGGCACATTCTGAAGAGCATTATGGTGCAGGCAGCGATTACTTTTGCTGGGTTCTGGGCCGCGAACTGGGTGCTTCATTACGCCGTTGACCAGCAAATGTTCGAAGAACTCTCTGACTTTGCCGACCTGCCTTTGCTCGTGCTGGTCTCTGCCTTACTTTCAGTGTTGCTGATGCCGGCGATGAATGCTTACTCGCGCTTCAATGAACGGCAAGCCGATCGGTATGCCTTCGAGTCCATCGTCAGCGTGGAGCCTTTCATTTCCGCGATGAACAAGCTGGCCAAGCAGAACCTTGCAGAGCGCACGCCTTCGGAGTGGATAGAATTGCTTTTTCACTCGCACCCCGCCATCTCCAAGCGCGTCGCGGCCGCTGAAGCATGGAGTCGGACGCAAGCGGCGGCAACTCCGAGCGCGTAACTCCTATTTCCTGCGGGGGCTGTCAGCGATTTCCGCGCTGTAATATCTCAGCCACACGTTGCAGGTCCTGTTCCGTATCCACTCCGACTGTGTCATATGGAGTCTCGCCCACATAGATCGGAATGCCGTTTTCCAGAAAACGCAGTTGCTCCAGCCGCTCGCTCTGCTCAAGCATGGACTCAGGCAGGCTCACGAATCGGTTGAGCGCGGCTTCGCGGTATGCATAAACGCCGAGATGTTTGTAATAACGCGGCTGTGTGCCGTCGCGGTCGAATGGAAGAGTGGCCCGCGAGAAATAAAGCGCTCGGCCATACAAATCGGTAACCACCTTTACCGCGTTAGGATTGGAGATGTCCGCCGCGCCGGCGGATGTCATCACGGTTCCCACCGTTACGGAAGGATTCTTCATCACTTCGAGCAACGTAGCAATATGCTCTGCGCGGGTAAGCGGCTCATCCCCTTGCACGTTCACATAAACATCAGCCACCACCGATTTGGAAACCTCGTGCACCCGCTCCGTCCCGCTGCGATGCTCGGACGAAGTGATCTGAGCTTTCCATCCTCTCTTGCGGCAGACTTCCATAATCTCTGCTGAGTCCGTGGCGATGATCACGTCGGCCAACAGGGGAGAAGATCGTACAGCCTCGTAGACCAGGCCAATCAGCGGCTTGCCTGCGATCTCACGCAGCACTTTTCGTGGCAGCCGAGTGGAGGCAAGGCGGGCAGGAATGATAGCAACGGCTTTCATGGACTGCTTAGTTTCCAGTTTATCGCTCTGGCTGGCAAGAGGCGAATCCAGGAGAGGTTTGACAGCGTTTTGCAACATGCGTTTGGCCGTCTAGTTTTCCAAATCACAGCGGCGGGCTTGCAGTAAAGGGCCATCGTCAAGATGATTTTGCAAAGTGACAAAGTGAAGGTGACTTTCAGACGTAGCAGGATAATTTCTAGGCACGCGATTCTGCGGCCTCAGAGCCATCCGTTCAATGGCTATTGGGCGCTTTCCCAGGCAGTGCGAAAGCCACGTAGACTCCCCCGGAAGCAGATTTGGGATCCTTTCCTCCGCCCGCTGCGATCACCACGTACTGCCGCCCATTCACCGCGTAAGTCGCTGGAGTAGCATTTCCAGCAAAGGGAAGCGCCGTCTCCCATAACAACTCGCCAGTCGATTTGTCGAAGACGCGGAATTTCCTGTCGTAGTTGGTTGCCCCAATGAAGAGCAGTCCGCCAGCGGTGACAATGGGACCGCCGTAATTCTCTGATCCGGTATTGGTCGTGCCTTTGGCGGCGAGTTCGGGGTACTCACCGAGATTGATCTTCCACACCGACTCACCTGTGTTCAGATTGATCGCATTGAGCGTGCCCCAGGGCGGAGCGATCGCCGGGTATCCATCGGGATCGAGGAACCTGCGATAACCGGTGAGCCGGTACTTCATTGCCGGCGAACGAGGCTCGGGACTGGCGATCTCCTGGTTTTCTCCGGTCAGCAGGAAGTCTACCAATGCATCCAGTTGGTCTGAGTAGAGGTTCGGAAAGCCGGGCATACGCCCTTTGCCTTTTCTGATGGTGCTCGCGACATCGGCTGGGCTCACGCGATTGCCGACCCCGATCAGCGAAGGGAAGGCCGGCGGTGAGCCTGACATGTTCTCGCCGTGGCAAACGCTGCACTGGCTCATGTAGATGGCCTGGGCTCCGTGTTCGCCTTTGTCTTCGAACAACGCTGCCATCCATGCCATCTCGTTGGAATTCACGTAAACGATTGCGCTTTCCGGATCTACAGCCGGCCCGCCCCATTCGGCGCCTCCATCGAAACCGGGGAACACCAGGGTCTCCTTTCCCACGCTGAAAGGTACGAACTGGCCGTCGTTGCGGATGTTGCGAAAATGCTCTACCGCCCACTGATGAATTTCTGGGGTGCGGTTCGTCAACGCGTCCTGGCTCATGTTCTGGCGCGCGTAGGGAGCGGGCTTGGCGGGCAAGCCTTGTTCAGAAGCAGCACCCTCTCCCTGCATAGTGCTTGCGGGATATTTGCGGTACTCAATGGGAAACAGCTGCGCCCCGGTAACGCGATCGAATAGGTAAATGAATCCTTGCTTGCTCGTTTGGACTACCGCGTCGACCTCTCTCCCGTCGCGCTTGATGGTCACAAGGGCAGGCGCCGCGGGGAAGTCGCGGTCCCAGAGATCGTGCTTCACACCTTGGAAGTGCCAGATTCTTTCGCCGGTCTCGGCATTCAAAGCGATGAGACAGTTAGCGAACAGATTGTCTCCGAGTCGATCCCCGCCATAGAAATCGAACGCCGCTGATCCCGTGGGTACGTAAACTATGCCTCGCTTGCCGTCGAGCGCCATCCCAGCCCAGTTGTTAGCGGCTCCACTTACTTTCCAGGCGTCTTTGGGCCATGTGTCGTAGCCAAACTCACCGGGGCGCGGAATGGTGTGAAATGACCAGCGCAGCTTTCCGCTACGCACGTCGTAGGCTCGAACGTCGCCCGGCGGCGCGGGCAGCGTCTCGGGATTACGGCCTCCAACGATGATGAGGTCCTTATAGACAACTCCGGGGCTGGTCAACACAACGGATTGCCACCTCGGATCTCGTCCGAGGTTTTCCTGCAAATCAATCCGGCCCCTCGTGCCGAAGGAGGGGATCGGCCGGCCGCTGTCGGCATTCAGGGCGTATAGGAAGTTCATCACGCTGACCAGAATGCGTTTGTCGCTGCTGTTTGCCCAATAAGCCAATCCACGGTTGGGCTGCAGGCCTTTGATGCCGGAGTCGAAGCTCCACAAAGGCTGGCCGGTGGCGGCATTCAGGGCGAAGACTTTCTGGATCGGCGTGATGCCGTAGAGAACTCCATCCACAATGATGGGACTGGTTTGAAGGCCACCTGGTTCGCCGGTATCGAAACTCCAGGCCACTTCAAGTTGCGTTACGTTTGCCCGGTTAATTTGTGCCAACGGCGAGTAGTGGCTATTTTCCGGGCTTCCTCCCCAAATGGGCCAATCGCGATTCTCTAAAAAGGATGCATCACTTTTCGATGCGACCCGGGGCAGGAGCTGAATGTCTCCAGAGGTATGGAAAACGAAGGCATAGAAGAGTAAGAGGCTTGATACGAGGACCGCGCGCACATGCATGATGGAAATTTACACCGGAAGAGCGCCATCATGAAGTCTAGCCGGAGTTTCCAGCTCACCCGGGCTTCTGCCCCTCTGCTTTAGCCTCGGTAAGACCATGCTCTACAGCCGCATGCTTAATGACCGAATTGACTTCGGATGTTGACTTCGGTGCATAAGCGCGAGTGGATGGGGCTGGGAAAGGGTCAGGATAGGGTCGGGAAAGCGAAACTTAGGGGGCCGTTTGCAAGGGCTGACGATGCTCAAGACCTGGCCGCCACCTTTCAAGTAGTGCAATCGTCATCGGGTGCTGTCCCGTATGCGGAGCATCGGTTTAGAATAGGCATGCAGCAGGAAGGCAGCACTGCCGTGGCTGACGAAACCATCACAATCTCGCCGGGTTTACCCTTTCGAGCCGCAATGGTGTTGGCCATCATTGCGGATGCGCTCCAAATCATAGTTTTCCCCTTGTTCATTGCAGGCGCTTTATCACCCGCAGATGACTTACTCGATTTCGCCATCGCAGCCGTGATGGTTCACCTTCTAGGCTGGCAGTGGGAATTTCTGCCATCGTTTCTTGCCAAGCTCGTGCCCGGAGTCGATTTAGTTCCTTTCTGGACGATGGCGGTTGCAAACGTCTATCGGAAATCGAAGCGGATCGCCGTGACCGCAGAAGAAAGTCGTCAGCAGAACTCGGCGCTAAAAGACCCACAAAGTTCCTAATTGGTCCCCTCAGTGCATGGTTAAACTCGGATGCTGGGGCCCTGTGGTTCAATGCAACGTAGGCAGCGCGGATGGATGGCGGAGATTGGCGGTTGTCCCAATGGGGGTGGCATTTTGCATCGGCTGCACCATGCCCGGCTTCCCCGATAAGTTTATGCCCTTCATGAATCAGCCGCCCGGGTCGCTACTATCTTCCGCTGCGGTTCAGACATATGGCCGGGCCATCCATGGCGCTCCGGAGATTCACGCAAGCGTCGCTGAACAAAGAGCCGACCTGGCGGGGCAGAAAGTGGAGCACGCCGGAAATAGTCGGTCTTACTTTTCACGTTTTAGAAAGCGCACGTGTCAAACAATCTCGGGTGATAGTTTCTTGCATTACCTCCTTTTGAGGAATAATAGCATCAAAGGGAGATGCGAAATCGGGTTGAAGGAGGGCAGATGGGCATACTTAGAGGAGTTCGCAAAGGGGAGTACCTTTACCGCGCGGGCGTTTGCTGCGGGATTGCTTTCGGCACTGGGGCATAGCCCGACGATTGCCGCTCCCGATCTCGAGGGGGAAATCCTTCTTAATCCTGAGGCAATGGAACAGAGTTCTCTTCGGACAGTGGTTCGTGCCCTCTCGCTTACCGTGACCGATGACGTCAGAGAAAAGGATCGAGAAGAAATTAACCACAGGATGCACCAGGAAGTCCTCGAATCGGATTCCTTCCCTGACATTGTCTACGAGTGCTCTCGCCTGTCCGCCAGCAAGACCGGAGAGCGACAGTATTGGCTCGCCTGGAACGGGGAACTCACGCTGCACGGAGTTAAGCGCGCTCAGCCCGTGTCGGCGCGCGTTTCGGTAGACGGGAATACGTTGCGGGCGATGGGGGACTTTGCGCTTCGCCAGAGCGATTACAAGATTGACCCGGTTTCCGCTTTGGGGGGAGCCGTGAAGCTTAAGGATGAGCTCAAGCTGTCATTTAATATTTCCGCTCGCAGGCAGGAGTGACCGGCTAGCGGCACGGGTTTGCGAACACGGGTCAGGATGAAGCGAATCACGACGTCGTAGGAGGATGCCGCATGTGTCTAGCCATACCGGGAAAGATCGTTCAGCTTTTCCCGGATCAACCGCAGACCGCTATGGTCGACGTGGTGGGCGTCCGTCGCAAGGTTGATCTGGGCCTTCTGCAAGATCAGCCGCCCGTCGCCGGGGACTGGGTCCTCATTCACGTGGGGTTCGCCATGAGCAAGATCAGCGAGCAAGATGCGAACGACCAGATGCGTACGCTGCGGATGCTAGGAGAGGCCGAAGCTGCCATGCAAGAGGTTCAAGGGTATGGATTGGAACAATCATGAAGTTTGTCGATGAATTTCGCGAACCCGAGGTGATTACCAGGACTGCCGCGGAAATCCGTCGGCTGGCTGATGCTAACCGTCACTATCGCATCATGGAAGTGTGCGGAGGACACACTCACGCTATTTATCGCTTTGGCCTGAAGGATCTGCTGCCATCCAATATCGAGCTCATTCACGGGCCAGGTTGCCCGGTTTGCGTGCTCCCCATGGGCAGAATCGACGACGGTCTCTCCATCGCTCAGCAGCCGGATGTCATCTTCGCCGCCTTCGGGGACATGATGCGGGTCCCGGGTACCCGGGGCAGCCCTCTGGAACACAAGGCGCGCGGTATGGATGTTCGCATCGTCTATTCTCCCTCGGATGCGCTGAAGCTCGCGCAAACCAATCCCGATAAGCACGTCATGTTTTTTGCCATAGGATTCGAGACCACGGCTCCATCCACCGCGCTGACACTGGTGCGAGCGAAGAATCAGGGTGTCCACAATTTTTCTGTCTTCTGCAACCACGTCACGATTATTCCTGCGATCCGGGCGATCCTGGATTCTCCAGACATGCGTATTGACGCATTCATCGGCCCTGGGCACGTGTCGACGGTGATTGGTTGCCGACCCTATGAGTGGATCGCGAAGGACGAAGACAAACCAGTTGCGGTTTCCGGCTTTGAGCCGCTGGATATTCTGCAATCCATCGTCATGGTTCTGCGTCAACTCAAAGCGGATGAGGCCAAGATCGAGAATCAATACAAACGCGTGGTGCCATGGGAAGGAAATCGTGCCGCGCTCAGGGCCATGGCAGAGGTTTTTGAGTTGCGTCCCTACTTTGAGTGGCGGGGGTTGGGATTTATCTCGCAGTCGGCTCTGCGCATCCGCGACAGTTACGCAGGGTGGGATGCAGAACAGCGTTTCCACGTTCCGGGCGTACGGGTCACTGATCCCAAGGCTGCGCAATGCGGAGAAGTGTTGAAAGGTGTGCTCAAGCCTCACCAATGCAAGCTTTTTGGCAAGGAGTGCACTCCCGAACATCCGATTGGCGCACTCATGGTTTCATCAGAGGGGTCATGCGCAGCGTACTTCAATTACGAACACCGCAAAACGGCGATGGTGACCAGCATAGAGTCGGTGGCCTGAACGTGGCCACGGCCGATGAGGCGGCGCCCAAGATGTTAGAGCCAAAGGTCCGCTTCCGCGAGCCACAGATCGAGATGGCTCATGGCGCCGGAGGGAAGGCCAGCCGCAGACTCGTCGAAGGTCTCTTCGCGCCTCTTCTTTTTGCGTCCTCTTCAGAGCCGCTGGGAGATGCGGCCCATCTTAATTTCAACGGTACCCAGATCGCTATCACCACAGACAGTTTTGTGGTCAAGCCGCTGAGTTTCCCGGGAGGGTCCATCGGAGAAATTGCTGTGAACGGAACTGTGAACGATCTGGCGGTGTCGGGAGCGAAGGCAGAAGTCATGGTCGTCACTTATGTGCTTGAGGCCGGGCTGCCTACGCCTGTGCTTGAAGTCGAAGTGCGTGCCATGGGGAATGCGGCACGCAAAGCCGGTATCACCATCGCGGGCGGCGACACGAAAGTTGTGGAGCATGGCAAGGCTGATTCCATGTACATCACCACGACCGGGATTGGCCGTCCTCTGCACGGGGTGAAAACCGATCCGCGATGCGTTCGTCCAAGAGACAAGATTCTCCTGTCAGGCCCCATTGGAGATCATGGCATCACAATTCTTCTGGCGCGCGGCGAACTCGACCTTGAGGCCGATCTTCAGTCTGACACTCGCTCCGTCCTTCCTTTGGTCGAGGCGTTAGTAAAGGCGGCGGGTCCGGCTGTCCGCTGGATGCGCGACCCGACGCGCGGCGGAGTGGCGACTTCCCTCAATGAACTTGCCCGCGACTGCGGTCTGGGCGTTGTGCTCTCGGAGGAGCTGATTCCGGTACATGATGCGGTTCGCGGCGCTTGCGAGTTATTAGGCATTTGTTAGAAATGGATAGGTTAGGAATAGGCCATGGCAACGGTTTGTAGGCTGGCGACGCGCATAGAAGAGGGCTTGCTCGCGCGAAATGAGATCGTCGAGGAGTTTTTTTCGCGGGAGGCATTGCGTTTGGCTGAAGCTTGCCGCTCCATGTCCGAACGATTTCTCAAGGGAGGTCGGCTACTCGCATTCGGACGCGGTTCTTATGCGACCGATGCCCAACATGTCTCCGTCGAATTTGTTCATCCCGTGATCGTGGGAAAGCGGGCTCTTCCCGCGCTGGATATTTCCATCGCATTCCGCCCCTGGGTAGAAACGATTCTTCATCCTGAGGACATCGTGATGGGATTCGGACCTCCGGAGGGCGACGATGAGATTCGATCCGCGTTGAAGTCTGCCCAGGCGCAAGATGCTCTCACCTTTGCCCTACCCGGTGTTGAAGGCTCTTATGCTGTCGAAGCTTTCAGCCATGATTCGTTCATTCATCAAGAGATGATTGAGATCCTTTATCACACGCTGTGGGAAACCGTTCACGTCTTTCTGGAACATCGCGAACTGGGCCATGACGTTGGAGATGCTGGATTTCTGTACCCATTCCTCGGTCAGGAGAGGCAGCAGACCGACGATTTGGTATCCCAAGTCGCAGCCTCGATCCAGATGAAGGTTCAGGATGATTCAAGGCTGCGCGCGCAAGCGGCTCGTGAGCAAGCGGAGCAGATCAGTAGCGCGGCGCTCGCAATTCATGCGCGCCGGTTGAGAGGTGGCAAGCTCATTCTCTTCGGCAATGGGGGGTCGGCAACCGATGCGAATGATTGGGCCATTGACTGCGTGCTTCCGCCGTCAGGCTATCGTCCCATCGCAGCAGTCTCGCTTTCTCTCGAGCCGGCGAATATCTCCGCCATCGCGAACGACGTGGGTACAGAAGTAATTTTCTTGCGCCAGCTCATCGCACATGCCCGTCCTGATGACATTGCCATCGGAATTTCCACCAGCGGTGGATCGCGCAACATCATTACGGCGCTGGAAGAAGCTCGTAAGCGGAATCTGTTGACCGTCGCATTGCTCGGTTACGATGGCGGAGAGATCAAGCGCCGCCAGTTGGCGGATTTTCCCATCGTTGTCCAGTGCGACTACATACCACGCATTCAGGAAGTGCAGGCCTCGATCTACCACATCATCCGTGAAACATTGGAGGTAGTGAGCCGTGGCCAAGCTTGAACTTTACGGCACGCGTCGGTGCCCGCACACGCGGGAGATGCGGGAATGGCTGGAGTGGAAACGTAGTGACTTCCTGGAGTATGACGTCGAAGCCGACGTCGGGGCCCGTCAACGGATGCGCGAGTTATCCGCGGGACAACGTAGCGTGCCGGTGCTGGTCGAAGATGGCAAGGTGATTCAAATCGGCTGGCAGGGCCGCAGTTGCATGGTGGATTCAGAATAACAATGTCCAGTGCTTGTTCTATTCGAGTTCGCGGGGTGGTGCAAGGTGTTGGCTTTCGTCCGTACGTGTATCGTTTGGCCCGCGCCAACACGCTC
>WNGK01001314.1_pt1 | contig 72486 bp, 69 predicted proteins | sample 5400601 | NCBI WGS metagenome assembly WNGK01 (sample SAMN13153376, study PRJNA577476) | soil metagenome | isolation source: 60 cm soil or saprolite under Garry oak tree replicate 1 | place: USA:California | collected 2016-06-15
ACCTCGGCCCGTTGCACTTCGACAACCGCAATCGCGAGGCCGTCAGACGTCGAAGTCTCAGACGCCTAGAGCAGCTCGGCTACCGCGTCACCCTCGAGGAGGCCACCGCTTGACCGGAGACTAATTTTCAAGGGAAGAGGAAAGCCACGTCGCGGGATCGACCGCGCAACCATCGACCTGCACTTCGAAATGCAGGTGGGCGCCGGTCGCGAGCCCGGTCGAGCCGACCTCGCCGATCACCTCGCCCGGAGTCACGGAATCGCCGGCGGCCACGTGCACGCGCGAGAGATGGCAGTAGAGCAGCCTCTCCCGCTGATCGACGACGACGACCACGTAGACGCCGCAGCGGCCGGCATCGAACCCGGCGAAAGCTGACCCCGCCGATGCCGCATGCACGGCCGTGCCTTCGGCCGCCCCCAGGTCGACACCGGTGTGTATGTGGAGCCCGGGACAGAGCGGATCGAATGGCTCCAAAGCGAAAGATGTGCAACCGAACGGAAGGGTCTCGACCGCGCCGGGAACGATTGCGGCCAGCGGCAGCCGCTCGTGGCTCGAGACCCGTGACGCGGCCACGGTCCACACGAGTGCGGCGGCGACGCCGATCGCAACGACGCGCAGAATCCCCATCAAGCGTGGGCGACCGCGTGCTCGACTGCCTTGAAGCCCGTTTTCACCGCCGACTCCAGCTTGTGCGCCGCCTTTTCGGTGCCGCCCATAGCGCCCGGCACCTTGAACACCACCACCAGCGCCGCCAGCGCAAAGAGATGGTGGACGGGTGTGTAGCCATTTCTCTCGAGCGCGAACCCGATCGCCAGGACGAAGAGCTGCATCGGCTGCATCAGGAGGTTCGTCAAGAACAGCGAGCTCCACTGCTTGGCCAGGTGGTGGGTTTCGGGCAGCGTGAACAGGAGCGCGGCCAGCGGCGCCGTGATGGCCAGGACGATGAGCAACGTGTAGCGGATGAGGTACGCGATTCCGAGGACGTCGTAGCCGGTGATCAGAACGGCGGTCGTGATGATCTGCAGGATTCCGGATGACGCGTCGAGCTGGAGATTGTGCAGCCAGTTCTGCCAGTCGGGCAGGGTGCCGAAAGTTTCGACGGCGTCACAAACAGCGTTGCTCGCCTGCACCACGGCCTGCACCAGCGGGAGCGCGAAGTTGATGAGCACCGCCGACATCAGGAGCCGCGGCAGCATGATCCGCGCCGTGAACTGGCTGCGCAGGCCGTGGCCCCACATGATCCGATACGAGGCCCAAATCGCCACGATGGTCAGGCCGGCGTCGGCGACGATCTGCACCTTGGGCTCGAAGGCCTGGATGGTTGCGTTGGACGTGAAATCGCCACCCGTCTCGAAGTCGGTGGTGTGCAGGATGAAACCCGACCAGGCCTTCAGCAGCAGTCCCAAGCTGTCGTCGAGCATGGCCTTGGCCACGAGGTTCGGATGGGCGAACGGAAACAGGGCGTTCGCGATCCCGGTGAGCTGAACGATGAGGTTCTGCAGCTCGCCCAGCATCTGCCCGAAGTCCATCAACGGCCGGCCGTCGGCACCGAGTTGGTGAGGATGCTAACCAGAGAGCCCGCGATCTCGACTCCAATGGTCCCGACGACGATGCGCTGAATCCACTGCTTGGCGGCCAGCGCCGACTTTGACTCAGCCGCGGTGATCTTCCAAAGGAACGCGAAGATGAACGCGAGCGCGCCGATAGATCCGACGAGCGCCTGACCGATGTGGATCCATGTCGTGATCAGGTTCGTGATCGGCGTGATGTCAGGGTCTGCGGCTAGAAGAAACATGAGCGCCTCCAGGTCTGTTTTCGAAGCAGGCTAGGAGGCCGCGACGCTGCAGGGAACCCCGGTTGTTAATGCGCCCGAGGGCGACGTGGTCTAGGTGTGAACCGTGCCCAAGAAGAGGCCCTGGAAACCCAGGGGGACGACGGTGCCCGGGGCGGTCAGGCTGACGTAGGAGAGGTCTGTGTTCGGACCCACCGCGCCAACGACGGTGCTGGGGTCAAGCCAACCGGTGGGAAAGAACCCGCCGCCGCCAAGCATGACGCGCGTGCCGTCCCGACCCAGGACCTCATAGCCGGCATCCGCCGACGCGGTCACATGCCTTTCGTCAGAGGCCAAGCGATAGAAGAAGCCATTGGGTGCGGCGCCCGCGAAGCTCCATATCTCACTGCCGTCCGGCCGCCGCACGCTGACCGAGGTGGTGCCAAAAGGCTCGCACACGAAATCGCCGCTCGTCGCGATGTCCCACACCGTGCAAGAGTGCGGGTCGGCGATTTGGCGCAGAACCTTGCCCGTCGTCGCATCGATTCGCGCCGCGACGCCGAGCTCAGACGCCGGTCCTCCGCCCTGGCTCGCCCATGTCGTCGGATACGTGCCACGAGGTCCAACCACGTCCCAGCCATTCAGGGCCATCACGCTGCCGCCGGGGTTGGCCAGGCTCTCGTGGTAGAGCAGCGTGCTGGGGCCGCCGGCAGGCGCCGCATACACATCCAGGCCGTAGCCCGTTCCCGGAGCCCCGTTGCAGGCCAGGTTCGGCTTGGCCGGCAGCGTGAAGACCGCTCCCAACAGGCGGCTGCCGTCGGGACTGACGGCGAACGAAAGCATCTGCTGGTGGCCGCTGAAGGGAAAGGTGGCCACGATGACCAGCTGCCCGCTGGTCGACAGACTTCGGACGACGCCCGTACCGTCGGCGAAATAGACCTTGCCGCCCGCAACCTGCGCCGACCGGGGAAGAACCACTCCCATGCATCCCACATCAGGAACTGGCATCACGGTGAAGGTGGCCGTCGCTTTGACACTTCCGTCCAACCCGGCTAGGGCAACGGTGTTCCACTGTTCTGGACTCGCCGTGCCCTTGGCTTCGAGGGCGGCAAAAACGATTGGGGTTGGAGCCGTCGCGGCTGGCGAGGTCGGTGCCGAGGACTGGGCTGGACCGCATGCTGCGGCCACCACCAGGGCACCCAGGATCAACCGGCGCATGACACAGTAACGCGGCGTAGCTCGGAACGTTCCGTGGCCTAACCTACCTCTGTGGCCCGCAAGCTCGCCGAGTACGAGGCCAAGAGGGACTTCAAAAACACGCCGGAGCCCGGCGCCAAGGTGCGTCGCAAGGCGACCAGGGCGCCTCGGTTCGTCGTGCAGGAGCATCACGCACGGCGCCTGCACTGGGACTTCCGGCTCGAGAAGGATGGCGTCCTCGTTTCGTGGGCGGTGCCCAAAGGCATCCCGCCGGACCCCAAGAAGAACCACCTGGCGGTTCATGTCGAAGACCACCCGCTCGACTACATCGACTTCGCGGGTGAGATCCCCAAGGGCAACTACGGCGCCGGCACGGTGAAGATCTGGGACAGCGGCACGTACGACCTGGAGAAGTGGTCGGATCGCGAGGTCATGGTCACGCTGCACGGCAAGCGAGTGCAGGGTCGATACGTGCTGTTCCAGACCAACGGCGAGAACTGGATGATCCACCGGATGGACCCGCCGCAGGACCCAGGGCGCCAGCCGATGCCGGCGCGCATCGAGCCGATGCTCGCCAAGTCGGTCACAAAGGCGCCGAACCCGGACTCCGCCTGGGGATTCGAGTTCAAATGGGACGGCATCCGTGCCGAGGCTTACGTCGAGGGCGGCATCGTGCGCATGCTGAGCCGAAGCGGCGAGAACATCACGGCTCGCTACCCGGAGATCCACCCGATGGGTAGAGAGCTCGGGTCCATCGAGGTAGTCCTCGACGGCGAGATCGTGGCGCTGGATGACAAGGGCCGTCCCAGCTTCGAGGAGATCCAGCAGCGTATGGGCCTCTCGTCCGACTCCGAGATCAGGAGAAAGGTGAAGGAGGTTCCCGTCACCTACATGGTCTACGACGTCATGTGGAAGGACGGGCACTCGCTGCTGAAGGAGCCTTACTCGGGCAGGCGAAAGAAGCTCGAGGCGTTGAAGCTGAAAGGCCATTCGTGGCAGACGCCCCCTTACGAGAGGGGTGGCGGGCCGGCCATGCTCGACGCCAGCCGCAAGGCGGGCCTCGAAGGCATCATGGGCAAGAAGCTCGACTCCCCCTACGAGCCGGGTAAACGCAGCGGCGCGTGGGTCAAAGTCAAGAACCGCATAGGCCAGGAGCTGGTGATCGGTGGCTGGCTCGAGGGCGAGGGCAAGCGCCGCGGCCTGCCCGGTTCGCTCCTGGTGGGCTACTACAACGACGGTGAGCTCGTGTATGCCGGCAAGGTCGGCACGGGCTTCACCGAGTCGATGCTGGAAAAGCTGAACGACCTGATGAAGCCGATCGAGCGCAAGACCAGCCCGTTCGACCGTGGGTCACCGCCGAAAGCCGCCCACTTCGTCGAACCAAACCTCGTGGCGCAGTTCGAATTCGTCGAATGGACGAAGTCCGGGCAGCTGAGGGCACCGGCCTTCACGGGGCTGCGCACCGACAAGCCGGCGAAGAAGGTGGTGCGCGAGCTTGCCTAAAGAAACGTCGGTCGAGGTGGTGATCGAAGACCGTCAGCTGAAGCTCACCAACCTGGAGAAGGTTCTCTACCCCGAGGTCGGGTTCACAAAGGCGCAGGTCATCGACTACTACACGCGCATCGCCCCCACCATCCTTCCGCACACGCGCGATCACCCGCTGACGCTGAAGCGCTATCCCAACGGCGTCGACGGCGAGTTCTTCTATGAGAAGAACTGCCCGAAACACCGGCCCCCCTGGGTCGAGACGGCCAAGGTCTGGAGCGGAGGCAACAACCGCGACATGTACTACTGCCTGGCGCAGGACCTGCCGACTCTGGTGTGGCTTGGGAACCTCGCCACGCTCGAGTTCCACACGTCACTGTCGCTCTGCAGCAACCTACCCGAGCCGCGGACCATGGTGTTCGATCTCGACCCCGGACCGCCGGCGACCATCGTCGAGTGCTGCCGCGTCGGGTTGATGCTTCGCGACGTCTTCGCCGAGCACGGCCTCGAGTGCTGCGCCAAGACCTCGGGCTCGAAGGGCCTGCAGCTGTACGTGCCCCTCAACACCAAGGTCACATACGTCGAGACCAAAGTGGTGTCGAAGGGCCTAGCCCAGCTTTTCGAGGACAAGCATCCCGACCTTGTCGTGCACAAGCAGCTCAAGGAGCTGCGCACCGGACGGGTGCTCATCGACTGGAGCCAGAACGACCAGTACAAGACGACCGTCAACGTCTATTCGCTCCGTGCACGCACGCGGCCGACAGTGTCCACGCCCGTGTCGTGGGAGGAGGTGGAGAGGTGCCTGAAGTCGGGCGACCCCTCGCGCCTCGTGTTCGATTCCGAGCAGGTGCTCCAGCGTGTCGCCAAGCTGGGCGACCTGTTCGAGCCCGTGATCAAGAAGAAGCAGAAGCTGCCGCGCTCGCTCCTGGAGGCGACTGGCGGAGGGACTGCTCTGGAAAAGATGGCCAACCGCAGGCACGGCGGGGGACGCTACCGGCGACCACCAGCCTCCAAGTGAACCGGCCCCGCGTTGTGATCGCCGGCGCGGGGTTCGCCGGCATCACCACCGCTCGCGGCCTGAAGCACGCGCCGGTGGATGTGCTCCTCGTCGACCGCAACAACTACCACCTGTTCACGCCGCTGCTGTACCAGGTGGCGTCGGCCCTCCTGGACCCGGGCGAGGTCGCCCGGCCGGTCCGGGAGCTCATCCGGCCGCTTGGCAACGCCGAGTTCAGGATGGCCGAGGTCACCGGTGTCGACCTCGAGCGCCGCATGGTGAAGACGAACCGCGGCGAAGTGCCGTACGACTACCTGGTGCTGGCGACGGGCAGCCAGAGCGACTACTTCGGCAACTCCTCGCTGGCGCGACACGCGCTGGGCCTGAAGGGCCTCGACGAGGGCCTCGCGCTGCGCAACCATGTGCTCAGTCGCGTCGAGGCGGCGCAGTGGATCGGCGATCCCGACCGCCGGCGCGCCGCGCTGACATTCGCCATCGTGGGCGGCGGCCCGACCGGCGTCGAGATGGCGGGCGCCCTGTCGGAGCTCATCAGGCACGTTCTCAAGAAGGACTATCCCAACCTCGAGCTCGGCGAAGTGCGGGTGATGCTGCTGGAGGCGGCGGATTCGTTGCTCGGCACCTTCGATCCTTCGTTGCGCGAAGCCGCGCGGCGTTCGCTGGAGAAGAAGGGAGTCGAGGTGACGCTGAAGGCCAAGGTCGCCGAGGTCAGTGACAACTCGATTCGCCTGGCGGGCGGCGAGGAGATCAGCGCCAACACGGTGGTGTGGACGGCGGGCGTGCGCGCGTCCGACGTGGGCGCTTTGCTGGGCGTGGAGCTGGGTCGGCAGTCGCGAGTGCCGGTGGACCCCACCCTGCAGCTGCCCGGGCACCCGGTGGTGTTCGTCATCGGCGACCTTGCCGGCGCTGTCGACGGCGGCACGCCGCTACCCATGCTCATTCCGGTCGCGATGCAGGAGGGGCGACGCGTGGCCGCGACGATCGCGGACATGGCGCGCAATGGTGGCGCGACGCCTTTCGTGTACAAGGACCCGGGGACGATGGCGACCATCGGCCGCAACTCGGCGGTCGCCCAGCTCGGCCGCGTCCGCCTCACGGGTTTCCCCGGTTGGGTGATGTGGCTGACCGTGCACCTGGTCAACGTGGTCAGCTTTCGCAGCCGCGTCCTCGTGCTGATCAACTGGGCGTGGGACTACCTGTTCTACGACCGGCCGATCCGCCTCATCGTGCGCGCGCGCGACGACCAGCCCGATTGACCTCGCGGCGTCACAAACGAGCCGGATGCGGGGCTGATACTTGTGAGGTGAACACCAGGCTGGCGTCGTTTGGGGCCGCCGCGCTGGCGGCCGTCGTGCTGGCCGGGTGCGGCGGCTTGCAGCCCGAGGACCCGGCGCAGGCGCTGCGTGAGGGGGGCGCCGCCCTGGCCACGCTGAAAACGGTGAGCGCCGGCCTGAAGTTCACGAAGGGCACGGTCAGCTTCCTGGGCTTCGCGCTGGTGTCCGCCAAGGCTGCCTTGAGGCTGCCTGCTGACAGCGACACGACATACACCGTCCGCCAGAAGGACGTACAGATCGCTCTCGAGGTGATCATCGCCGGCGGCCATGTGTACCTCCACCTGCCGTTCTCCGGCTACAACGAGCTGGCCGGGGCGGACGCGGCCGACATCCCTGACCTCGCCAGGCTGTTCGACGCCCAGCGCGGCCTGCCGGCGGTCATCCCGGTGGCACAGAACCCGAAGTACCTGGGCGCCGAGCAGGCGGCGGGCGTGGACTCGCATAAGGTGGAGGCGACATACACCGCCGGCCAGGTCCACGGCATGTTGCCGCAGCTCAACTCGTCTGGCGACGTCGACGTCGTGGTCTGGATCGGAGGATCGGATCACCTGATTCGCAAGGCGGTGCTGTCCGGGATGTTCGGCGACAACGGGACCGCCAGCTCGGTGGAGGTGGACCTGAGCGGATTCAACGGCAGCGTCGCCATCGCCACGCCGCCTCCGCCGTCGCCTTAACAGGCTGGGTTGCGCACCATTTTTCGTTCGTCTAACCTCGACCGCGGTGCGTCGGTTGGGGGAGGGACCGGCACCGGGAAGGGAGGGCCCCACAACAGGTGCGCCTGAGCTCGAAGGGCGGTCCAGACCCCACGCCTCCCAAACCCGAGCTCCTCACGCCCACGCGCCCCGCCCTACTCCTTCTCGCCGCCGGCGCCGGCCTCTTTGTCACCGCCCTCGACGCCTATGTCGTCGTCACCCTGCTGCCCGCCATGGTCGCCGATGTCGGGCTGACCATCGACCGCTTCGAACAGGCGACCCCGATCGTGACCGGCTTTCTCGGCGGCTACGTAGTGGCCATGCCCCTGCTCGGCGCGTACTCGGACGTCCGCGGCCGGGCGCCGGTCTATGCGTTCTGCATGCTTGTCTTCGCCGCCGGCTCCGCCATCACTGCGACCGCAGGCCTGTGGAGCTTCGCCGGCCTCCCGTGGCTGGTCGTGGGTCGCTTTCTCCAGGGCCTGGGCGGAGGTGGATTGGTCCCTCTCACGCTTGCCCTTGCCGCCGACCTCTATCGCGACCACCTGCGCACAGCTGCGCTGGGATCGGTCGCCGCGATGCAGGAGGCCGGCAGCGTTTTCGGGCCGCTCTATGGAGCCACCCTTGCCGCGGCGGCGGCATCGATCGGGGGCTGGCGCTTCGTTTTCTGGTTGAATCTCCCGCTTGCGGCGCTCTGCGCGGCGGGGCTGCTCCTCGGCACTCGCAGGCAGAGCCGGGTCGATGCCACCGCCGCCACGTCGCTCGACTGGGCGGGTGCCGCTCTGCTTGGAATCGGCCTCGGCCTCCTGGTGCTCGCCCTCTACCCGGATGACCCCAACGCTCGAGCCACCAGCGGCCTGCTCATCCCGCTCGGTGCGCTCAGCCTGCTCGTGCTGGGCCTCTACGCAAGGCGCCAGGCGACGCGCCTGGAACCTCTCATCCCACACCAGCTCCTTGCCAGCCGCGCATTCATAGGTGCCAGCGTGGCCAACCTGCTGATCGGGGTGGCTCTGATGGTCGCACTCGTCGACGTACCGCTTCTCGGCCGCCTGGTGTTCAAGCTCGACCAGCTCGGCTCGGGCCTTCTACTGTCGCGATTCTTGATCGGCGTCCCCATCGGCGCGGCCCTCGGCGGCCTGCTGGCGACTCGCATCGGTGCGCGGACGACGGCCGTCGCGGGGATGGTGCTCGCGGCTGCTGCATTCGTGCAGATGGCCGGGTGGCAATCCAACGAGCTCGCGCTTCGCATCGGTCCCTTGCCGGTAGCCGACGTGGCGCTCGCGGCGTGCGGCCTCGGCTTTGGAATCGTGATCGCTCCCCTTGCGGCCAGGGTCCTGGAACTGACCCGTGCCGAGCACCACGGTCTCGCGTCCAGCCTCGTCGTGCTCGCGAGAACCATGGGTATGCTCATCGGCCTCGCCGCCCTCACCGCGTACGGCCTGTATCGATTCCGTCAGATCCTCGGCACGCCGCAGCTCAGCGATCCCGACGTCCGCGCACGCGTCGATCACCTCGAGCGTCTGGTGGCGGCCGCCTTCCTCCAGGAGTACCGCGAGATATTCGCCGTGGCAGCCGGCGTCTGCCTGCTCGCCGCGCTGGTCGCGGGGCTCACGATCGGCCGTGTGAAGGCGCAGGCGCCGGCGGCCGCCTGAGCCCGCGGCTCAGGTTTTGCTTGCCACCACCAGCAGGTACGAATGGTGGTAGCGAAACGCGTCGTCGGGATCGCCCAGGCTTTCCATCGCCATCTCAACCTCGGCCTCGAGCTCCAGGCGGTATCGAGGGCCGAGCGCCTTGATCAGCGTGTATGGCAGAGGTCCCGCCCCGGCCATCATGTCCGTCCACTCCCGCGCGTTCTGGGCGCGCCCCCCGGTGACCATCTCGGTCATCAGGTCGACCTTGAAGCCCGCGGACTCCAGCACCTGTGGCAACAGTTTTGGTTCGCCAAACCGGCTCCGGTCGGAGCTGTAGCGGGGAAGGCTGAGGTAGTGCCTCCGCGCGAGCGGAGCCAGGCCCTGGAAGAACAGGTCCTGGGCGCGCGTGCTCAGGCTGCGCCGCTGGCTCGAGACGGCCAGCCTGCCGCCGGGCCTGAGCACCCTGCGGGCCTCGCTCAACGCGTCGCCCGGATCGGCCAGGTAGGCGAGCACCTCGCCCATGGTCACCAGGTCGAACGTCTCCGGCCTGAACACGAGGCGTTCCGCCGCCATCCCCAGGAACTGGGTGTTCCTGGCCTGCTTCGAGCGCGCGATCGAGAGCATACGGTCCGACAGGTCGATGCCGATCACGGTTCCGGGGCTGACCTTGGTGGCGACAAGGTGCGCGACCAGCCCGGTGCCCGTCCCGATGTCGAGGGCGTGCTGTCCTTTCTTGGGTTTGAGGAGCTCGACCAGCCTCGAGGCCACCCGGGCATGCTGGCCGTTCGCCCAAGCGTCGTAGGTAGGCGCGATCTGGTCGAAGAAATCGACCAGGTGGTCGATCATCTCGTCGGACGCGTCAGGGTTCATCAGTGCCGTCGTTCGATTGCCAGGGTCTCCACGCGCCGAAGGATCCCGGTTACCTCCCTCTCCTGTTGTCCGACGACCACTTTGCTACGATGCTAGCTCGTCTAATTCCCCACTCTTCCGAATTACGCATCTGAGCGCAAGTCCAGCTGACCGTCAGGGTTGAGTAGAACGAGGGAAAGGCTCGATTAAAGCAGTGGAGGACGCCGAAATGGCCCAAGCTGAAAAGTCCGGGACCCACTCGTCCGCAACCGCCCAGAACGGCGGCACCAATGTCGTCAATCTCGGCCCCCGCGACAGCATGCATGGACGTCTGGACGTCCAGGGCGATCTCAAGGTCGCGGGTACGGTGGAGGGCGAGCTCAAGGCCAGCGGCGACGTGACGGTGGACAGCTCCGCCAACGTCCAGGCCACGATCGAGGGCGCGAACATCAGCGTGCGAGGCCAGGTCAACGGCAATGTCACCGCGCGGCGGCGCCTGACGCTCGGCGGATCCGGGCGCCTCAACGGCGACGTCAAGGTCGGCCGGCTCACGGTCGAGGACGGCGCCACGCTCAACGGCAACGTCACCATGACCTCCGAGAAGTAGTCCAGGATTTTCAGGCCCAGGGCCGAGCACAGGCAATCGTCTAGGCAGCTCCCATTTCTGCGCGCCTGACGGCGGGCACCACGACCTTTTCCAGGTAATCGCGCGCCGCGTCCATGACGGCGTGGGTGATCCTCCATTCCAGGGCCTCGAACGCCGCCTCGTCGCGATTCAGCGCACCCAGGTGCTTTCTCCAGAAGCCGATCCCGACGTTGAGGCCAGGCGCCGGGCCGCGGGCGTTCGGGTCGGCCACCGGCACGCCCACGGCGGGAAGGGCGGAGTCGGCAGGCGAGGCTTCGGCCTGCGCCAACCCGAGTGGAGCGGCCGTAGCTGGGATCGAAGCTTCAAGGACCACATGCCATGCGACGAGGATCAGCACGCCCACCACGACGCATTCGGCGACCACCATCCAGGTGACGGGCGCTCGAAGGAGCCTGCGCATGCGGCCCAAGATAGGCGAGCAGGCCCGACCTGGGAACCCCGCCTGTTAACGCCTCGGCAGCTTCAGCGTTCGCAGCGCCTCCAGGCCCCGCTCGATCGTCTCCAGCCGCTTGGGAAAGCTGAAGCGCAGGTAGCCACGACCGTGCTCCGGATCGTGGTAGAAGCTCGAGGCCGGCACCGTCGCCACGGCAACGTGCTCGATGAGGTGGCGTGCCATCGCGGCGTCGTCGTCGAAGCCGAACCTGTCGATCCCCGCCATGACGTAGTACGCCCCATCTGGCATGGCCGCCTCGAAACCACACTCCTGCAGCCCGGTCACGAGTGCGTCGCGGCGCTCGCGATAGTCGCCGAGCAGCTCCACATAGAAGGACGCGGGCAGCTCGAGCGCGGAAGCGATCGCGACCTGCAGGGGATGCGCCGCGCCCACGGTAAGAAAGTCGTGCACCTTGCGGATGCCGCCCGTGAGGTCCGGCGGGGCGACGATCCAACCGACACGCCAGCCGGTGACTGAAAAAGTCTTGCTGGCGCCACTGATGGTGATGGTCCGATCCGCCATGCCGTCGAGTGTGGCCAGGCTCACATGGCGACCGCGATAGATGAGGTGCTCATAGATCTCGTCGGTGATCGCGATCACATCGTGCTCGATGCACAGCTGTGCGATGAGTTGGAGCTCTGACGGTGAATAGACCTTCCCCGTCGGGTTGTGCGGAGTGTTGACGACGATGGCTCGAGTCTTGCTCGTGAAGGCGGCGCGGAGCGCGTCGGGGTCGAACGACCAATCCGGCGGCTGCAGCGTCACATAGCGCGGCCTGGCGCCACTGAGGATGCAGTCCGGGCCGTAGTTTTCGTAGAAGGGCTCGAAGATGATGACTTCATCCCCCGGGTCGACGGCCGTGAGCATGGCCGCGATCATCGCCTCGGTCGCTCCGCACGACACCGTCACCTCGGTGTCGGGATCGACGTCGCGGCGCCACGCGATCGATTGCTTTCTCGCCACCGCCTGGCGCAGTTGAGGCGCGCCCCACGTGGTCGCGTACTGGTTATAGCCATCGCGTAAAGCGGTCGCGGCCGCATCGAGGATCCGTGGATCGGTCTCGAAATCGGGAAAACCCTGGGCGAAGTTGACCGCTCGTTCGGGACCGTTGAGGGCGAGATTCAATCGCGTCATCTCGCGGATGACGGACTCCGTAAAGCTCTGGGCTTTGCGCGAAAGACGGCCGGATCGGCTAGTGGCCAGGATCGGCTCGCTGCAGGTGGATGTCGGTGCTCGAGCACGAGTAGCAGCGCTCGGGCATCTCAAGGCCGCGCTCCCAGCGCCCGCATACGTTGCATGTCCAGCGCGTGGTAGCGAAGAACTCGAGCACATCGGAGCGGCTCAGGAGGCCGACCATCTTGCCCCGCTTGATCACCGGCACCCGCCGTATGCGCTCACCGATGAGGAGCTTCGCCGCCTCGTCGATGCCCGTCTCCTCGCTGACCGTGATGACATGCGAGCTCATGATGTCGCGCGCGACCTTTCCCTTCTTGGAGAAGACGTCCGCCTCGGAGACGATGCCGGTCACATGCCCGTCGACCCCGATCACCGGCGCGCCGGTGATGTGCTTGGACGCGAGTGTCGCGGCGATCTCGTCCACGGGCGTGTCTTCGCGGAACGTGATCACGTTCCGCGTCATCACTTCTTTGACGGGGATCATGAGTGAGTGAGCAGTGTAGCCACCGTCTCCAGATTGGCGTTGCCGCCGGTGAGGATCAGGCCCGCGCTTGCGCCCTGCAGCTTGCCCGAAACGTAGGCGGCCAGGGGCAAGGCGCCGGTCGGTTCCAGCGCGAGGTGAAGCCTGGTCCACGCCAGCACCACCGCCGCGGCGATCTCGTCCTCGGTGACCGTGACGATCTCATCGACGAGACCCTGGCCGAACATGACCTCGAAGTTGCGCTCACCGATCGCCGTCGTCCGCACCCCGTCGGCCAGGGTCGCCGGCGCCCGGTCCAGGGTCTGGATGCTGTGCGCCTTCCAGCTTCGGTAGGCGTCGTCGGCCGCGGCCGGCTCGATGCCGACCACCTTGAGGTCGGCCCGGTGGCTCTTGGCCGCGATGGCGGTTCCCGACAGCAGCCCTCCGCCACCGACCGGCGTCGCGATCACATCCAGCTCGGGCTCCGCCTCCAGCAGCTCGAGCGCCGCCGTGGCCTGCCCGTGGATGACGTTCCAGTCGTCGAACGGGTGCACGAGCGTCAGCCCGCGCTCGGCCATGACCTCCTGCAGGCGCTGCTCGCGGTTCGCGACCTCCGGGATCAGGATCAGCGCCGGCAGGCCGACCGTTCGTGCCGCGAGCGCCACCGCCTGGGCGTGATTGCCTGAGCTCACCGCGATGACGCCTTTGGGGCGCGGGCCCTGCTCCATCAACGACAGCACGGCGTTGAACGCCCCGCGCGGCTTGAACGAGCCGGTGACCTGGAAGCACTCTGCCTTCAGCCGCAGACCTGGATCGAGATCCGTGCGGAGCGCCGGCGTCCGGCGCACGTGCGGACGGATGCGCTCCGCGGCCCCGCGCGCGCCGGCGGCGTGCTCCTGCAGGAATTCGTTCACGCCGCTGCGGTTGCTTTCTCGGAGGCTTGCCGGCGCTTGCGGGGTCGCAGGTTGGTGAGCACAACGCCGGTGAGGATCACGACCATGCCGACGATGATCGGGAGCCTCACGTGCTCGTGCAGGAGGATCGTGCCCCACAGCACTGCCGTGATCGGGACCAGCAGCGTGACACCGGTGGCGCGTACCGGTCCAAGGGTGTTCAGGATGTAGTAGTAGAGGAGGTAGGCGACTCCCGAGCCTCCGACCCCGAGGGCGATGACCGCTGCGAGCGACGGCACCGCGACGTGCATGCTGGGCAGCGACGGTGCGGCGATCGGCACGGCAAGAATTGCAGTCGCCGCCAGCTGTCCAAGGCTCACTTCGTAGACGCTGACGCCGCGGAGTTTCCGGCGCTGATACAGAGCGCTGACCGCATACGACAGCGATGCGAGAACAACCGCCGCGGCACCGATGACGTTTCCGCCCAGGCCCTTGGCCCTCAGGTCGGGCACGACCAGGATGACCACCCCCGCCAGCCCGATCAGCACGCCCGCATAGTTCAACGCACTTGGCCGGTCGCTCGGGATCAACCAGTCGACGAGCACCGCCGCCCAAAGCGGGGTCGTCGAGTTGAGGATGCTGGCCAGGCCGCTCGAGATCCGCTCCTCACCCCACGCGATCGCAGCCCACGGCAGGAGCCCGCCGGTGATCGCCAGGATCGCGAATGGGACGAGCCGGCCGTTCCACCCGTCGCCGAGCAGCGGGCGGCCCATCGCACGCATGATCAAGGCGAGCGCGATGCAGCCCGACAGCGAGCGGATGAGCACCAGTGCGGTCGGGCTCATGTCGTGCACGGCGACCTTGATGAAGAGAAACGAGGCGCCCCAGATCAGCGCAAGGCCGGCGAGGGCCACGTACGGTCGCAGGCCGCGGCGTCCTTCAGACACGCGTCGGCCACTCGTCGGTAGACACCACGAGCGTGACGGGGCCGTCGTTTTCGATGCTCACGCGCATTAGTGCTCCAAAGCTGCCGGTCAGGGTCTCTATTCCGCGCTCGCGGAACCGCTGCACGAACGCGAGGTACAGCTCTTCCGCGCGTTTCGGATCGCCAGCCTTCAGGAGGCTCGGCCTGCGGCCGCGGCTCAGGTCGGCGAAAAGCGTGAACTGCGACACGATCAGTGCCGATCCCTTCACGTCCTCCAGGCTCAGGTTCATCCTGCCCGCGCCGTCCGCGAACACACGCATGTCCGCAACCTTGTCCGCGAGCCGGCGCACGGTTGATTCATCGTCATCTGGCCCCGCACCTACCAACAACACCAGGCCGGGGCCGATGGTTGCAGCCTGCCGGGTGCCCGCCTCGTCCCAGGTCACCGAACCGGAGGCGACGCGCTGGACGACCAGGCGCACCTAGTCGATCTTGGGGCCGAAGTGCGGCTCGGCATGCACGAGCGAGTCGATGTAGCGGAAGCGCTCGTAGCGATGCTGCAGCAGCTGGTCGGCAGTCTGCGCCAACAGCGGCTGCAGGTGGCGGTGCAGAGCCTCGTCGAGCACACGTGTGGCGCCGTCGAAGTCGAGGTGGGCGCCGCCTTCCGGCTCAGTCACCACCTCTTCCACCACGCCCATCGCCAGAAGGTCGCGCGACGTGAGCTGCAGCTGCTCCGCGGCCTCGACCTTGCGGGAGTTGTCGCGCCAAACGATGGAGGCGGCAGCCTCCGGCGATGCCACCGAGTAGATCGAGTTCTCGAGCATGATCACCCGGTCGGCGACGCCCATGCCCAGCGCGCCGCCGCTCCCGCCTTCGCCGATCACGGCCGCCACGATCGGCACCCGGACGCGGAACCATTCCATGATCGCCCGCGCGATGGCGGCCGCGATCCCCCGCTCCTCGGCGCCTGCGCCCGGATACGCCCCCGGCGTGTCGATGAGGCTGATGATGGGAAAGCCGAACTTGGCGGCGTGGTGCGCGAGGCGCAGCGCCTTGCGGTAGCCCTCGGGGTGCATCATCCCCCAGTTCCGCGCGACCCGCTCCTTCAAGCTCCGTCCCTTCTGATGCCCGAGGAACATCGTGGTGCGCCCGTGCCACGTGCCGACGCCAGCGACCAGCGCGGGATCGTCGCCGGAGAGGCGGTCGCCATGGAGCTCGATGAAGTCGGGCGCGAGCCGCCGGATGTAGTCGAGCGAGTAGGGCCGGTTTGGATGGCGCGCCAGCTCTACGACCTGCCAGACGGTCAGCGTGGTTTCCTCGGGTCGCCGGCCATGCGTCGTCATGGATACATCTCGAGGAGGTGGGCCACAAGCAGCCGCAGCTCGGTGCGCGACACAACCATGTCGACCTGGCCGCGCGCGAGCTGGAACTCGGCGCTCTGGAAGCCGGCCGGCAAATCCGCATACGTCGCCTGCTTGATGACCCGCGGCCCCGTGAACCCGATGGCGGCGCCGGGTTCGGCGATGTTCACGTCGGCGAGCAGCGCCAGCGAAGCCGCCGTGCCGCCGAACGTGGGATCGGTGAGCACCGAGAAGAAGGGAACGCGCGCCGCGTCGAGGCGTCCGACCGCGGCGTTGACCTTCGCCATCTGCATGAGCGCGAGCACGCCCTCCTGCATGCGAGCTCCACCCGACGCCGAGACGAGCACGTACGGCAGTCCCGAGGCGGCGGCCTGCTCCATCCCGCGCGCCAGGCGCTCGCCGGCGACGATCGACAGCGTGCCGCCGACGAAGCGGAAGTCGAACACGGCCAGCCAGATGGCGCGCCCGCCGAGCGTGCACGTGCCGGTGCGCACCGCCTCGTTGAGGCCCTCTTCCGCCAGCTGGTCGATGGTCGCCTGGTACGGCTTGGGCACTTTCCAGTTCAGGAGGTCGTGGGAGCGCACGTCGCCCCAGCGTTCCTTCCAGGACCCGCGATCGGCGATCAGGGCGATCCAGGCGTCAGCGCCAATCCGGAAGTGGTGGCCGCAATCGCACACGTAAGTGCGCTTGCGAAGGACATCCACATCCAGGCTCACACCGCACCCCGGGCAGTTCGTGGGCAGTGGGATCGGGGGCAGCTTGCCGCCCGCGATCGGGAGCTCGGCGTGCGCCCTGGGATTCAGCATCACAGGCTGAGCCCCCCGTCGACGGCGAGCACCTGGCCGGTGATGAAGCCGGCGCGCTCCGAGCACAGGAACGCGACCGCGGCGGCCACGTCCGCGGCAGTGCCCTCACGCTTGATGGGCGTCATCTTGACCAGCTCGCCGACCATGTCATCGGTGAGAGAGCCCGTGGTCAGCTCGGTACGGACGTAGCCCGGCGCGACCGCGTTGCACGTGATGTTCCGCGAGCCGTATTCGCGGGCAACCGACTTCGTGAATCCGATCAGCCCGGCTTTGGCGGCGGCGTAGTTGGACTGTCCCGCGTTGCCGGTCAAGCCGACGATGGACGAGATGTTGACGATTCGGCCCCATCTCGCGCGCATCATGCCTGACATGATCGCGGCCCGCGTGGTCGCGAAGGCGGAAAGGAGGTCGGTGCGTATGAGCTCCTCCCAGTCGGGCGGCGACATCTGGATCAGCAGCTTGTCGCGCACCGCACCCGCGTTGTTGACGAGCACGTCCACGCGCCCGATCGCCTTCACCATCGCCTCGACCTGAGCGGGGTCGCCGACGTCCGCCCTGTGCGCGGTCGCGCCGGGCAGTGCCGCCACGGTCTCCTTGGCGGCAGCCTCGTCGGAGCGATAGTTGACCACCACCTTCGCGCCCATCGCCGCCAGCGCCTGGCTGATCGCGCGTCCGATGCCCTTGCCACCGCCCGTGACGAGGGCGGTCTTGCCGTCGAGATCGCCGGTCATGCGGTGGCTGGGTCGGCGAACTCGATGAAGAGCTCTTCAGCATTCCAGGTGTCGACACCCGGGATGTGCTTGGCGGCGAGGCTTGCCAGCACTCGACCGGGACCAAGCTCCACGACGGTCTTGACCTTCATCGCGCGCATCGAAACCATGGTCCGCGCCCAGTCGACCTGGCGCAGCATCTGAAGGCGCAGCTCGTCCTGCAATGCGGCCACGGTGCGCATGGCTTCACCCGTCGCGTTGGCGAGGACCGGGATCGATGGCGCGGTGAACTGGAGTCGGTCGACCACCTTGCGGAACGCGGCCGCGGCGCCGCTCATCAGCGGCGTGTGGGCCGGCAGGGGGATGGTGAGGATGAGCGCCCGGCGCGCGCCGGCCGCGAGCGCCAGGCGCTCGGCCTCTTCGACCGCGACGGTTTCGCCGGACAGCACGAACTGCACGTCCGCGTTGCGGTTGGCCACCCAGATGCGGCCGCAGGCGGAGGCCTGCTCACGGATCGACTCCACCTGCGCCTCGTCGAGGCCGACGATCGCGATCATGCCGCCCGGCTGCTCGTCGGCAGCCTGGGCCATGATCCGGCCGCGCTCCTTGACCAGCAGCAGGGCCGTCTCCCAGGGGATCGCGCCGGCAGCCGCAAGGGAGGCGATCTCGCCCAGGCTGTGGCCGGCGGTCACGCTGACGTTCTCGAACCCGTAGCTCTCGCGCCAGACCTCGTACGCCGCCCAGCACACGACCATGACGCACGGCTGGATGACGTCGGTGCGGTTGAGGTCCTCGAGCGGGCCCTCGAAGCACAGCTTGCGCACCGGCATCTGCAGCACCTCTTCGGCGCGTTCGAACACCCGGCGGGCGGCGGGGTAGCGGTCGTGGAGGTTGCGCCCCATGCCCGGCTTCTGAACCCCCTGGCCGGGGAACAGCAGCGCGATCGGTCCTGTGAGGTCAATCACGATCTATACCCAGGTCATCAAACACGCCCCCCAGGTCAGCCCCGAGCCGAAGCCTGCCAGCAGGACATGGTCTCCAGTCTTGACACGTCCCTTGCGAATGGCTTCCTCCAGCGCCAGCGGAATCGATGCGCTGGACGTGTTGCCGTACTCGTCGATGTTGATCGCGACGCGGTCCAGCGGCAGGCCGATCCGCCTCGCGGCGGCATCGATGATGCGGAAGTTGGCCTGGTGCGGCACCCACAGGTCGATGTCCTCCAGCGCGATGCCCGCCGTGTTGCACACCTCGTTCGCCTGGCGGATGAAGATGTCGACCGCGAACTTGAACACGTCGGGGCCCACCATGTCGATGAACGGCGCCGCGTCCTTGGCCGCGTACGCCCCCTTTTCGACGTTGCCGCAGGTGACCTGCGCGTAGCCCCTGCCGTCAGAGCCGAGGCACCAGCTCTTGAAGCCCGCCCCGGTGGGAGCCGGGCGGACGACCGCCGCGCCCGCACCGTCGCCGAAGATGACGGCCGTGCCGCGGTCGGAGTAGTTCAGCATCCGCGACAGCACCTCGGCGCCGATGACGAGCACCGTGTCTGCCCGCTCTGTCGCGATGTAGCTGTCCGCGATCGAGAGCGCGTAGACGAAGCTCGTGCATGCCGCGAGCGTGTCCCATGCCACAGCGCCCGGCGCGCCGAGCTCGTTCTGCACGCGGCAGGCGACTGAGGGGAACGGGCCATCGGGCGACGAGGTGCCGACCAGGATCATGTCCAGGTCTTCGGCCGTGATGCCGGCGGCATCGAGCGCGCCGCGAGCGGCCCTGGTCGCCGTGTCGAAGGTGGTCGTGCCGGGTTCGGCGATGTGCCGTTTGTGGATCCCGGTGCGCTCCGTGATCCATTTGTCCGACGTGTCCATCATCTTCTCGAGATCGAAGTTGGTGATGATCTTGTCGGGCGCGTAGACGCCCATCCCGGTGATGGCGCTGGGGCGGCCTTTCGATTTGAACGAGCGCAATGCCACCGCGTCAGAGCGTGTGCGGTACGCGTTTGTGATCGCCATCTCCCTACGCCTCCAGCCGCTCGGCGGTCTTCTGCTCCAGGAACTTCCAGAGGTCGCCGATGAGCTTCATCTTTTCGAGCTCTTCCTCGGAAAGCTCGACGTCGTACTTGTCCTCGATCGCCGCGATGAGCTCGACCAGGTCGAGCGAGTCCGCGGCGAGGTCACGCTGGAAGCTCTTGTCCAGCTGCACGTCGTCGGGCTCGATGCCGAGGATCTCGGCCGCGAGGTTCTGAAGCTCCTTGAAGTCGAGCTGGCTTGCCATCTTTCTCCTAGTTGGAATAGCCCCACGAAATCTGAGGCTTCGCCGTGATTTCGCGGGGACCCCTAAACATCTGGGGCCTTGATCACGAGGCTCGCGTTGTGGCCGCCGAAGCCGAACGAGTTCGACAGGGCCACCTTGACGTCCGCCTTGCGCGCCTTGTTGGGTATGTAGTCGAGGTCGCACTCGGGGTCTGGGTCGTCGAGGTTGATCGTGGGCGGCAGCAGTCCGCGATCGAGCGCGAGGATGCAGGCCGCCGCCTCGATGGCTCCCGCCGCGCCCAGCAGATGACCGTGCACCGACTTGGTCGAGCTGATCGCCATCTCTTGCGCATGGTCGCCGAACACCGCTTTGATCGCCCTGGTCTCGGCAACGTCGCCTAGCTTCGTGGACGTTCCGTGCGCGTTGACGTAGCCGACGTCGTTCGGGTCGACCCCGCTCATCTCCAGCGCGTTGCGCATGGCGCGGATCGCACCTTTGCCCTCCGGATGCGGAGCGGTGAAGTGGTACATGTCCGCGCTAGCTCCATAACCGGCGATCTCCGCGAGGACCCGAGCGCCGCGCTTCTTCGCGTGGTCGAGGTCCTCGAGCACGAGCATCACCGAGCCTTCGCTCATGACAAACCCGTCGCGGCCGAGGTCGAACGGGCGGCACGCCTTCTCCGGCTCGTCGTTGCGCTCGCTGGTCGCCTTGATCTGGCAGAAGGCGCCCATCGTCAGCGGAGTGATCGTCGCCTCGGAACCGCCGGCCAGCATCGCGACCGCGCCGCCGCGCTTGATGATCTCGGCCGCTTCGCCGATGCCGTGCGAGCCCGACGCGCAGGCGCTGACGATGGCGTAGTTCGGCCCGCCGGCCTTGGTGTGGATGGCGACGATGCCAGCCGCCATGTCCGCGATCATCATCGGCACGGTGAAGGGGCTGATCCGTTTCGGCCCGCGCTCCATGAGGGCCGTGTGGCTCTTCTCGATCTCCTCCATGCCGCCGATGCCCGAGGCGACGATCACGCCGACGTCATCAGGATCCATCTCGGCCGGGTCGAGGCCGGCCTGCGCGAGCGCCTGCTTGGAGGCCGCGAGCGCGAACTGGCAGTACCGCCCGATGTGACGGGCGGTCTTCTTATCCATGTATTCCTCGGCGTTGAAGCCTTTGACCTCGCCAGCGATCTTGGTGTCGAAGTTGGTGGTGTCGAAATGCGTGATCCGCCCCACGCCGGAAACCCCTTCGACCATGTTCGACCACACCGTCTCCAGGTCGTTGCCGATGGGGGTGATGAAGCCCATCCCGGTCACGGCCACGCGTCGACCGTTGCTTTTGACGTTCACGTAAACGAGGATACGGACCAAGCGGCCTACTGACATCCCCATGGTGTGGGAAAACGGGGGACATTGTTTGGACCCCGTGTCCAAACCGTCTTCAGATCAGCCGGCGGAGCTCCAGGGCCAGCTGCAGGCGGAGCCGGGTGGCGGGCGTGTCGAGCTCGCCGCCCAGGATCTCGCGCACCTTGTCCAGCCGGTACAGGACCGTGTGGCGGTGCAGGTTGAGCGCCGCGGCGGCGTCTTTCACGGATCCGCGCGCGAGAAAGGCCTCCAGCGTCTCGAGCAGCTGCTCGCGGTTGCGGATCCTGGGGTTGAGCAGCGGCCCGAGGCTGTGGGCGACGAAGCGTTCGGCCAGGCGCGGATTCTGAGCCAGGACGAGGTGCGGGATGACCTCGTCGTGTCCGTGCGCGACCGCGTCCGGCCACAGCTTTCGGCCCGCTTCGATCGCCTGTTGGGCCTCCAGGTACGACCGCGAGATGCCGCGCAACCCAGCGTGGTAGCCCCCGATGCCGGCACGGACGCGTGCGCGCGCCGAGCCCGATCGAGCGACCGCCTCTTTGTTCAGCCGGCTTACGAACTGGCGGGCGCCATCGGCGTCAGCCGGCGCTTCGGCGGGCCAGAGCGTCACCAGCGTCGACGGGTCGGTGGCATGGTGGATCGCGCCGCGAGGCAGCTCGAGAGAGGTGGCGACCTCACTCAGTGCCTCGCCGCCGCGCTCGCCGTCGCGGTTGCCGACGACCAGCTTCGAGACGACGGCGACGTAGCCCGTGGCCCCGATCGGCAGGTTCAGCGCCAGCGCCTGTTTCTGGAGCTCCAGCTCCGAGTCGAAGTTGTCGCTGATCAGCGCGTGGAACAGCCGGGCGCGGGCGCGCGTGCCGCGCTGCAGGTGCTGTTCCCGCGCGTGCAGATACGTCTTGGTGACCTCGGCGGCGACCTGGTCGAGGGCGGCGAAGACGTAGTTGGCTGTGAGCATGATGGCCTCGGGCGTGGCTTCTGGATGCCCGCGCCACGCGCGCAGGATCTCCTCCCAAGCCACGCGCGCGGCGATGCGATAGGCCGCGAGGATGGGTTCGACCGACTGGCTGCTGCGAGCCTGCAGGATGCCCAGCTGCGCGACCCGACGCAATTCCTCCTGGGTGGCCGGCCGGGCTTCGCGTGCGGTCGCGAGGAAGAGGTCGAGGCCGGCCTCGCAGGCTTTGGCGATGGCTTCCCGCCGCGGCGGGACGCCCGTGGAGTCGTCCCAGTGAACGACGGCGACGACGGCCCGGGCCATGTGGCGGGCCAGGCCCGCCCTCCGGCGCTCGAGCTCCGCCGTCAGCGTCGGAGGCAGCCCGACCGCCGGTTTGGACTTCGAGGCCACTTTCGGGGCCACCCTGGCCATGGTTTGACTATAGGGCCCAGGACCCGACCAGGCCGCCAGGTCGAACAGGCTGATCGCTAGCCGTGCTTCTTGACGAAGGCGAGGATGCGGCGCCAGGCGTCGTCGCAGGCGTCCTTCCACTGGTCGAAGGTGCGGTCGAAGAAGCTGTGCGGAGCGCCTTCGTAGATGTGCATCTCGTGCGGCACACCGGCTTCGGCGAGCCGGCGGTCGAAGTCGATGAACGCCTCCTGCGGCGTGGCGGCATCGGCGCCGGCGATGAGGAGAAGCAGAGGGGACTTCATCTTCGAAAGGTTGGGCAGCGACCTTTCCGGGCGGCCATAGAAGCCGATGGCGCCGTTTAGGCCAGGCTGCATGGCGGACTGGTTCCACGAGTTCGAGCCGCCGAAGCAGAAGCCGACCGTGAACGCCGCCTTGACGGCCCCGCCTTCCCTGGACTCGAGGTAGGCGATGGCCGCGGCCGTGTCCGCGGCGATCCCCTCGGGCGTCGTTTTCTCGACGTGCGGCCTGAACTCGAACTGCTCGTCGCGGCTGCCGATGCCGGCGGTGCGTCCGAAGTAATCGATGGCGACGGCGTCGATCCCGGCCTCGGCAAAACGCTGCGCGAGCTCCTTGTAGAAGTGGTGCAGGCCGCGCACGTCGGGCAGCACGACCATTCCTGATCCGGTCGAATTGGAGGCACGCGCGAAATACGCCATGAACTTGTTGCCATCCTTGGCGGTCAGGGTCATATCGCCTTGATCGGCGGCAGCGCCTCCGATCGGGGGCAGGGGCGGTCGGGCGTCGTCTGAGTAGCACATGGCTCGATTCTCCAATACATTGGGACGGCTATGAAGATCGAAAGCACGGCGTACACCCAGGCCGACCTCGATAACTTCCTGGATGAGCTGCTCGACCACGAGCGAATGGTGCTGGCCGACCGCCTGGAGAAAGCATCGGCGCGCCTGGCGCAGATCGCCCCGAGAATCGAGGCTGGTCACGGCACTGATGCCTGGAGCGATCACGAAGTCCTGGCCCACATCGCGGTGCTCTCGAAGTTCTACGGGGTTCTCGTCCACAGGATCTCGAGCGGCCAGGTCACCGAGCTGGACATGCTGGGCAACACGAACCTTCGCGACGTCGCGGGCGAGCAGATGGCCGAGATCGAGCCGTCAGAGCTGTTGCGAACGACGCTGGCGGACCAGGCCCGCACGGTCGAGCTCTTGCGATCCGTCGACGCCACCTCGCTGCGGCGGGAGGCCAAGGACTCGAGTGGTCGTTCAGTCAGCGCCGAGTTCCTCGCCAGGTTCCCCCTGATCAATCACCTCGAGGAGCACGTCGACCAGCTCTACCGCTCCCTGGGGTAGCGTTCAGGCGCTCGCGGCCTCCACAAATCCGAGGCGGCGCAGCTCGGCGCGCAGCGTCTCGGCGGCACGGTCCATCATCCCGGGATCGGGGTTGGGGTTCTGGTTGCCGAAGTCGAGGTCGTGGACGCCGCGAATCGGGACGACGTGAAAATGAGCGTGCGGCACCTCCAGCCCGGCGAGCAGCATGCCGATCCGGGCCGGCTTGAAGCCCGCCATCTGCGCCTTGCCGATCGACTGCGCGACGGTCACCAGGTGCGACAGCAGGTCGGTGTCGAGGTCCAGCCAATGATCGATCTCCGCCCGAGGGACGACCAGGGTGTGTCCGGGTCGCAGTGGGCGGTTGGAAAGGAAGGCCACGCACATGACGTCTTTCCAGACGAACCGTGCGGGCAGCTCGCCAGAGATGATTCGACTGAAGATGCTCGCCATGCCCAAAGACTAAATAGCTAGCCTTGAGCGGTGCCCGCAGCGGAGCTGATCGATGCCACCAAGAAGTACGGTGAGATCGAAGCCCTCACTGGAGTGACGATCCGAATCGAGCTGGGCGAGGTGGTGGCGATGCTCGGACCCAACGGGGCGGGCAAAACGACATCGATAAGCCTTCTTCTCGGCCTGCGCAAGCCGACCTCGGGCCAGGCGCTCTTGTTTGGTCTCAATCCCAGCGACCTGCATGCGCGGAGCCGTGTCGGTGTGATGCTGCAGGAATCAGGCGTTCCGGCGATGCTCAAGGTGGACGAGATCATCGATCTCTTCCGCTCTTACTATCCGAAGCCCATGCCCCGTGAACGGGCGATCGCGATGGCGGGCCTCCAGGACAAGGCCGGCGCGCTCGTCAAAGAGCTGTCCGGCGGACAGCGTCAACGCCTCTACTTCGCGCTGGCGGTGTGCGGAGACCCCGAGGTTCTCTTCCTGGACGAACCTACTGTCGGGATGGACGTGGAAGGCCGGCGGGCATTCATCGACCGCATCGCCGAGTTCGCGACGCTTGGTCGCACGATCGTGCTGACCACGCACTACCTCGAAGAGGCCGATCAGCTGGCCAAGCGTGTCATCGTGATCGATCGAGGCGAAGTCATCGCAGATGCGACTCCCGATGAGATCAAGTCGAAGGTGGCGGGCAAGCGTGTGCGCTTCCTGGCGTCCGGACTCACTGACAAGGATCTCGACGGCCTGCCCGTCTCGGCGACCTCCATCGAAGGTAGGACCGTGCAGCTGCTCACCAACCAACCTGAGCTGGTCCTGCGCGAACTCTTCCGCAGAGGGCTCGAGATCAGCGATCTAGAGGTTTCAGGCGCCGACCTCGAAGATGCGTTTGTCGCGCTGACCACTCACAAGAGCAGCTGATGGCGGCCGCCCTTGCCCCGACCTGGCCGATGTTCGCCAACCAGACTCGGGCCGAGTTTCTCAAGCTGTGGCGGGTTCCCGCTTTCAGCGCCACGAGCCTGGCGCTGCCCATCGTGTTCTACACGTTCATCGGGATCGGCCAGTCGTCTCAGCACATCCAGGGCTCCCACATCACATTTGGCACATATTTCCTGGCTTCGATGTCCGTGTACGCCGTCGCCAACGTGATGATCTTCAGCTTCGGTATCTCGGTGGCGACTGAGAGGGGCATGAAGATGGACGTCCTGATGCGGGCGACTCCGCTGCCGCCACTGGTCTACCTGCTGTCGAGATGCATAACAGCCATCGTCTTCGCGGCACTGACTTTGGTCGTGCTGTTCCCGTTCGCTACGGTGGCCGGAGGAGTTCGGCTCGATGCGACCGAGTGGCTGACGCTTTCGTATCGGGTCCTGCTTGGTTCGATACCGTTCATCGCGCTCGGATTCGCCATCGGGTACCTGTCCGGGCCCAACTCAGCGGTGGCCGTGGTCAACCTCATATACCTCCCCACCGCCTTCGCGTCCGGCCTGTTCTTCCCCAGGCAGCTGCTGCCGGAAATCATCCAGACCATCTCCCCTTACCTGCCTCTGTACCGCTACGGCCAGCTGGCATGGGACGCGGTGGGAGCCCCGACCAGCGACAGCGTCGCCACGGATTGGCTCTACCTGGCGGCGTACGCGGCGGTGTTCTTCGCGATCGCCCTGTGGGCGTTCCGTCGAGAAGAAAGCCGCAAGTTCAGCTAGACCCAGAACTTCTCCGGCAGCCTCACACCGAAGGCGTCCTCGAAGCGGCGCGCAAAGTCCTCCGGAACGTACTCGTGCTCGATGGTCCCCACCTGCTCGACCGCGTAGGTGGCCGCCAGCGAGGCCACCTCACCGGCAGTCGGGACATCGAGCCCCCGCAGCAGCCCTGCGACCAGGCCCGCCCGGAACGCATCGCCGGCGCCTGTCGGATCAGACTCGACGCGGGGCGGCGCGGCTGGGATCACGAACGACTCCGCGCCCATGTCGACGCGTGAGCCCTGGCGCCCAAGTGTGGTCACGACGAGCTGCGACAGCTGCTTCAGCTCGTCCATGGTGCGCCCCGTCCGCTGCTGGATGAGCTCCAGCTCGTAGTCGTTGCCGATCAGCACCCACGCGCCGCGTGCGCCGTCGACCAGGTCTTCGCCGGACAGATGCGGGAGCTGGTGCGCGGGGTCGAACACCCATGGCACGTGGCGCTCCCGGCATTCGCGAACCAGCCGCTGCATCGCCTCAGGCGCATTCGGGCCCACGATCACCGCCTCCGGGTCGGGCACGGTGTCGTCCAGGCCCAGACTGCCGGCCAGGTTCATCGCCCCGCCGTAGTAGCCGGTGATCTGGTTGTCGTCGAGGTCGGTGGTGGTGAAGCCCGTAGCCGAGATCTCGTCCTCGAGGAGCCTGAGGCCGCGGCAGTCGATGCCCAGCTTCTCCAGCCAGACCTTGTAGTCGACGGCGTCCGATCCGGCGGAGGCGAGCACGGCGCTCGGATAGCCAAGGAGCGCAAGGTTGTACGCATAGTTGCCCGCGACGCCGCCGCGCCGCTTCTTGAGGTTGTCGACCAGAAAGCTCAGGTTGATGATGTGCGTCTTGTCAGGGAGGATGTGGTCCTTGAAACGCCCCTTGAAGCTCAGGATGTAGTCAAACGCGATCGAGCCGGTGCAGACGACGCTCACAAACGTGCAAGGCTAACCCAAGTTACGAGAGGAAACCTCGGCGGTTTCCTCTCGTCGCCAGGCGCTTCGCGCGTGGCTGCTCTCCTTCCCCGGGTTGGGATTGCCGAAAACGCTTCTCCTCGCGACGCATGGAGACGATTGCATTGTCAGGGACGGCCGGAGTAAATCCGGCCTACCGGCGACCAAGTTATGAGAGGAAACCTCGGCGGTTTCCTCTCATCGCCAGGCGCTTCGCGCGTGGCTGCTCTCCTTCCCCGGGTTGGGATTGCCGAAAACGCTTCTCCTCGCGACGCATGGAGACGATTGCATTGTCAGGTACGGCCGGAGTAAATCCGGCCTACCGGCGACCCTGAAAAGAGGGCACAAAAGGGGCACCCACCACGGGCGCCCCTTGCAATTGATTACTTCGGCTACGCGGCCGCGCTGCGGCGCGAGGTCGTGCGACGGGTCGAGCGGCGGGTCGTCTTCGCCTTACGGGGCGCCGCGGCCTGCCGGACGGGCAGCTCGCTGGCGCGCTCGAGCTTGCTCGCAACACGAGCGATCGTCCTGAACGATCCGTTGAAAACCTTCAACGCGCGCTTGGCGACGTCGCCCACCTGGTCCGGGCGCCGAGCCTGGACCTTGACGAGCTGCAGGCCCTTCAGCGCTATGCGCTCCGGGAGCAGGTCGCCCGCGACCTTTTCTGCAGTTTGCGCGAAGTCTTTGAGCGCGTCCATTGCGGGCGCGGTCGCGGCGTCGATCTGCCGGGTCAGCCGGCGGTTGACCTTGCGTGCCGTCGGAGCACCCTTGCGCTCCAGGCCCTTCACCTGCCGGCGTGCGCTGCCGATCGGCTGCCGGCGTGCGCTGCCGATCGGGTCGGATGCAACTTCTCTCGCCGCCCTGGCGGCGCCGAACGCCACCTCTTCCACCGTGGATGTGATGTCTGTGCTCATTTTGTTTGGAGCCTCCTTGATTTGATGACGCATTGCATCATAACGCAATGCGTCACGTCGCGTCAAGGGCTGGTCGTCAGCTCCTTGATGAGCCGTTCGGCGGGTTCCCCGAACACGTCGTAGTGAGCGACCTTCCGGCGCTTTTCGGGTTGGATCCATTCCGGCCGCAGCCCGCGAAGCCGGCCCCACTCTTCCAGCCGATGGCGCAGGCCGATGACATGCAGGAAGGGCCGCTCGCGCCTCATACCACGGATGGTGGAGCCATGGTAGTGATCGAAGTTCCGATGCACCGCGATTCCGCCTGCTTCCGCGAAAGCGATCGCCTCTTTGATCTGCCGGCGCTCGAAGTAACGCTCCTCCGGCGGCTCCGTCAAGCCGGTGTGGCGTCCCTGCAGATGGGCCTGTATGCACACATCGCGCATGGTCGCTGGGCGTTCTCGGGCCCGAGCGCGAAGTCTTTGAGCGCGTCCATTGCGGGCGCGGTCGCGGCGTCGATCTGCCGGGTCAGCCGGCGGTTGACCTTGCGTGCCGTCGGAGCACCCTTGCGCTCCAGGCCCTTCACCTGCCGGCGTGCGCTGCCGATCGGGCAGATCCGATCGACGACGCCCCGCACCCTGGCAGCGCCCATGCGCAGGTTGAACTCAACCTCCACCCCGAGAGTCTTCGCGTTCGCCAGCGGATCCGCGAGGTAGCTGAGCAGCATCCCCGATCCAGCCTCCGGGCCCTGGTACAGGTCGAGCAGGTCACCGCCTGCCGAATGCCACGCCGCGAGGGCCGCGTGCACCGCCGCGCCCAGCTCGGTCGAATTCGTGGCGCGCGCGAACCGTGGGAGCAGGTCGTCGGGCGGGGCGGGGACGCGCCAGACCTGGCTGAATCGGTAGCGGACCGGGCAGATCTCGAAGTCGTGCAGCTGGGAGAAGCTGATCTGGACGTCCGGAGTGGGCGGAGCGGCGGCAACAGCCCGCGGCTTGATCGCCTCCATGCGGTCCAGGACCGCGGCGACCACGGCCGTAGCGTCGGAGGCCGCGCCGTTGGCAGGGCTGGGGACCGGAAGCTCGAGCTGCTCCGCCTCGACGACGTTGGCCGACTCCGGGTGCGCGAGAGCCCAGCTGAGGACCTCCGCGAAATGGTCCTGCTCGCCCATCTCCACCTCGCGCGCGGACTGCTCCTCCCGGGTTGCCGTGACGTAGAGGGCGTCCCTGGTGCGAGTCAGCCCGACGTAAACGATCCGCCTGCGCTCGCCGATCGCGAGCTTGACCGCCGGCTCCCCCGGCGAGGTGGTCTGGTAGCGCGGGTGCTTCTCACCACGCCAGCTCTTCATCACGAAACCGAGCCCGTCGGGATCGAAGAAAAAGCGCTCGGTGTCGCGGGCACGGGCCGGCCGCAGGTTGACCAGGAAGACGACGGGGAACTCGAGGCCTTTGGCCGCGTGGATCGTGAGCAGCGACACCGCATCTGCTGTGGCCGACTCCTCAGCCGCCTCCCCGACCGGCAGCTCGGCATCGATGACCTGGTCGAGGTGGCGCACGAAATCGCCGATGCCGGCGAGCGCGAGCTCGCGCTCGAAGCGCGATGCGAGCTGGAAGACTTTGCGCAGGTTGAGCAGCGCGCGTGGGCTGCCATCGCGTTGCGCGCGCAGCTCGGCCCACCTCAGGTATCCGGTCTCCTCCAGCAATCGGTTGAGGATGTCCGCCACCGTGAGCGCGTCGCGCAGCCGGCCGAGTCGGTCTGTGAAGTCCACCAACGCCGCCGCACGCTCGGCGACCTTCGGCTGCATCTCGGGAAACCCTTCGAGCCGGGCTGCCTCGAAGCAATCGCGCAACCGCATGCCGTGGCGCCCGGATCGCCTGGCCGCCATGCGGTACAAGCCGCGATCATCCAGGCGCACGATCGGCCCCTGCAGCACGCGCACCAGCGCGCCGTCGTCCATCGGGTTCTCGGTCAGGCGGAGCATGGCCAGCACGTCCTTGATCTCCTGGCGGTCGAAGAAGCCCGAACCGCCGCTGGTCAGGTACGGGATGCCCTGGCGCCGAAGCTCATCCTCGAAGTCGCGCGGGAGCATGCGAATCGAATGGGCGAGGATCGCAATGTCGGAGAATCGCTGGCCGCCTCGATAAAGACGCCTGATCGTCTCGGCCACCGAACGTGCCTCCGTCCGCGAGTCCGGCGCCATCACGACGGTCACCGGACGGTCCCCGGCACCGCGGGTCGCCACGAGGTCGGGCTCGTCGGCGAAGTCAGGGTCGCGCCGGATGAACGCGGTCGCGCAGTCGAGGATCTCCTGGAACGAGCGCCGGTTGTGCGTGAGCGGCAGCCGCTTGCCACCGAAACGGCTCCGGATGTTCTCGATCTCGGCGTCACGCCAGCCGTAGATCGACTGCTTGGCGTCGCCGACGACGGCCACGTTTTCGAAGCCGTCGGCCGCCAGCAGCCGGATGAGCTCGAGCTGGATTCGGTTGGTGTCCTGGAACTCGTCGACCAGCAGGTACCGGAAGCGCTCTCGGCAGCGCCGCCGGAACTCCGGCACTCGCTCGAGCGCATCGATCACCCCGAGGATGAGGTCGTCGAAATCGCGCAGCCCTTCGGCGGCCAGCGCGTCTTCGTAAGTGCGGTAGACGAGATGGAGAACCTCGATCGCCTCCAGCTCAGCCTGGGCGGCCTGGCGCGCGGTGGCGTCGACGAGCGCGTCCCAGTGCCGCGCGTGCAGCTCGAGAGCGCGCTTGTGGAACTGCTGCGGCTTTATGCCCCGGCCTTTCAGCTTGAGCAGGAAGCGGAGCCCCGAACGCAGGAGCTCGTCGAGGTCGTCGACGCTCAATGCCGTGAACGAGTCCGGGTCGAGGGGGGCGGCCTCGCCGCTGCGCAGGTGGGCCACCAGCCGCTGCTCGAACAATCGCTGCCCGGTCTCGTCGAGCACGCGAAGCTCGCGCGGCGCGCCGACCAGGTACGCGAACTCGTCGAGCAGACGCGAGCAGATGCCGTGGAACGTACCGATCCATGCGCCGTCGAGGACCTCGGGGCCGAGGTCTGGACGTCGCGCGCGAAGCTCGTCCGTGATCCGAGCACGGAGCTCGTCGGCCGCGCGATCGTTGAAGGTGACCGCCAGGATCTCGCCGGCGGGAACCCGATGCTCCACCAGCCAGCAGAAGCGTTCGGTCGCGGTGGCGGTCTTGCCCGTTCCGGGTCCGGCCGCGATGAGGAAAGCGCCTTCCGGGCCCGCGTGGGCGGCCGCCGCCTGCTCGTCGCTCAAGGTCCGCGCAGGTCCGGCGATCATTCCGGGGGCGCTCCGCCGTAAGGGCAGATCGCGGCGTGCGGGCACGACGAGAAGCGCGAAACGCAGGTGCCCGCCAGGTCGCGCGGCGCCGGCTCGAAATGGCCGGCCTTGATGCGCGCGATCGCCTGCATCACGATGTCGCGGCTGCGCTCGAGGTCGCCGCCTTCGAGCACCTTCTCGCGGTATTCCTTGAGACCGGCGGGGCGCCCGACCGTGAAGATGTCCTGGCGCATCGAGCCCCACACCCAATCCTTCGGGTACCAGAGAGACAGGAACCGCGGCTGAAATCCCAGCGGATTACCCTCGTCGTCGAAGCCGTACTTGCAGGCGAGGTAGTACAGCGCGAGCTGCACGTCGTAGAGCTCGGGGCCGAAGTACGCCTCGTAGGCCCACCGCATCGGCTTGCCCGAGCCCGTCTTGTAATCGATGACCTCGACCTCGCCGTCGCCGACGTCATTGACGCGGTCGATCTTGCCGACGATCTCCGCCCCGTCGAGCTGCAGGTGGAATCGGCGCTCGAGCGCCAGCGTGCCCAGCCGGCGGATCGGCTGAATGCCGGTGACGAAGCGGATGTAGTTGCCGAGCAGCGCGCGCACCTGCTTCTCCTCGCGCCTGCGGTCGAGCGTCCCCTCCATGCGCGACAGGTAGTCTTCGAGGTGCGCCTGCAGCACGGATTCGAGGAACTCCTTCTGGCGTTCGTTCTCGAGCGGACGCCAATCGGTCTCGTGCTCGTGGAAGTCCTGGAGCACCTCGTGCAGGAAACCGCCGCGCTGCATCGCCACCGATCTGGGCTCCTCCGCAAGGCCGGGATGGTGGTTGTACCAGTAGAGGCGCGGACACTTCAGGTAGTCGTTGAGGGTGGTCGGGCTGAAGTGATCGATCTCCACGCGGTCGGGGTTGCGGCTGCCGCCATACGGTTCGAACGGCTCGCCCGCCTCGCGGTCGGCGATGAAGCTCACGTCGAGGCCGAGCAGCGCCGCCCGCGCGGCCATTGCGTCCGTGACGGTCTCGCGGTGAGCGGCGATGAGCACCTCGGCCTCGCGGGCCAGGAGCACATCGGCAGGATCGAGCCTGCCCGATGCCCGCGTCAGCTCCTTCATCTCCGCGTCCGGCTCGGCCATGCCCAGGAACACCGAAGGGCCGGCCTGCCGCAGGTACGCGTCGGCGTAGACCAGGTAGACCCGCCTGGCTCGGGTCATAGCGACAAAAGCAAGGCGCGCCTCTTCGGCCAGGTGCCCGTCCGGGTCGCTCGGCCACGAAGGCATGAAGCCGACCCTGAAGCGCTCGAGCCAGGAGCGGTCCTCCAGGTCGAGAAGCGGGTGCGGACGGGCTTCCGAAGGAAACAGCCCATGCGCGAACCCAGCCGCAAAGACGACCTGGAACTCGAGGCCCTTGGCCTGGTGCACGGTCATCACCTGCACGGCGTCACGGCCACCCGACGCGGGCTCGGTGTCGTCGGCGGCTCCAGAGAGCAGCGCGTCGAGTGATCCACCGAGGTCGGCAAGCAGCGGCTTCGTACCGTGCAGCCTTTCGTGCACCTCTTCGAGCGCCTCGAGACCGTCTATCGTCGAGCGCAGGTCGGCCATCGCCTCAGTGCGCTCCTGGGCCTGGAGCTCGAGCTGGAGAAGCCTGCCCATCGCGCCGTCCTCGATGAGCACTGAGTAGGCGAGGCTTGCGAGCGGCAGTCGCTTCGCCCGATCGAGCAGGCGGTAGCGGGCGGTCATAGCCGCGTGCAGCGCGTCGAGCTCGGCGTCGGTGAGGTACTCGTAGTAATCCGGCGGGGTTGGTGGTTCGGTGGGCGCCTCTCCGCCCCACGGAAGCGGATACCGCTCGGCGTCCTTCGCGGCCAGCACGTACATCAGCCGCCGCATCACCCGAGTCAGCGGCCTCGCCTGCTCGAACGCGTGCGCGCGGAGGCGGCTCAAGGTCCTCGACCCGACACCGCCGAGACTCGACGCCAAGGCGCCTTCGAACGCCTCGGAGTCGTCCGGCTTGCGCAGCGACTCGAGGTAGCCGACCAGGAACCGCACCACCTCGTTGCGAGCAGTCGCAGCGGATCCGCGCACCTCATAGGGAAGGCCCAGGGCGCGCAGCGCCTCCTCGAAGGGGGCGCCCAAAGCCGTCGTGCTTCGGAGGAGGATCGCAAAATCCTCAAATCGCAGCTCCGGGAAGGCGGTGTGGATGCGCTTGATCTCGCGGGCGCAGAAGAAGGCCTCGTCGATGGCATCCCCCTCGTGAGCGACAACCACCGACGGCGGCTGAATCCCGGCCACCGAGCGAAGACGGCGGCGGGCACGGCCGGGCTGCGTGGCGCCGAGCAGGCGCTCGCCCGCATCGAGCGTTGTCTGGGAGCACCTCCAGCACTCCTCGAGCTCGACCGTGGCGGGACCGTACACCGCCGGGAAATCGATGCCGAGCAGGCGCGGGACGGTGCCGCGGAAGCCGTAGATGGACTGGTCGGGGTCGCCGACGACCACCAGGTGCGGTCGCGATTCGGGCGGAGCGAGCAGCTGCAGGAGCTGGAACTGCGCCGGGTCGACGTCCTGGAACTCGTCGACCAGGATGAGCCGGAACCTGGAGCGGAGGTGCTCGCGCAGCTCTTGCCTGGATTGGACCAGCTCGATCGCGCCGATGATCAGGTCGCGGAAGTCGACCATGCCGGCCGAGCGCAGCCGCTCCTGGTACGCCTGGTACACGGAGGCAAGCGCGCGCAGACGATCGCTGCCGCCGGCCTCCGTCGCGAGCAGCAATGCGGCCGGGTGCACGAGGTTCTGCTTCATCAAAGCCACGAAACCGAGCAGGTCGCGGGCGAACGCGTCCGAGCGCCGCACGCCCACGAGCGCGCCGAGCCCCTCCGGATCGATCTCGGTCAACACCTGCCGCATCACGACCGATTCCTGGAAGCTGTTGATCAGCATCCGTTTCGGGTCGGGTGCATGGTCGCGCAGCACCCGCCAGCAGAAGCTGTGGAAGGTCGAGATCCAGGCCTCGCCGTAGTCGTCCTTCAGCCGCTCGTCGATACGCCTGGAGATCTCCTCCGCGGCGCCGGTCGAAAACGTGAGCGCGAGTATCTGGTCGCGCCGAGCGACGCGTTCGAGCACGGCCTGCTCGTACAGGTCGACCAGAGCGCGCGTCTTTCCGGTCCCCGGCCCGGCGAGCACTCGGAGCGGGCCATGGATGTCGTGGATGTCGAGTGGCAAAGCGTGTGTACCTCTGGAGGCGGGCTCTTCGATTATGCGGGCGCCCGTGTCCTCAATTCAGCCCTACCGGTTAACGCAGGCTCGGATCGGCGCCGAGGACGCCAGGCTTCGAACACCAGCGCCGCCAGCAGGACGAGCTCCAACAGGGGCCAGCGATTCAGGTTCAAGGCCAGGCCGCCGAACTGCACGAACGGGCTGGCGACCAGCCAGCCGGCGACGAGGGGTGCTCGCCAGGCCAGCGCCGGGCGCTCCTCCCAGACCATCCAGGCGGCAGCGCCGAGCAGGCACAGGTCGGAGCCGTGCAGGTACGGGGCGGCGAGCAGCGAGCCCAGCAGGCCGGCGGCGATGACGAGGCCGGGTGAGTGACGGAGCCGGAAGGAGGCCGCGAGGCTGGCGGCGACGATCAGCGCCCGCAGCCCCAGGGCGGCCGCGCCACCTACGCCGAGCGCGCCTTCCAGCGTGAGCGAATCCGCGCCACCGGGCAGCGCCCCGCTGAGCTGGCTGATGTAGGCGGAGACACCGCTCGGGCCCATCGTGACCAGGGCCGCCGCGGCGATGACGACACCCGCAGACGCCCACGCGGCCGCCGCACGGTAGCGGCCGGCAAATAGAAGCGCCGGGGGGACGAGGAACGCCGTGTTCGGCTTCAGGAACACGAGCGCCAGCGTCAGGCCGACCACGAGATCACGGCGTTCACGCACCAGACGCCAGGCCACCACGACGCCGGCGGCCACGAGCGGGACGACCTGGCCGAGATGCACCGCGTGAAGCACCCACCAGGGCGCCAGCACGGCCGCGGCTCCGAGCCAGCGCCCCAGGCCAGGGTCGACGGACGCCCAGATGAGCGCGAGCGCAAAGGCGACGAGGGTAAACGTCGCCCAGACGTAGTAGGACGGCCAGTAGGAGAGCGGCGACAGAGGCGCGGCGAGCCACGCCACCGTCGGAGGGCTCAGGAACGGCTGGGCGATCTGGTCGGGGACCAGGTCTTTCTGCTCGGCCGCAACCAGGGTCTGGTCGTAGAGATGCGACCACCCTTGCTGCAGCCCCACCCGTGCAGCGGCTTCATAGGTGTGGAAGTCGACGCCGATCGGCTCGCTTCGACTCCAGAGGTCCAGAGCGAGCGCGACCAGGACGATGGCGAGCGCGAACGGCACCCAGAAGCGCCGGGCGGCGGTCACGATGCGACCGTACAGCAATATAGGTGGGCGCCATGTCGACGGCCTCCGTGACCCGCCGCACGCCCAGCCCGCTGGGGCCGGCCGCTCTCGTCGGGGCGACGATATTCATGGCCCACGTACCTTCTTTCTTCCACCGGCTCCTCGATGGCGACGAGGCCATCTATGGATCGATCGCGGCGCTGATGAACATGGGCAGCCCGCTCTACGCGGAGGGAGGCGTCGACAACAAGCCGCCCGGGATCTTCTGGGTGTATGCGGCGACCTTTCGCTTGTTCGGCACCTACCAGATGACCGCTGTTCATGCGCTGGCGCTGCTGGCGGTGGCCGCCACCTGCTTATTGATCTTCCTCGGCGGAAAGCAGCTGGCCGGCAATCGTGCGGGCGTGCTCGCGGCGGTCTTCTACGGCGTCCTGACGGGTGCCGGCAACCCGCGCCTGCTGGCCGCCAACACCGAGGTCTTCATGATGCTGCCGCTGACGGCATCCCTGCTGTTGATGCTGCGGCGCAGGTGGTTGTGGTCGGGGTTGCTGCTCGCGGCCGCGGGGAGCTTCAGGCAGTCGGCCGCCATCGATGTGGTGCTGCTGCCGCTGGCCGTCGTCTACCTCGAGGCGCGCCCAGCCCGCCTTCGTGCGGCGGCGCTGTTTGCGGCCGGGCTTGCCGCCGGTCTGGTGGCGGGGGCCGGCCTGCTGGCGCTGACCGGCTCGCTATCCGGTTTCTGGCGCTGGACGGTAGGCAGCCTGACGCAGTACGCCGGCACCAACTGGACGCCCGCCGTCATCTGGGGGCGCGCGCAGGACAGCCTCATCCCGTTCCTGCTCGACATGGTCGTGCTCTGGTTGGCGGCCATCGCCTGGGCGCTGCGGTGGAGGCGACTCGATCCGGGCCAGCGGCTGATCGTCGCGTGGCTCGTGGTGTCGGTCATCGGGTCGCTCGCCGGGGGCCACCTCTCGTGGCATTACTTCATCCAGGTGATGGGCGCGCTGGCGATGCTTGCGGCCTTCGCCATCGACCGCGCGCTGCGCTCGCCGCTCAAAAAGCAGGTCGCGGCGATCGTCGCCATCGGCGTCGCCGTGCCCGCGATTGCGTGGGCCGCTTATGACGTTACCGCCGACCCCCTCACCTACGACTGGAGCCCGCCGGTCGCCCAGCACCAGCTGGTCGCGGACTATATCCACGACCACACCAGGCCCGGAGACCGTGTGTTCGTTTGGGGCGACTGGGCCGCCCTCTACGTGGAGGCGGACCGCCCGATGGCGAGCCGCTTCCCCGGATTCCTGCGCGGTTTCGACCGCGGCTCGGGTCTGCCGCCGAACAACTGGGACACGGCGTCCGACGTGTGGCCGGAGCTGCAGGCCGACCTGCAGCTCCACCCTCCGGCCCTGATCGTCGACACCGCGGCAGCGGGTTGGAGCGACTTCGGGATGTACCCCATGCGCAACTACCCGGTGCTGCGGGACCTGGTCGGCACGAAGTACCGCCTGGTGGCGGTGGTGGACGGTGTGGGCATCTACGCCCCGAACAGCTAGATCCCGGGCAGGATTGGCGGCGTGGGCAAGATCGGCGTTGGCGTGGGGAGGGTGACAGGAAGCGGCACCGTCGGCACCTTCACGCCGGCCGGCAGCGAGGTCGGGAGAGCCGGCGGAGCCGGCACCGGCAGTGAGTTGGTGCCAGGCGCGATCGGCGTGCCGGTCGATGGTGCCGTGACCGCGCCACCCGTGCTCCCGTCCACCCTCGTCAGCTGGGCCGGCGATGGCGGATGGCCCGCCAGGACCGAGGCCGCTACCACCCCGGCGGCCAGCACCACCACACCCTGGGCAACCTGTTCCGATGCCGGGAGGTGGATGCGTCGCAGAAGGTCGACGAACCAGCGGCCGGTGAGCCAAACCCCAACCGCATAGGTGGCGTTGCGGCCGGCGGCCAATCCGCCCTCGATGTGCGTGCCGATCGTGGCCAGCGCCAGGCGAAGCCGCCGGCGAACGGCGCCCTCTCCCACCCCGAGCTGCTCGGCGATCTCGCGGTTCGTCAACCCGCCGAAGTAGGCCAGCTTGACGGCCTGCTTCTGGTCGGACGGCAGCTCGTTCATCGCCTCATCGACCGACAGGCGGACCAGAGCGTTCGTGAAGTCGTTCCAGGGCTGCGGCCGGTCATCGGGGGCCGGCCTTCCCTCGATGAGCATCTTCTTCAAGCCCTTGTTGGCGCCGCGGAGCCGGCGGCGGTCGAAGGGCGCCCGACGGGCTCCGGTCTTCAGCCAGGTGCGCCAGGAATCGCTGGCGGCAGGAGGCAGCACGATGTAGTCAGGCTCCTGTGGCGCCCGCACCTCGTCTTCGCCATTCCCCTCTGCGCCCATCAGTCCGAAACAGGAACTTCCGAACGACGCGTTCTACCCGCGCTGTTTCAGTCGGGTGAGGGTCGTGCCGGCCGCTTGATCTCGAGCACGCGTGGCTCATCCGCCGCGATTGCCAGGAGGCTGTCGAACAGGTGCACGGCGTCGGCGCCGCTTGGTGCCTCGGCGAGGCGAATGTACGCTGAGGCGCCATTGGGAAACACAAACGTCGGGGTTCCGAACACGCCATACGTGCCGACCGCGTGTACGTGGTCGCGCTCCAGCGCCTCGAGGATGCCCGGGTCGGCGATGTCGCGTCGAAAACGACCAACCTCCAGTCCCGAGTCCTCCGCGACCTGCTCGACCACGTCGATGTCGTCGATGTCGAGCCGGTGCTGATGGCGCGCGCCCAGGAGCGCCCCATGAAACGCACCGAAACGATCCTGCCGGCGCGCAGCCTCGGCGGCCTTGAACGCAAGCCTGCCGCGCACCCTCTCGCCGGCCGGCGCGCCCCAGACGGTCCAACCCTCCTCCCTCGAGTTCACCTGGGTGAGCGAGAAGTAGCGCCACCGAATGTCCGCCGGGCGCTCGGCGGCCACGTTCGCGAGCAGCAATGAAGCGCGATACACGTATGGGCACAGGTAGTCGTAGTAGAGCTCGAACTCCATGAAGGCTCATGTTCCAACGCGGGTCGTGCTCACGCGTATTCCCGACAGTTGGGCCTGGATGGCCCCGGACCTCCTGCGCCGGCTGCTTCCCTTCACCCTCGCGGTCGGCATGGTCGAGATCGGGTGGCGGCCCTCCTGGCTGGGCTTGTCGGGCAGCAGGCTCGGTGCGCAGCTCGCATTCGCGGCGGTGGCGGCGCCCCTGATGTTCGCGGCCGCGACATTCGTTCAGCTCCGGCTGGCCAGGCGGCGAGGCGCACTCCTCGTCCCGGCGGATCGCGACGACGCCTGGTTCCAGGGAGCGTTCTATGCGCTCAACGGTCCCATCGAGGAGGCGTTCTTTCGAGGCCTCGTCCAGGGCGGCCTGGGGATCGTCTTCGGGGCGCCGGTGGGATTCATCGCCGGCACCGCCGCGTACGTCCTCTATCACAGGCTCGGCTGGCCCTGGGCCGACACGCTGGCGACCGCTCTCGTCGGCATCCCCCTCGGAGCGGCATTCTGGCTCCTCCCCGGTCCTGCGTCGCTGCTCGGCGTCTCCATCGCCCACGTCGCGGCCACGTGCGGCTTCCTCGGTCCCGGCCCCTACCTGCTGAAGAGGCTCGGCCTCGTCTAGATGGTGCAGCTGGATACGCTGCAGCGGCGGACGCTGGTCTGGGCGGGCCTGGCGGTGGTCCTCACGGCGTTCGACGGCTCGGTTCTCGTCCTGGCGCTGCCGGCGATCGCCAACGACTTCCATGCCCGCATCCCCGCGCTTGCGGACCTGGGCTCGGTCCTCGCCCTCGGAGGCCTCGGCGCCTTGCCCCTGGCCACACTCGCCGATCGCTTCGGACGCCGGCGTCTGATCGCCATCGGGGTCGGCGGGTTCTCGATCGCCAACTTCGCGAGCGCATTCGCCCCCACGCTCGGGGCGCTCGCCGTCCTGAGGCTGATCGCCGTGTGCTTCGAAGCCCTCGTCGGCGGGGTAGCGACCGCCCTGATCGTCGAGGAGGCGCCGCCAGGCCGCCGCGGCCAGGCGGTGAGCGTGCTCGCCGTGCTCAGCGGCGCCGGTACAGGAATCACCGTGCTCGGCTACCCCGTGGTCGCGCCCCACTGGCGCTGGCTCTTTCTCGCCGGCGGCATCGGACTCCTGGCCGCGCCGCTGATCTGGACGCGGTTGCCTGAGGGACGCGTGTGGTTGAGGGCGCGCGTGTCCGGCTCGGCGCTCCGCCTGCTGATCCAACCGCCGTGGCGCCGGCGCTTGATCGTGATCGCGGCCACCACCGCGCTGCTCGCCGTGCTCCTCGAACCGGCCGGTCTCCTGTTCACGCTGTTCGCCAGCCGGTTCCTGCACATGAGCCCCGTCGGCATCAGCGAGCTCATCTTCGTTTCCGGGGTGGCGGGCGCCGCCTCGTATCTCGCCGGTGGCTACCTGACCGACCGTTTCGGTCGCCGGGCCCCGGGGACGGCGCTCACCGGCGCCACCGCGGTCGCCGCCGGGCTCAGCTTCGTCACCGGCACCCCGGGCTTCGTGGCCGGCAACGTGCTGTGGAGCTCGCTCGCCAGCGCTGCGACGCCGGTCCTGGGAGCATGGTCGGCCGAGCTGTTCCCGACCAGGGCGAGAGCGACCGCCGAGGCCATGGGGTCGTTGGCGGCGGCGCTCGGCAGCGTGGCCGGCCTGCAGGCGGTCGGCTTGCTCTCCCAGTCGGTCGGGCTTGGGCCGGCGCTGGCGTTGACCGGGGTGGTCGCCTTCGCCGGGGCCGGGCTCCTGCTCCTCCTGCCGGAAACCCGGGGCGCGCCACTCCCGGATTGAGCCGGGGCCATTTGACGCGGGTTGGAGGCGGTGCTACCTTTGGCGCCGGTATATCGGTCGCATATCGCTCCGATGGCCCGAGGTGGGCGAGGGTCGACGAAGGGGGTTGGCTTTGCAGGCTCGCGTGGGGGGATCGATGCGCCCGCAGGGCTCCGTCCCCGACGTTGCACGCTCGCAGAGCGAGGAAGCCTACCTGCGGATTCGGGATCGCATCGTGTGTCTCGACATGCCACCCGGCTCCGTCGTCGAGGAAGGCCGGCTGCGCGACGAGCTCGAGATCGGCCGCACGCCCATCAGGGAAGCGCTGCAGCGCCTCGCGTGGGAGAACCTCGTTCGAAGCGTGCCACACCGCGGCACCTTCGTCACCGACGTCAACATCACCGACCTCGCCCGCATCGCCGAGGTACGCGTCGTCCTCGAGGGCCACGCGGCGCGGCTCGCCGCCGCGCGCAGAGGCGCTCGTGACCGGGATGCGATCACCGACCTGCTGGAGCGCGTCGACACGGTCGAGCTCACCAACCAGCGCGAGCTCATGCAGCTCGACCAGGAGGTCCACCGGCAGGTCTACCGCTCGGCGCGAAACTCGTTTCTCGAGGGCACCCTGGAGAGGTACTTCAATCTCAGCCTTCGGCTGTGGTTCCTGGTCCTCGATCGCGGCATCCGCCTGCGGGAAGCCGTGGAGGAGCACCGGGAACTGCTGCGAGCTGTCCTTGCGGGCGACGGCGATCGCGCCGAGCAGTGCATGCAGCGCCACGTGACGGGGTTCGAGACCGAGATACGCAGGGTGCTGGTGGAGAGGTAGGGAGTGCCGAGGATATTTTTTGCCACCGACCTACACGGCTCCGAGATGTGCTGGCGGAAGTTCCTGAACGCCGCGAAATTCTATGACGCCGACGTGCTGATCTGCGGCGGCGACATGACCGGCAAGGCCATGATCCCGATCGTCGAGGAGAACGGCCACTACACCGTGACCATCGCCAGCGAACGGCAGGTCGTATCGGCAAACCAGATCGGCGACATAGAGGCCCAGATCCGCCGCAAGGGCTACTACCCGCTGCACGTAACTCCCAAGCGCCTGCAGGAGCTGGACGAGGACGCCGACAAGCGGAAGGAGACTTTTCAGCAGGTGATGCTCGACGGCGTCCGGCGCTGGATGAACATGGCGTCGGAGAAGCTGCGGGGCTCCGGAGTTCGCATCTTCGTGTGCCCGGGAAACGACGACGAGATGGAGGTGGACGACGTCGTCCGGGAATCCGACATGGTCGAGCTTGGCGAAGGCCGGATCGTCGACATCGACGGGTTCAGGATGATCTCGACCGGTTGGTCCAACCACACCCCATGGAACACGCACCGCGAGGAAGCGGAGGACAAGCTGGGCGAGCGCATCGAGGCGATGGCGAAGCAGATCGACGATCCAACGCGAGCCATCTTCAACCTCCACTGCCCGCCGTATCGCTCGGGTCTCGATGAGGCTCCGGCCATCGATGCGGATCTCAAGCTGATGCATGGCGGGCGCGCCCTTCGCCCGGTTGGCTCCACGGCGGTGCGCCAGGCGATCGACAAACACCAGCCGCTGCTCTCGCTGCATGGGCACATCCACGAGAGCAAGGGAGCAGTGAAGCTCGGCAAGACGCTTGCGATCAACCCCGGCAGCTCGTACGAGGAAGGGATCCTCATGGCCGCGGTGATCAACCTCGACGCCAAGAAAGGCATCAAGAGCTACCAGCTGCTGAACGGCTAAGCGGAACAAGAACAAGAACAAGAAGAGGAGAGGAAAAGACATGGCTGACACGACGATGGACTCGGCCGGCGCCCGGCCGACACTGTTCCTGCGCAACGCGACCGGGCTCGTCAAAGCCTGGTCGACGTTCGACGCGTTCGTCTATTCGTTCTGGTCCGTGAACCTCATCACTCTCGGCCTCTACGGCATGTCATTCGCGTATGGGTTCCCGGATGGCCAGCTGCTCGCGGGCGTGCTCCTCACGGGAGTGCTCGTGACGTTCCTCGTCATCACTTATGCCGGCCTGGTCAGCGTCATGCCGCGCACCGGCGGCGACTACGCCTGGCAGAGCCGCATCCTGGGCGGTGGGATCGGCTTCGTGCTTGCGATCACAGGCTGGTGGTTCACGCTCTGGCTGTGGACGCCCATCTACGCCAACATCCTGGTCGCACAGTTCTTCGCCCCACTCGCCTACACGCTCGGTTGGACAAGCGTGGCCACATTCTTCACGACGCCAGGGAACGGTGTGTTCGTTGCCTGCCTGGTCGTCCTGGCTTTTGTGAGCCTCGTGGTCACTCTGGGCATGGAAACCTATGCACGGATTCAGAAGATCTGCTTCTGGATCGGCCTCGTCGGCCTCGCCGTGACCTGTGCCCTGCTGCTGTTTGCAAGCGCGCAGGACTTCCAGAACGCCTTCAACCGCGAGGCGACCAGCCTGTTCGGCGCTCCGGCGGGTGCGTACCAGGCCACCATCGACGCCGCCTCGAAAGGCGGCTTCGCCGGACACGACTTCAGCTTCTTCTCGTTAGGCCCCACGGTCCTGCTGCCGCCGATCCTCGCGTTCTACCTGCTGTGGCCGAACTGGGGCGCGACGCTCTACGGCGAGGTGCGCGGCGCCAAGGATGTCCGCAAGCCTTTCTACAGCATGTTCTGGGGCTTGTGGGTCACCGTCGCCCTGGTCGCCCTTGTCATCGTGCTGATGGCCAAGACCATGGGCTGGCAGTTCTACAACTCCGCCAATGCCGCGTACTGGAACTCGGTGTTCGCGGTCAGCGGCGCCCCGGCGCCGCCGGTCCCGATCTGGCCCTACCCCGTGATGTTCGCCGGGTGGCTGGTGGACAACCATCTCTTCCAGGCACTGTTGATCGTCGTCATGGGCCTGTGGTTCTTCGGCTGGGCGGGCACGCTGTTTCTCTCTTCGACGCGAGTCATCTTCGCCGCCGCCTTCGACCGCGTGCTGCCGTCCTGGGCGGCCAACATCTCCGCCAAGCGCCGCGTCCCCTATGGCTCGCTGATCCTGATGATCGTGCCTTCGCTCGTCGTCAGCGCCATCTGGGCTTACAGGCCGAGTTTCCAGACCATCTTCCTGGACGCGACCGCGGTCATCGCGATCACGTTCCTCGGCACCACGATCGCGGCCATCATCCTGCCCTGGCGACGGAAGGACCTTTACGACGCGTCGCCGATCGCCAAATACAAGATCGGCGGCATCCCAACGATCACCGTGGTCGGGGTCATCACAGCCGCGTTCCTCGTCTACATGCTGTGGGAGTGGTCGTTCAACGTCGTCTATGGAACGGCCTTCTCGATCAGCCTGTCATCCCCGGTGTACTTCGGCTTTACGTACCTGCTGGCCATCGTCATCTACGTCGCGGCCTACATCGTGCGTAAGCGACAGGGCATCGACCTGAACCGCATCCACCACGAAATTCCGGTTGAATAGCAGTGCGACAGCCGCCGGGCTTCGGCCCGGCGGCCTCTTCTCCTGACCATGCTGGAATACACCCTTCGCACCTACCAGAGCCCGACCCGTCTCGTCCAGCGCCTCGGCGCCATTCGCGAGCTGGGGACGGAGGCCGGGTTGCTGGGCATCCGGCGGCCGCTCCTCGTCACCGACCCGGGAGTGAAGGCGGCCGGCCTGCTCGACACTGCGCTCGAGGTGCTGCGCCGCTCGGACTGCGAGCCGGTCGTGTTCGACCGCGTCCGCGCCAACCCCGGCGTCGAGCTGGTCGACGCGGGCGCCGCGGAGTACCGCGCGCAGGGCTGCGACGGCCTCGTCGCGATCGGCGGCGGCAGCTCCATGGACACGGCCAAGGGCATCGGGGTCGTGGCCGCGCACGACGGCAGCATCCTCGAGTACGAATGGGGCCACAGCCCGATCGCCAACCGCATCCCGCCGATGATCGCGGTCCCCACCACGGCCGGGACAGGCAGCGAGGTCACCCTGTGGGCGGTGATCACCGACCCGAAGCGGAAGATCAAGTTCAACGTCGGGGGCACGCCCAACATCGCGTCCTGGGTCGCCGTCATCGACCCCGAGCTCACCGTCAAGCTCCCCGGGCCGGTCACCGCGGGAACGGGCATGGATGCGCTGGCGCACGCAGTCGAGTGCTACACGATGGTCTACCACCAGCCGTTCACGGACGCCGTGGCGCTGCTGGCGATGGAGTACGTCGCGCGGTACCTGCGGGTCGCCTTCTCGCAGGCCGAGAACGTGCAGGCGCGATACCACATGAGCGCGGCCGCCATGCTCGCGGGGCTCGCCTACGGCACCGACTCCGCGGGCGCGGCGCACGCGATGAGCCAGACCGCCGGCGGCGTGCACGACGCCCCACATGGCGCGCTCACCGCGCGCCTGCTCGGTCCGGTCATGGAGTACAACCACGCCGGCGAGCCGGAGCGCTTCGCGCGCATGGCGGCGGCGTTCGGGCTCGACGTGCGCAGCGTATCGCTGTGGCGTGCGGCCGAGATGGCGGTCGAGTACGTGCACGAGCTGACGGTGGACGTGGAGATCCCAAGCCTCGAAGAGCTCGGGTTCACCAGCGACGAGATCCCCATGCTCGCCGATAAGGCGGCAGCCGACCCACAGAGCATCGGCAACCCGCGAGACGTCGATGCGCCGGCGTACCGTCGCATCTACGCGCGCGCATTCGACCTTGGCAGCAAGCGCGCAGCCCGTACCCATGGAGACAGGAAATGACGGTCGACGTCGCCCGCTCGGTCAAGAAGATGTACGTGGACGGGGAGTGGGTCGATTCGGAGAGCGGCAATCACGTCGATGCGATCAGCCCGGCCACCGGCGAGGTCATCGCCAAGGTGCCGAAGGGGACTCGCGCCGACGCCCGCAAGGCGATCGAGGCGGCGCACCGCGCCCGGAAGCCGATGGCGGCGCTCAAGGGTTTCGAGCGTTCGAGGCGCTTGCACAGGGTGGCGGAGGCGATCGAGCGCCGACGTGAGGAGCTCGGGCGCATCCTGACCCTCGACCAGGGCAAGCCGCTCGTGTCCGAAGCGCTGGTTGAGGTCGACGAGGCCGCCGAGTACTTCCGCATCGCCGCCGAGGACTTGAAGCGCCTGGAAGGTCGCGTCCTCCCTTCCGCGAGCCCGAGCAAGCTCGTGCTCGCACGCCACTACCCGCGAGGGGTGTACGGGATCATCACCCCCTGGAACTGGCCGCTCACGATGGCCGCCGAGCTGATCGCCCCTGCGCTCGCGGCCGGCAACACGGTGGTGTGGACCCCGGCGTCATCGACGAGCGTGATCTCCGTTGCGCTCATGGAGTGCATCGCCGAGGCCGACCTCCCCGATGGAGCGATGAACCTCGTCACCGGGCCGGGCGCCGAGGTCGGCGACGAGGTCGCCGGGCATGAGCTCGTAGACGGGGTCGGGTTCGTCGGCTCGACCGAAACGGGCGCGTCGGTCGCGCGCCGCGCGGCGGGCAAGCACGTGATGCTCGAGCTTGGCGGCAACGGGCCCATCATCGTGTTCGCCGACGCCGACCTGGGGAAGGCCGTGGAGGGCACGATCGTCGGCTGCTACCTCTGCGCCGGCCAGAGCTGCACCGCCGGCGAGAGGATCCTGGTCGAGGAGAGTGTCCACGACGAGTTCGTCGAGCGCCTCGAGGCCGCGGCGCGCACGTTGCGCCTGGGCGACCCCTTCGCACCCGACACGACGCTGGGGCCTCTGAACAACGAGGGCGTGGCCACGAAGATGGACGAGCACGTCGCCGACGCCGTCGCGCACGGTGCGCGCGTGGTCATGGGCGGCAGGCGAGCCGACGGCTTCCCCACCCGGCTCTACTACCCGGCGACGATCCTCGACGGAGTCGAGCCCAACATGCGCGTGAGCCTCGAGGAGACCTTCGGCCCGGTGGCGCCGGTGATCAGGTTCGGTGATGAGGCGCAGGCGCTGGCGATGGCGAACGATTCGCCGTATGGCCTCCTCGGCGCGGTCTACACCAAAGACCTTTCTCGCGCGCTGCGCTTCGCCGACGGCCTCGACATGGGGTGGGTCAACATCAACGAGTCGTCGAACTACTGGGAAGCGCACCTTCCATTCGGCGGGCGCGCGGGCAAGCGCAGCGGCATCGGCCGAGTGGGCGGGCGTTTTGCCCTCGAGCAGATGACCGACCTCAAGACGATCGTGATCGAGGTTGAAGCCGCGCCTTGACCGACGGCCCGCTCGAAGACCCGATCGAGGAAGCTGGACGGATCGCGGTCGCAGCCAGGGTTGCGGGGGTCAAGGCCAAGCTGCTCGGAGGGGCGGGGATCCATCTCAGCTCGCCCAGCGCGCGTAAGCCTCCGCTGCGCCGGAAGTACGGAGACCTCGACTTCGCGATCGCGAAGAAGGATCGCAAGGGCGCCCTGGGGCTCTTCCCCGCGCTCGGCTATGAGGCCAACGAGCGCTTCAACCTCATGCAGGGCGACCGCCGCCTGTACTTCTACGACGCCGATCACAACCGACAGGTCGACATCTTCATCGACATCATCCAGATGTCGCACGTGATCGACCTGCGCGGCCGCCTCGATGGCGAGGGACCATGCGCGAGCCCTTCGGACCTGCTGCTGAGCAAGCTCCAGATCTACGAGGTCAATCGCAAGGACCTCGTCGACCTGACGGCGCTCCTGCTCGACCACCCGATCGCGAAGAAGGCAGACGACGAATGCATCGATTGCGCGTATGTCGCCAGGGTCGCGGCTGACGACTGGGGCATGTACCGGACGCTCCAGGTGAACATCGCCAAGCTCCGACAAACCCTGGAGGAGCTCGACGTCGACCGCGACCTAGTCCTTTCGCGATTGGACGAGCTGTGGTCGGCCGTCGAATCTCGGCCGAAGCCGTTGAAATGGAAGCTGCGGGCACAGGTGGGTGACCGGGTGCGCTGGTACGAGCTGCCCGAGGAGGTCCGCTCGCCCTACCAGCCGGACTAGAGGAGCGAACAGGGATGAGCAACCTGCCTGCCCACGCGCAAGCCGTGGTCATCGGGTGCGGCATCGTCGGCAACAGCGTCGCCTACCACCTCTGCCGGCTCGGCTGGCGCGACGTGGTCCTGCTCGACAAGGGCGCGCTGCCGAACCCCGGCGGATCCACGGGGCACGCCTCGAACTTCATCTACCTCGTCGACCACTCGAAGGAGATGACCGCGCTCACCGTGGAGAGCGTCGACCAGTACAAGGAGATGGGCGTTTTCACCGAGTCGGGCGGCGTCGAGGTCGCGCGCACCAGGGAGCGCATGCAGGAGCTGACTCGACGCATGGCCTCGGGCGCTTCGTGGGGCATCGAGCCGTTGTCGCTGGTGACCCCGGCCGAGGTCAAGGAGCTGGTCCCGTTCATCGACGAGTCGATCATCCTCGGGGGCTTCTACACGCCGGGGGTGGGCGTAGTCGACTCGCTGCGCGCGGGAACGATCATGCGTGAGCGCGCCCAGGGCTCCGGTGCGCTGCAGGTCGTGGCGAAGACCGAGGTGGTCGGCATCGACGTCGAGCGCGGCCGTGTGCGCTGCGTGCGCACGACCAACGGCGACATCGAGGCCGAGACGGTGGTCATCACTTGCGGCGTGTGGAGCCCCCGCGTCGCCCGCATGGCCGGCACCCGCATCCCGCTCACGCCTGCGGTGCACCAGATGATCGACGTCGGCCCGGTGCCGCGCTTCGCGGGCGCCAAGGGCGACATCGAGGTCCCGATCGTTCGTGACATGGACACGAACATGTACGAACGGCAGGCGGGCGGCGACCTGGAGATCGGCTCATACGCTCACCGCCCGATCCTCTACGACCCGGAGGACATACCGCCGATCGAACGCGCCGCGCTGTCGCCGACCGAGTTTCCCTTCACCCAGCCCGACTTCGAGCTCCAGATGCAGCACGCGCTCGAGTTGATGCCGGAGATCGTCGGCGACGAGCGGGTGGGCGTGAAGTACGCCATCAACGGCATCCTGTCGCTTACCCCCGATGGCATGCCCGTCCTCGGCGAGTCGCCGGACGTGAAGGGCCTGTGGTCGGCGGCCGCGGTCTGGGTCAAGGAAGGTCCGGGCACGGGCAAGGCGCTAGCCGAGTGGATGGTGCACGGCGAGTCCGAGATCGATCTCCACTCGTCGGACATCGCCCGTTTCCACGAACATCAAAAGACGCGCGCGCACGTGCGCGCCCGAGCCGCGGAGGGCTTCAACAAGACCTACGGCATCGTCCACCCCAGCGAGCAATGGGCGTCCAACCGCAATGTGCGCCTGGCGCCGTTCCACGAGCGCGAGCGCGAGCTGGGGGCGACGTTCTTCGAGGCCGCGGGCTGGGAGCGGCCCATGTGGTACGAGTCCAATACGCCCCTTCTGGAAGAGTTCGGCGACAGGATCACGAGGCGCACCGCCGAATGGGAGTCGCGATGGTGGTCGCCCCTCATCAACGCCGAGCACCTCGCCATGCGCGAGCGGGCGGGGCTGTTCGACCTCTCGGCTTTCACCATCTTCGACATCAAGGGCCCAGGCGCTCTGCAGGCCGTCCAGCGGGTGACGCTGAGGCAGATGGACGTGCCGGCCGGCCGCAACGTCTATACGCCGGTGCTCAGCCCCAGCGGCGGTTTCAAGTCCGACCTCACGATCATGCGTCTCGGTGATGACCACTTCCGGGTCGTCACGGGCGGGGCGGCCGGGATGTCCGACAAGAAATGGTTCTCCGACCACCTGCCGGAGGATGGTTCCGCTCAGCTGTTCGACCTGACGTCGATGATGACCACCGTGGGCCTGTGGGGCCCTCGCGCGCGCGACATTCTTGCCTCGGCGACCGGCGACGACGTTTCCAACGACGGCTTCAAGTTCGGCGCCTGCCGGACGATCGACGTCGGCACCGTGCGGGTGCTGGCCTCTCGCATCTCGTATGTCGGCGACCTCGGCTGGGAGCTCTACGTCCCCATCGAGCAGGGCTTGAAGCTGTGGGACACGCTCTGGGAGGCGGGCCGTCCTTTCGGCCTGGCGGCGTGCGGCATCGGCGTGTACGGCACCACCGGCCGCCTCGAGAAGTGCTATCGCGCCCACGGCAACGAGCTCGAGACCGAATACAACGTCGTCGAGGCGGGCATGCAGGCGCCGCGCGTGAAGAGCGAAGACTTCGTGGGCAAGGAGGCACACCTGCGCCACCGCGACGAGGAACCCGCGGCGGTTCTGTGCACGCTGACCGTGGACGACCACAGGTCGAGCAGCGGCGAGAAGCGCTACATGCTCGGGCGCGAGCCGGTGCTCACCCGCGCCGGCGCTGCCATCACCGACCGCCGCGGCCGGCGCTCATACGTGACCAGCGCGGGCGCGGGTCCGTCCGTCGGCAAGCACATCCTCATGTCGTATCTTCCCCCCGAGCATGCGCTGCTCGGCGACAGGCTCGCGGTGCAGTACATGGGCGAGCGCTACCCCGTGACCGTGGCGGTCGTGGGCTCGACGCCGCTCTTCGATCCCGAGAACGCGCGCATCCGCTCTTGAAAGTCCTGGTGTGCGTGAAGCGCGTGCCGTTCACAGGCGGCAAGATGGTGCTCGCCGACGACGCCATGGCGCTCGAGACGCGCCACCTCGGCTTCACGATCAGCCCGCACGAAGAGTGCGGGGTGGAAGAGGCGGTGCGGATGATCGAGGCCGCGGGCGGTGAGTCGGTCGTGCTGACGCTCGGACCACCCGAGGCGGTCGAGCAGCTGCGAGATGCGATGGCGCTCGGCATCGACCGTGCGATCCACCTGCAGACCGATGGTTCCGAATGGGACGGCGAAGCGACGGCCGGGGCGATCGTCGATGCGGTCCGCTCCGACGAAGCGACATCCGGGCCGTTCGACCTCGTTTTCTTCGGCAACGAGTCCGCCGACTCGGGTGGCTTCCAGGTGGGGCTGCGGGTTGCGCGAGCGTTGGGCCGTCCGTGCGTGACCGGCGTCAAGGGCTTGAAGGTCGAAGGCGGATCGGTGCGCTGCGAGCAGGAGTCGGATGGCGGGCGCGACGTGTACGTGGTGCCGATGCCGGCGGTGCTCACGGTCAAGGAGGGATTGAACCTCCCGCGGTATCCATCGGTGCCAGGCCGGATGCGCGCGGCGCGCAAACCGGTCGCGGCGTCGACGCCGGCGAGACCGCCCGTGCACCTGGAGCTCGTGCGGCTCGTCGTGCCACCCGGCCAGGGGAGGCGCGCCGAGCTGTTGGGCAGCGGGGGGGCCGCGGCGCCCGCCGTGGTCGAGATGCTGCGAAGCGTTGGTGTGTTGTGACGGTCCTGGTCTTGATGGAAGGCAACGAGGCCTCGCTCCAGACGCTGACCCTCGCTCGCAAGTTCGGCGAACCGCTGCGCGCCGTGCACATGGACGCCGTTCAGCCGTTTGCGCCGGACGCGATGGCAGCCATCATGGCCATGGTCGCCGACGACCTGGATGTGTCATCTGTGTTCGCCGCCGGCACGGATCGCGCCAATGACGTCATGGCGCGGCTCGCGGCGCGCACCGGTCTACCGTTCGCGGCAAACTGCATCGCGGCGGAGCCTGGAGACCCGGTGACCGTGGTTCGCCAACGATGGGGCGGCAGCCTGCTCGAGGACGCGCTGCTCCGGGCTCCCCGCGCCTTGATCACCGTTCCGCCATACGCGCTTCGGGTGACCGATGGGCCGGCACCGATCGACGTCGACGTGAAGCAATACCTGACGCGGATTGAGCCGGCAGATATGCAGGTTCAGGTCACAGGCCACGTCGCGGCGGCGGGGGGTGGTGTTTCGCTGGCGGAGGCCAAGGTCGTCGTGAGCGGTGGGCGCGGGGTGGGGTCAAAAGAGGGATTCGCGATCATCGAGGAGCTGGCCGGCCTTCTCGGCGGCGCTGTGGGCTGCTCGCGCGTGGTGACCAGCGCCGGCTGGCGACCGCACAGTGACCAGGTCGGCCAGACCGGCACCAAGATCGCTCCCGAGCTGTACATCGCTTGTGGGATCTCGGGCGCCACGCAGCACATGGCCGGGTGCAAGGGAGCCAAGCGAATCCTCGCCATCAACGCCGACGCCGAGGCGCCGATCATGCTGAACGCGGACTACGCGGTGGTCGGCGACCTGAAGGAGATCGTGCCCGCCATCTCCGCCGAAATTCGCAAACTCAAGTGAACCCGATCGCCGCGGCGGTGCTCGCGGTCGTGTTGATCGTGGCCGTCACCCTGTTCGCGCAACGCGCCGTGCTCCTGTATCGACTCGTGCGCATGGGCAAGCCATCGAAACGATTCGATGACATTCCCGCTCGAGCCCGCGCCGAGGCCGTGGTCGTGATCGGGCAGAGCAAGCTGCTGCAGCGCCTGCTGCCGGGGCTCATGCACGCCGCGATCTTCTGGGGCTTTATCGTCCTTCTACCGACCATCGCCATCGCGCTGATCGGAGTGGTCGACGTGAATGCGACGCTGCCGTGGCTCGGACGCCAGGGCTGGTACGCGCTCCTCGTGGACATTTTCGCGCTGCTGGTGCTCGCGGGCGTGGTCACGGCTTTCGTGATCCGCAAGGTGCAGCGGCCGAGACGCTTTGCGGGCAGCCACTCGGCCGAGGCCGACCTCATCCTCCTGCTGATCGCGGGCATCGTGGTCTCGCTGTTCGCATGGCACGCAAGCCGCATCGCGCTTGGACTCAACGAATACCCCGCCGCGTGGGCGCCGATGTCGGGCCTGCTCGCAAGCCCGCTGCGGGGAGCGTCGTGGACGCCTTACCTCGAGCGAGCCGCGGTCTGGACGCACGTGCTGATCATCCTGGGCTTCCTCGTCTATCTCACGTACTCGAAGCACCTGCACATATTCCTGGCCGCGGTCAACGTGTTCTTCGGCCGCACACGAGCCCGCGGGCGATTGGAGCCGATCGATTTCGAACCCGCCGAGGGTGACGAGGTGCGTTTTGGAGCCGCCACGGTCACCGACCTGACGTGGAAGCAGATGGTCGACACGATGTCCTGCACCGAATGCGGACGTTGCCAGGACGTGTGCCCGGCGTTCAACACGGGCAAGGAGCTGTCGCCGAAGCTGCTGATCATGGCGCTGCGCGACCAGGTGCTGGCCGACGGCCCCAAGGCGCTGTCGGCGCGGCGATCGGGATCGGCGCCGCAGCTCTCGCCCCTGGTCCCGAACGCCGTCACCGACAACGTCGTTTGGGACTGCGTGACCTGCGGGGCCTGCGTGCGCGAATGCCCGGTGGGCATCGAGCACATCGATCACATCGTCGATCTCCGCCGCAACCTGGTCATGGTCGAGTCGCGGTTTCCCGATGAGGCGGCGACGATGCTGCGGGATGTCGATCGCGCCTCCAACCCGTGGGGCAAGCCCCAGTCAGACCGCGCGAAGTGGGCGGAAGGGCTGGGCGTGCGAGTGCTGCAGGCGGGTGAGGCCGCGCCTGACGTCCTGTTCTGGGTCGGCTGTGCCCCTTCGTTCGACGAGCGGGCCAGGCAGGGCGCGATCTCGACCGCGAAGCTGCTGAAGGAGGCGGGCGTCGACTTCGCCATCCTCGGACCTCGCGAATCGTGCACCGGCGATCCCGCGCGCCGCATGGGCGATGAGTACACCTTTCAGAAGCTGGCGAAGAACAACGTCGGCACGTTGAACGAAGCGAAGGTCAGAAAGATCGTGACCACGTGCCCGCACTGCTTCAACACGATCGGCAACGAGTACGCGGACTTCGGCGGGCGGTACGAGGTCGTTCACCACACCGAGTTCCTCGCCGAGCTCGTGCGCGAAGGCCGTCTCAAGCCGCTCGCGGGCGAGCGCACCATCACGTATCACGACTCGTGCTACCTCGCGCGCCACAACGACGTGCGCGAGGCGCCCCGTGAGCTGGCGGCCGCCGCGGGCCATGTAGTGGAGATGCGGCGCAATCGCGAGCGGACCTTCTGCTGCGGCGCCGGCGGCGCGCGCATGTGGATGGAGGAACGGCGCGGGCGGCCCATCAACGAGGAGCGCGTGCGAGAGGCGGCCGGGACCGGCGCCGAGACGCTCGCGGTCGCGTGCCCCTTCTGCACCGTGATGCTCGACGACGGCGTGCGCACCACCGACGCAAAGCTGCAGGTCATCGACCTCGCCACGCTGCTGGCGGAAGCCGTCGATCGCCGGCGGGCGCGAGACGCGCAGGCCTCGAGCGCCGATGGATAGGGTCGAGCGGGCGGGGGCCGTCGTCGTCGGCGGCGGCATCACGGGCTGCAGCGTCGCCTACCACCTCGCGAAGGCCGGCGTTCGCGACGTCCGCCTCGTCGAGAAGGGCGAGCTGACGAGCGGGTCGACCTGCCACGCGGCCGGGCTCGTGACCCAGTTCAACCCGTCGCCGACGATGATGCGCTTTCGCCGCTACAGCATCGAGCTGTACCGCGAGCTGGGGGTGTTCGAGGCGGTCGGCAGCCTGCGCTTTGCCTCCAGCAAAGAGCAGCTGATGGAGCTGCAGCGGACGGCCAGCCGCGCACGTGGGATCGGCCTCGACGTCGAGCTCGTATCGGCGTCCGAGGCGGCGAAGCTGATGCCGGCGATCAGCACCCGATCGCTGTATGGGGCGGTGTGGGTGCCTGGAGACGGACACCTCGACCCGCATACGGCCAGCCATGCGCTCGCGCGAGCGGCTCGGGTGCTGGGAGCTCAGGTCGCCACGGGGGTCCGCGTCACGGGCATCGAGCGTTCGGTTCGCGGCTCCATCCAGGCGGTCGTCACTGATGCGGGCAGGATCGAGACCGAGGTCGTCGTCGTGGCGGGAGGGATATGGGCGCCTCAGATCGCCGCGATGGCGGGCGCCCAGGTCGTATCGACGCCGGTCGACCACCAGCACGCCGCGCTGCGCGCGGTCGCCGGAAATGAGCTGCCCGGCGACATGCCGTGCTTTCGCGACCCGGACAACCTCGTGTACGGCAAGTCCGAGGCCGAGGGCGTGATCCTCGGCGGTTACGAACCCGACCCGGTCGCGCGCTGGATCGACGGCGTTCCCTGGGAGCACTCGGGGACGTCGCTTCCGCCCGACCAGGCCCGCTTCGAACCGCTCCTGCGTGGCGCTGCGCGCCGCTTCCCGTTCCTCGGCGAGGCCGGGATCGTCAAGCTCGTGTGCCATCCCGACGCGATGACCCCGGACGCCAACCCTCTGCTCGGCCCCGTGCCCGGCGTGCGCGGGCTGTACCTGGCGGCCGGTCTCTCGCTCAACGGGTTTGGCGGGGCGGGCGGCATCGGGCGCGCGATCGCCGAATGGATCACCGGCGGCGAAACCGAGCTCGACCTCCATCCCTATCGCTGCTGGCGCTTCGGCCCGGTGCATCGCGACCATCGCTATGCAGCCGAGCTCGCACGCGAGGCATACCGCTACTACTACTTCCTGCGCTACCCATACGACGCCGACGAGTGGGGCCGGCCGCGCCGCACGAGCGCGCTGCACACACGCATGCAGGACCTCAGCGCGGTGTTCGGCGCCAAGCACGGCTGGGAGCGGGTCGACTACTACGAGCCTGGGCGGCCGTGGCGGAGGGCAGGGGCCGACCAGCGCCGGTTCGGGTGGACGCGACCGCCTTACTTCGACGTCCTGGCGGGGGAGCATGCGGCCTTCCGCGAGGGCGCCGGCATCATCGACATGAGCTCGTTCGGGAAGGTCGAGGTGATGGAGCGGGACGGCGGCATCGCCGCCGACGTCACCATCACCCGCCTCGGCGAGGAGCACTTTCGCGTCGTGACCGGCGCGGGCTACGTGAACAGCGATCTGGGCTGGCTCCGGCTCCAGATGAAGGACGGTGATCGTCGTGTCGACCTGCGAGAGTCGACGGAAGACTTCTCGGTGATCGGCATGTGGGGACCGTGCGCGCGGGACGTCCTCGAGCGCGTGACCGACGACGACATCTCGGATCAAGGGTTCCCGTTCATGCAAGCGCAATCGATCCGAATCGGAGGCGCGACCGCGCTGGCGCAGCGGGTCACCTACGTCGGCGAGCTGGGCTGGGAGCTCTACCTGGAGCCGGAGTGGGCCGAGCAGGTGTGGGACCGGCTGATGTTGGCCGGGCGAGCATCGGGCATCCGGCCCGGCGGCTACCGCGTCCTCGAGGGACTGCGGATGGAGAAGGGCTATCGCTACTACGGCACGGACCTCACGCTGCTCGACAACCCGCTCGAGGCCGGCCTCGGCTTCTGCGTCCGCTTCGACAAGCCTCCGTTCAACGGCCGCGACGCGCTGCTGGCGGTGCGGGAGCGTGGCATCGAGCGGCGGCTGCGCACGCTGGAGGTCGGCGGCGAGGATTACATCCCCATCTACGGGGGCGAGGCCGTGCATCGGGGCGGCGAGGTGATCGGCCGGCTGCGCAGCTGCGCGTACGGCTTCACCGCACGCCGAAACCTCGCCTACGCGTACCTGCCGATCGACATCACCCGCGGCGGCGAACTTGAGGTTGAGGTGTTCGGGGACCGGGTGCGGGCAGTCGTCACCACGGATGCAGTCGTCCGGCGGGAGCATGTCGCGAGCTGACGAGGCGGTTGCGCGTGTCGCGCTCTGGCGCGGGGAGAAAGTGACGATCTCACCCCTCTCCGGAGGCCTCACCAACGAGAACTACCTGGTCGAGGCCGGCGGGGCGCGCTACGTGGTCCGTCTGCCTGGACAGTCGACCGAGCTCCTTGCGATCGATCGCGCCAACGAGGTGCACAACACCAGGGCGGCCGCCACGACCGGAATCGGGCCGCAGGTGTTGGAGGTCATCCCGGACATCGACTTCATGGTGCTGGAGTTCATCGACGGTCCGACCATGTCGGCAAGGACCCTTCAGTCGAAAGAGATGGCGAAGCGAATGGCCGCATCGTTCCGCCGCCTGCATTCGGCGCCGCGCTTCCTGCAGGACTTCAACATGTTCCGGCTCCTCGAGCACTACCTCGACATCGTCGACAAACACGAGGTCACGATCCCGGCCGACTACCGCGACCACCTGCCCACGGTGGCGGACATCGAGCGAGCCGTCGGTGCCGCATCGCTGGCCACCGTGCCCTGCCATAACGACCTGCTCTCTGAGAACTTCATCGACGACGGCGTCGCGCTTCGAATCGTGGACTACGAGCTGAGCGGCAACAACGACCCCTGCTTCGACCTCGGGAACACGGCGCAGGAGGCCGAGTTCGATGACGAGCTGAGGGCCGAACTTTGCGCGGCGTACTTCGGGCGGTCCGACCCCCAGCAGCTGGCACGCATGAACCTCTTCGCGCTCATGTCGGACGTGGGCTGGACTCTGTGGGGAGCGATCCAGGCGAAGATCTCGACGATCGACTACGACTTCAAGGGCTACTACAACGCACGCTGGGATCGCGCGGTGGCGGTGCTGGAGTCGAGCCGTTTCGCTGAGCTGCTGGAGGCGGCCGCTAGCTCCGCTTGATCACGACTACAGAGATCTCGTCGGCGGCTCTGTCGATGCGGTCGGCTGAGTTCTTAAGGTGCCGGTAGATCTCGCGCGACTTTAGAATCTGGCTCATCGGCGCTTCGCTGTCGAAAAGCCTGCCGACCGCCTGGTGATACAGGCCGTCGATCCGATTCTCTGAGCGCTTGGCCCGGACGGCATGCTCGGCCGCCACTCCCGGATGGCCCAGCAGCTCTCCCACCGCCGATCTGATGTGCGTCGCCCCCTCGACCAGCACCTTGGCCATCTCGTTGAAGCCTTCCGGTGGGCCGATCTTGTAGATCGCCAGCTCCACCGCGGTTTCGTTGGCGGCGTCGAGGATGTCGTCGATCGCGCGCGAAAGCGCAAAGAGATCTTCGCGGTCAAACGGCGTCGCGTATGTGTGAGCCAGCTCGTCGATCAGAATCCGCCTCTTAGCGTCGCCCTCGCGCTCGATCGCTTTCACCTGGTCGACGAGCTCGTCGTTGCCGCCGGGCGCACGGCCGAACTTCTCTACGACCTGAAGGGCGCGCACGGTCAGGTCTGCCTGGTCGCTGAGCAGCTCGATGAAACGGCGATCGTTTGATCGGGCGAGGGCTCGTATTGAACGGCCGAAGCTGCTCATGGAGAAATCGAGGTGAGGCGCATCACCAGGTGCAAAGCCGCCGCGACCACCACCGCGAGCGGCAACGTCAGCAGCCAGCTGCCCACCATCTCCCTCACTATTCCCCAGCGGATCGACGAGGCGCGCAGGCCTGCGCCGACTCCGACCAATCCGCCGTCAATCGTCTGCGTCATGCTCACCGGGGCCCCGGCGATGGCCAGCGCCGACACGACGCCGCCGGATGCCAGCTGCTGAGCGAGCGCCTGCATCGGACGAACCTTGAGGACTCCGAATCCGATGCGCCGAGCGACTCGCCATCCTCCAAAAACCGCACCTGCGAAGAACAGGATGAATGCGCCAATGATAGGCGCCGGACCTGAAAACACCACAGGTTGGCCGTGATTTGGAAACGACAGGCCAACTGCGATCAGGCCCACGGTCTTCTCCATGTCATTTGCGCCGTACGCGAAAGCCTGGATGCCGGCTGAGACGAACTGGAATCGAGCGAGGCCGAGTATCGACGCGTGCGACCGACCGCCGAGAAAGCGTCTGACTCCGGCGTAAAGCACGAGCGCGAGCACGCCGCCGCCCAAAACAGAGATCGGTATCCCGAGCAGGATGCGAGCCACGCCACGCCAATGGACGAGGCCAAGCTCACCACTTGCCGCCATCCAACCCAACATCGCGCCGACCAGGGCCAGGGTCATGCTCGTCGGCACACCGAATCGCCATGAGAGCAGAACCACGCTCAGAGAGGACAGCGCGATGAGGATGAAGTTGAGCTCGCCCTGATTTCGAAGATCGATCACGTTCGTCCCCACTGTTTGGGCCACGGCCGTTCCCAGCAAAACCGGACCTGTCACGCTGATCAGAAGCAGCAGCGCGGCCACCCGCGGGGTGATCAGCCTTCCCGACGTGAAGGACGCCATCAGGTTGCCGCCGTCGTTGAACCCGGAAACGAGCCCAAACAGGCCCGCCGCCGCCAGCGGCGCGACCACCGTGAAGCTCAACCCTGAGAGGCCGGCGATGTCGCCGCTCTCGCCTAAGAAAGTCCGACGATCTCTCCGCGATCGTCGATGTCGATCCGCTCCGCGTTGGGGTGCGACGGCAGGCCCGGCATGGTGCGCATCTCGCCGCAGATCGGGTACACGAAACCCGCGCCGACCGACGCCCTGACCTCTCGGACCGGCAGCTTCCATCCGGTCGGCGCGCCTTTGAGCTTCGGGTCGGATGAGATCGAGAGGTGCGTCTTGGCGATGCAGACGCAGAGTTTGCCGAAGCCATTGCGTTCGAACGACTCGAGCTGCTCGGCGGCGGGCGGGTAGTACTCGACGCCGTCGGCACCGTACACCCTGGTCGCAACCGTCTCGATCTTCTCCCGGAGGCTCGCTTCGATCGGATAGAGGAAGTGGAAGGAGCTCGGCTCCTCGGCAGCCTCGACCACGGCCTCCGCCAGCTCCGCCGCGCCGCGGCCGCCCTCGGCGAAGTTGTGGCAGACCGCCGAACGCACGCCCAGCTCCTCGGCGATGTCGCGAACAGCCGCCTGCTCAGAAGGGTGGTCGGTGGGAAAGGCGTTGATGGCGACGACGGGCGTCACGCCGTGAATCCGGATGTTCTCGACCTGCTTGCGCAGGTTGGCCGCGCCGGCCCATACATCTTCGGGGTTCTCCTTGACCATCTCCTGCGGCAGCGGCCTGCCGGCCACGACCCTGAACCGGCCCGAATGCACCTTCAGCGCGCGCACCGTGGCGACGATCACCGCCGCGTCGGGCGACAGACCCGAGGTCCGGCACTTGATGTTGAAGAAGCGCTCGGCGCCCATGTCCGCCGCGAAGCCCGCTTCGGTGACGAGGAAGTCGCCGCAGCGGATGCCGATGCGGTCCGCGATGACCGAGGAGTTGCCGGTCGCGATGTTGCCGAACGGGCCGGCGTGCACAAGCACTGGGGTGTTCTCGAGCGTCTGCAGCAGGTTGGGTTTGATGGCGTCGCGAAGGACGACCGTCATCGCGCCCGCGGCGAACAGCTCCTCTGCCGTGATCGGCTTGCCGCCCGTGGTGTTGCCGATGACGATGCGACCGAGACGCTCGCGCATGTCGCGCAGGGACGTGGTCAGGGCCAGCACGGTCATCACCTCGGAGGCGGCCGTGATGTCGAAACCGGTCTGCCGGATGACTCCGTCCTCGCGCAAGCCCAGGCCGACGATGACGTTGCGCAGGACCCGGTCGCTGATATCGATGACGCGTCGCCAGGTCACGCTGTCGCGATCGACGAGAGCCTCGTGATGGTGAATCCGGTTGTCGATCATCGCCGCCAGCAGGTTGTGGGCCGCGGTGATGGCGTGCATGTCGCCGGTCAGGTGAAGGTTGAGGCGCTCCATCGGCACGACCTGGCTGTAGCCGCCGCCGGCGGCGCCGCCCTTGATGCCGAAGGTCGGGCCCATGGAGGGCTGGCGGATGGCCACGGTGGCACGCTTGCCGATGTACGAGAGCGCCTGGCCGAGGCCGACCGTCGTCGTGGTCTTGCCTTCGCCCAGCGGGGTCGGCGTGATCGCCGAGACCACGACGTATTTCGCCAGCGGCCGGTCCGCGAGCTCCTCGATCGCCTCCAGCCGGATCTTGGCCACGTCGTATCCGTACGGCTCGAGCAGATGAGGGCCGATGCCCATCTTGGCGGCCACGTCGGCCATCGGGAGCAAACGCGCGTGGCGCGCGATCTCGAGGTCGGTCGGGAACGTAACAGCCAAGGCTTCCCTCCTTTCAGCTGGGCGCGTGCAGGTGCGCCAGGGTCTCCTGGCGCCAGCGCTCGGTGGCCTCGATTTCGTTGAACGTGAAGAAGTGGAGCCCCGCGACCCTGCGATCGGGCGCTGCCAGCTCCGGCAACAGCGCCGACGCGAAACGCTCCGGGTCGTAGCCGCCGGGCTGGACCATGCGCATGAACCAGTTGGAGTGGCCACGGAGGAACCGGGCCGAGTCGGCAAGGCCGATGCGCGTCGAGACGCGCAGCAGCTTGGCGGGTTCCGCCACGCCGGCGAGGCCGACGTGGATGGGGAGCTCGACGCCGCGCTTGCGGACGCGCATGACCCATCTCTTGACGATCCGCGGGTCGAAGCACAGGTTGCTGACGATGTAGGTGGCGATGCGCCGCTTGTCCCACATCGCCTGGATGGTGAGGTCGTCCTCGATGAAGCTGTGGCGTTCGGGATACCCGGTGACGCCGATGTCGCGCAGGAAATGCGCCTCGGCGGTGATCGCCGTCAGCAGGGACACCGAGTCGGGGAAATCGCCGGCCGGCTCCTTGGCGTCGCCGGCCACCACGAACACCTCCCGCCGGCCGATGGCGGCGACTCGGGCCAGGACTTCGCTCAGGTGGGCCTGGTCGCGGATCAGGCGTGCCGACAGGTGCGGGACCACCTGGTAGCCGTGCGCGGCGAGATTCTCGGCCAGCGCGATGGTCGCCTCGATGCCCCTGCGTGGCGAGGCGGTGACCGTGATGGTCACGTCCTGCGGCACATGCTCGACCACGAGCTCCTCCGCGTCGTCGGTCGGCAGGACCTCGTAGCGCGGCGCCTGCAGAAAGCGAATCAGGCCCTGGCGGCTGGTCTCGTCGGTGAGGCCGATCCGGCCCAGCAGCCGCGCCGGGGTTCCTGGACCTGAACGCGGACGCCCGTTCACCACGCCTCCTGTCGCACTATACCCGACTGTCGCGTCATACGCAACGAGCCGCTTCAGCGGGGCCAGGGCACCGGCAGGATCACGTTCCGATCGAGCAGCGTGCCCTCCCGGCCGCCCTCGAAGCCGCCGACCGGTGCGTTGCCGGCCAGCTGCCGGTGCAGCCCCGCCAGCTCCTCCGGCTCGACGGCGTTCCCGGGGTCGGCCAGGCCATCGTGGTCGATCATCGTGCACGCGACGGCCAGGAGGCCCTCACCGGCCACGCAGAGCTCAACCAGTCGCGACTGGCAGGGCCAGTCGACAAGAGAGCATGTGGTCACCTCCCAGAACCCGCCGCCGCCCCGAGGGTCGGGACGCGGCCTCACCACGTTGGCGTGGATGTGGCCGTTGAGCCACAGCACGACATTGCCGGCGCCATGAACGACCTCCAGCAGCTCATCGGCGTCGATGTAGCGTGAACCGCCGGCCCTGCGCTTGTTGCCGAGCGTGTCGAGCGTGTGATGCGAGGTGATCACGACCGGCCGGCCGCGTGCCTCCTTCAAGCGCCGGTCGAGCCATTGGACCTGGTCCTCGTCGATGCAGCCGTCGGCGCCGCCGGCGGTGGAGACCGTGTCGAGGACGACGAACCGCACCGACGGCGCGTCGTGAACGTAATACGCTCCGCCATCCTCGCGATTGCCGGCTGTGAACCCGTGGCCTTCGGGTCGCGAGCCGCTGCGGAAATGCGACTCGACGAACTCTCGGCGCGTGAATGGTCGCCTGGCTGCGTCTGGTGTGACCGGCAGGTCCTGGCCCGTCATGAAAGACTCCGGATGGCGGACGAAGGCTTCGAGCACGGTGGCGCGGTCCAGGCCGTCGGGGAGCCGGATCGGCTTGTGGAAGCCGACCATGGCCGCGGCCAGCGCCGGGGTCACGATGCCGACTCCCTGGCACTCCTCTTCGTGGTTGCCGCGGCAGCCGAGCCATGGAACGCGCAGTCCGGGTGATGGAAACGGCTTCAAAGCGCGTTCCAGCAAGCCAGGCACGAGCGGGAAACCGTACGCCTGGCGCATGAGGTCCCCGCCAGCGACGGCCCCGTCGGGCTTCCAGAAGAGATCGTCGGGCCATCCCGGCGACTGGACGCCCTCATAGCGCTCACCACCCGAATCGGGACACACGCGCCCTCCATCGAGAAGGGCCGCGAAGCCGGCCAGCTCGTTCGACTGCGCGTTGTCGACCGCGTCGCCCGAGATGATCCCGAGCTCGAGCGGGCTGCCGGTGACCGGCGCCCCGCCGATCGCATTGACAGTCCGGATCATGGCCGCGATTGCGTGCTCGTTCAGGGCTTCTTGCGGCCGGTGCATGGGGAGCAGCTCGCGGAAGCGCGGGTCGAGGTATTCGCGGTTGATGAACTCGAACCGGGCGGGCGACTGCACGTCGGTGACGTGCAGGTCGGTGAGGTGGGCGATGCACGCCAGCACCTGGCCCGCACGAAAATGCTCGCCGGCCGAAGCGTGGGTCAGCTCGTAGCGGAACTGATGCGGCTCGCCGGCGGCGGCGGCGATCGCACGGTAGGGAGATCGCGAACCCGCCCGCAGAATGTCACCGGCCACCAGCCGCCGCTGATGGGTCAGCGGCGAATCCGTCAAGCCTCGGTCGGTGCTTTGTCGTCCCGCGCGATCAGAACCGGATCCCTGCGCAGCGACAGCCTCACGCGCGTGCCGGCAGTGATCGCACCAACGGCGGAAGTCGGCAGCTGCGCCAGCACCGTGATGTCGCCGAGGTCGACGGTGACACGGCTCGTGGCGCCGAGAAAGACGGTGGATATGACGCTGCCCACCAACGGGCTTTGGCTCATGTCGCCGTCGGCGGCCACGGATACCGCCTCGGGCCGGACCAGTGCGATGGCCGGGCCGTCGGTCGAGTCTGGCTCCACCAGGGGCAGGCGCATGCCGCGCACCTCGACCTCCCCGCCCTTGACGACGCCGGCGAGGCGGTTGGTCAGGCCGACGAACTCGGCGACGAACGGCGTCGCCGGGCGCGAGTAGATGGCGGTTGGTGGACCTAGCTGCTCGATGTGTCCGGCATTCATCACGCCGACCCGATCGGCGATCGCCAGCGCCTCCTCCTGGTCATGGGTGACGAACAGGGTGGTCGTCCCAACTTCGAGCTGAACGCGACGGATCTCGTCGCGCAGGCGCGCACGCACCCGGGCGTCGAGGGCGGACAAGGGCTCGTCGAGCAGGAGCACCTTCGGCTCGATCGCCAGCGCCCGCGCGAGCGCCACCCGCTGCTGCTGGCCCCCTGACATCTGGTTCGCGTACTTGTTGACGTGGGCCGAGAGCCCGACCAGGTCGAGCATGTCACCAGCACGCTTGCGGCGCTCAGCAGGGCCGACTTCGTGCAGCTGCATGCCGAACTCCACGTTCTGCATCGCAGTCATGTGTGGGAACAGCGAGTAAGCCTGGAACACCATGCCTATCTCGCGCTTGTTGGCCGGGACGTTGGTGACGTCCTGCCCCCCGATGACAACCCGGCCGCCGTCGGCGTCCTCGAGGCCGGCCACCAGGCGCAGCGCCGTGGTCTTGCCGCAGCCCGAAGGCCCGAGCAGGGCGACCAGCTCGCCCGGCGCCATCGTGAGGTTCAGGTCATCGAGCGCCGTGACGCCCGAGTAGCGACGGCTGAGGTTCTCGAGCCGGACTTCAATCCCGGGCCGTGCAGTCGACATCAGGCTACCTCCGAGCGCATGCGGCGAGGCCGGCCGACGAAGGAGATCGCGATCAGGAGCGCAAACGCGAACAGCAGGGAGGCTACGGCGACTGCGATCGAGACGCCGGCGTTGGTGCGGCCGAGCGACACGAGGGATACCTGCAGGTTCGGGTAGAGAAGGTTGTTCGCGATCGTGTACTCACCGAGGACCAATGCCACGGACAGCAGCCCGGCATTGAGCAAGGCGGACGAGATGTTGGGGACGATGACGCGCCAGATCACCGTCGGCCAGCCCGCGCCCAGGCTTCGCGCCGCCTCCGACAGCGTCTTGACATCGATCGCGGCGAGGCCGGCGTCGAGGGCGCGGTATGCATAGGGCAGCACCAGGATCGCGTACGCGAATGAAAGAGTGAGTATCGAGTCGCTGACGTTGTTGCCTAGCCACTGGTACATCGGCCAGAAGCCGACCACCAGCACGATGGCCGGGATCGTCAGCGGGAGCAGCGAGATCAGCTCGATCACGCGGCGAAGCCGGGGCAAGCGCAGCCGCACCCAGACCATGGTCGGCACCAGCACGACGAGGATGGCGATCGATGTGATGGCCGCGAGCTCGAGCGAGTTGACGATGCCGGCGACCATGTCGGGATACGTCGCGATCGCCTGCCAGTTCGCCAGCGTGCGCGGCGCGTCGGCGCCGTTTCCACGCGTGGAGAACTCGAACATGGCATAGATGGGAATCACGAAGAAGCCGCCAAAAAGTACGAAGGCGACGATCCGAAAGACCTGGAGCTTCGCCTTTCGGCCCCTGATCACTGCAGCCACCTCGCCGTTCGCCGCTGGAGGACCCCGTAGAGAGCGGTGATGATCGCGACGATTGCAATGAGCACCACGGCCTGGGCCTTGGCGAACCCGGGCTCGTGCAAGCCGACCTCGCTCGTGATGGCGTTGCTGATCTGCAACGGCAGGATCGGGCCGCCCTGGTTCACCAGCGCCGCAGCCGTCGCGTACGCGGACAACGCGTTGGCGAACAGCAGCAGGGTCGCGCCGAGGAAGGCGGGCGCGAGCAATGGGCCCGCGACATAACGCCAGTAATGCCACGTTCCGCCTCCGAGGCTCTCGGTCGCCTCGCGCCATTGCGGGCGGATGCCGTCGACCGCAGGCAGGAAGACGAGGACCATCAGCGGGATCTGGAAGTACAAATACACCACCTCAAGCCCCGGCACGTCGTATAGCCAGATGCCGTTGGCATAGATATTGAGATGGTGCTCGGCCATCCAGAGGTAGACGATGCCGGCCGGGCCAATGGTGGCGAGGAACGCGAACGCCAGCGTCACGCCTCCGAACTGTGCGAGGACGCCAGACGCTGAGACAGCGATCCGGCGAACAACCCCTTTCGGGTTGCCGGTCGCGATGGCGTACGTCAGGAGAGCACCCAGGACCGCGCCGGCGACGGCCGTCACCGCGGACAGGATGATGCTGTTGACGGTGGCCGTGACGATGTAGGACCGAGACAGGTTGGCGAAATTGGAAAGCGTGAAGCCGCTCTCGCCGAAGAAGGCGCCGACCGCGATGATGAGGGTCGGCAGAAAGAGAAAGGCCCCGACGTAGGCAAGGAACGGGAGCGCGCCGATCCAGTCAAGCGAGAGGCGCCGGCCGCCCACCATCGGGCGGCCGACGCCGGTTACAGCCGGATTGCCGGCAGCTGTCAAGAAATCGCCGCTGCCCAGTGGCTGGCGAGGTAAGCCTTCGCCGCCGTGGCCTGGTCGGCGGAGAGCCGGATAGGCGTGCCGTTCGCGACTGGCAGCGCTGCAGCCGCAGTCGCGTCGATCTTCCCAGACTTCTGCATGGCGGCCATGCGGACGGGTCGTGCGAGGCCCTTGAGCCAGAGGTTCTGGCCCTCGTCGGAGTAAAGGTATTCCTCCCAGAGCCGCGCCGCGGCGGGGTGAGGCGCCGTCTTGCTTACCGCCTGGTTGTAAAAATCGAGAAGGATCGCGTTCGCGGGAACGAATACCTTCCATGTCGGTACGTCGGTGCCGTGTTGGGCCGACAGATAGTCCCAGTCGAACACCACCGGCGTGGTCCCGTTCTTGACCGTGGCCGTGGTCGCCTGGACCGGGACGAAGTTGCCCTTCAACTTCAGCTGGTGGAAGAAGTCGACGCCCTTGCTGATGTCGTCGACCGAGCCGCCGTTCGCGAGCGAGGCCATCATCACGCCGTTCAGTGCGGCGTTGGCCTTCGTCGGGTCACCGTTCAGCGCCACCTTGCCTTTGAAGGCCGAACCGAGCAGGTCTTGCATCGACGTGACCGCCGGCACCTTGCTCGAGTCGTAGCCGATCGACATGTAGCCGCCATAGTCCTGGTACCAGAGACCGGTCGGATCCTTCTGGTTGTCAGGGATGTCGCTCCAGGTCGTGACCTTGTAGGGAGCGTAGAGGGTGGTGTTCGCGAGCGTGACGGACGTACCGATGTCGAGCACGTCCGGGGCGCGGCTGCTCGTGCCGAGCTGCTGGACGGCGTTGACCTCGTCCTGGCTGCTGCCGGTCGGGTTATCCGAAGTGATTGGAATGCCGTACTTGGCCGTGAAGCCGTCGATGATGGCTCCATAGTTGGCCCAGTCGCGTGGCACCGCGATGATGTTGAGCTTGCCTTCCGCCTTTGCGGCGGCGACCAGGCCGGTCATGCCCCCGCAGTCGGCGGCTGATGTCGCCGTCTTCGGGTTGCAGGAAGCGCTCCCGCCGCCCGCCGAGCCGCAAGCCGCGACCAGCAGCAGGGCTGCGACGGCCACACCGAGACCACGGATTCGATATCGCCAGTTCATACCTCTCTCCCCAAATCACGGTTGACCGGCTGCCCTCGGCAGGCCCGGCAGCGACCAGTATCGCGCCGACAATGATGCGCCTGCACCAGGGCATTGAAAAGAGTCAATCGCACCCGGGCGGATGGATTCGCGTTAAGAGGCGGTTAAGAGTTGGCGACCTGGCGGGAGATTCGCCCGCGGAACCCGAGGCGCCGGGAAAGGTCGGCCGCCGCCTCCCTGGTGAGGCCGACGAGGTCGGGGCCGCCGCCCGACTGGAGCCGGTGCGCGGGCCCCGAAACGTCCACGGCGGCGACCACCTCGCCGTCCGCCGAGAAAACGGGTGCCGCGATCGCGTCCAGGCCCACCTCGAGCTCCTCGAACGTCCGCGCATGGCCTCCTTCCCGCGCAGCGGCCAGCTGTTTCTCGAGCTCCGGGACGTCGACGATGGATCGCGGCGTACGCCGCTCGAGGGGGCGGGTCAGCAGGCGCCGGCGGACAGGCTCCTCGGCGAAGGCGAGGATGACCTTGCCGCTCGCCGTGCAGTGGGCCGGGGTGCGCCGGCCGAGCCAGTTCACGCTCATGAACGAGGTCGAGCCCGTGGACTGCTCGATGGGCACGATCTCGTCGCCGTCGAGCACGTCCAGCGTCACGGTCTCACCCGTCGACGCGGCCAGGCTCTCGCAGATCGGGCGCGCGACGTGGCGGAGGTCGAGCTCCCCGGTCACGACCCGGGCCAGCTGCGGAAGGCGCCGGCCGAGGCGGTATTTGGCCGTCTTCGGGTCACGCTCCACGAGCGCGTGCCGCTCCAGCGTGCCCAGCAGCCGGAGCGCCGTCGAGCGGTGCACGCCCAGCTCGCGGGCCACGTCCGCGCCGGATCTCCAGCCGTCCTGGGCGAGCAGATCCAGGATCGCCACGGCTCGATCGACAGAGCGGATCACGGCCGTTTCCCGGCTGTCGTTGCTCACTGCGCAACACTAGATGATAGGGGTATTCTTGTTGGACTCTGAGCATCTGTTGGGCGATGCGCAACAGGAAGGAGTCGAGATGAGCCGAGAAGAAGAGATCCGAGCCGGCCTGTTCGACCACACGCTGAACGGGCACGCGCCCGAGGTCAAGGCCCTCACCGAGGAGGGCCTGAAGCTGGGGATGGACCCGATGGACATCCTGTTCAAGGCCCTGATCCCCTCCCTGGAGGAGGTCGGCCGCCGCTTCGAGAAAGGCGACTTCTTCGTCCCCGAGATGCTCATCGCGGCCCGCGCCATGCAGGGTGCGCTGGTGATCCTGCGTCCCCTAATCGCGGAGACCGGCGCCAAGCCGGTAGGCCGTTACGTGATCGGCACCGTGAAGGGCGACATCCACGACATCGGCAAGAACCTGTGCGTGATCATGCTCGAGGGCGCCGGTTTCGAGGTGTTCGATCTCGGCGTGAACACGCCGCCCGAGAAGTTCGTGGCCGCGGTCGAGCAGCATCAGCCTGACGTCGTCGGGTTCTCAGCCTTCCTGACCACCACCATGCCGATGTTCAAGGTCAACATCGAAGCCATCACCAAGGCAGGCCTTCGCGAGAAGGTGCACATCGCTGTCGGCGGCGCGCCGGTGACAGCCGACTACGCAAAGCACGTCGGCGCCGACAGCTACGCGCCCGACGCGTCGATGGCGACCCGCATGGCCAAGGAGCTCGTCGGCGATCGAAGTCAGGGCACCCAGGGCGCACAGGCCCTGGAGCAAGCGGTCAAGCTCATCGACGAGACGCTGCGCAAGGGCTGACGGCGCTTTGGAGACTGTCCTCAGCTCGCGCACCAGCGAGGTCGTGATCTCGATCGACCGGCCCTTCGTCGTCATCGGCGAGCGCATCAACCCGACCGGCCGCAAGGTCCTGGCCGCCGAGATGAAGGAAGGACGCATGGACCGCGTTCGCGCGGATGCGATCGCGCAGGCCGGCGCCGGCGCCCACATGCTCGACGTCAACGCGGGCATCCCCGCCGTCGACGAGGCGGCCCTGCTCGTGGCCGCGATCAAGGCCGTCTCCGAGGTGAGCGACCTGCCGGTCTGCATCGACTCATCGGTGATGGAGGCGCTGGAAGCCGCCCTCGCCGCCTACGAGGGCAAGGCGCTCGTCAACTCCGTGACCGCGGAGGACGAACGCATGGATCGCATCCTGCCGCTGGTCAAGAAGCACGGCGCTGCGGTGATCGGGATGGCCAACGACGAGACCGGCATCTCGATGGTGCCGGAGGAGCGGCTCGCGATCGCGCGCCGGATCATCGAGCGTGCCGCCGAATACGGCATCCCCAAAGAGGACGTGATCATCGACCCCATCGCGATGACCGTGGCGGCGGACCCGACCTGCGGCCTCATCACGCTCGAGACCATACGGCTGATCCGCAACGAGCTCGGCAACAACATGGCGTGCGGCGCCTCCAACGTCTCGTTCGGCTTGCCCGACCGCGCCACCGTGAACGCCGCCTTCCTGCCGCTGGCGATGCACGCCGGGCTGACGTGCGCGATCACCAACCCGCTCGTGCCCGAAGTGCGCCGGGCCGTGCTCGCGGGCGACCTCCTGCTCGGCCACGACGAGTACGCGATGCGCTGGATCGCCAGCTTCCGCGCCGAGCAGGCCGCGGCCGTATCCAGATGATCCAGCGCAAGCTGGAGGTCACCTACCAGCCTTTCGACCGCACGACGCGCGTGCCGCCAGGGACCACGGTCTTCAGCGCCGCGCACTGGATCGGCCTGCCCATCGATTCGACGTGCGGCGGGCGCGGCACGTGCGGCAAGTGCAAGGTTCGCGTGCTCGAGGGCGCCAGCGAAGTGACCAACGCCGACCACCGGCTGCTGCGCAAGGACGAGGTCGACAACGGCTGGCGGCTCTCGTGCCAGGCACGCATCTACGAGGACATGACATGCGAGGTCCCCCAGCTGCTGCGCGTGCCGAAGGCCGCGACGATGGGTCTCAGCCGGCTGGTCATCATCGACCCCAACGTTCGGAAGGTCTACCTGGAGCTGGCCGAGCCGGACCTGCACGATCAGCGCAGCGACATCGCGCGATTGCGAGAGGCGCTCTTCGCCGAAGGCCACGACATGACCGCTGGAGTCCCCGTGCTGCGCACGCTGCCGAATGCGCTTCGTGCGGCCGGCTTCAAGGTCACGGCCGTGCTGGCGGGCGAGCAGCTCGTCGCGGTCGAGCCTGGGGACACCACGGAGGAATGCTTCGGGGTCGCATTCGACGTCGGCACGACCACCCTGGTGGGAACGCTGATGAACCTCCGCACAGGCATGGCCGCGGCCGTGCGCTCCACGCTGAACGGCCAGGCGCCATTCGGCGCCGATGTCATCTCGCGCATCAGTCACGCGATGAACGGGGCGGAAAGTGTCGAAGAGCTGAAGACCGCGGCGGTGGAGACCATGAACGGGATCCTCGACGAGCTCTACCGCGAGGCCGGGGTGACACCGGAGCGGACGTACGAGGCGGTGGTCGTCGGCAACGTGACGATGCTCCACCTCCTGCTGGGCATCGACCCGACACCGATCTCGATGATGCCGTTCACGCCCGCCTTCATGGATGCACTCAGCGTTCCCGCGAGCGAGGTCGGGCTGAGGATTCACCCGGCCGGCTACATCCAGACGCTGCCTGCGCTGGGCGCTTATGTCGGGGCCGACATCGTGTCGGGGGTGCTTGCCACGGGCATCGCCCGAGAGGACAAGCTTCGCGTTTTCGTCGACGTCGGCACCAACGGGGAGATCGTGATCGGCAGCAGCCAGCGGACGCTCGCGACGGCCGCGCCGGCCGGGCCTGCGTTCGAAGGCAGCCAGATCAAGTGCGGCATGCGGGCAACCGAAGGCGCCATCGAGGGTGTGCAGCTCGGAGAAAGGGTCGACCTCCAGATCATCGGCGGCGACGTCCCCGCGCAAGGTCTCTGCGGCTCGGGCCTGGTCGACGCCGTGGCGCAGCTGCTGAACGCGGGCCTCCTCGACCACTCGGGCCGGTTGCGGTCAGCGCCGGAGGCCGCGGGCCATCCGCTGGCGGACCGGCTCATCGAGGTCGAGGGGGTGCGCGCGTTCTTGCTCGCCGAAGGCGTGTACCTCAGCCAGCGCGACGTGCGCGAGCTGCAGTTCGCCAAGGGCTCGATCGCGACCGGCATCAAGGTGCTGATGGACATCCTCGGAGTCGAGGCGTCCGACCTCGACGAGATCTTCCTCGGCGGCTCGTTCGGCTCTTACCTCAATCCGGAGAGCGCCAAGATCATCGGGCTCGTACCGCCGGTGGACGTGGCCAGGATCATCGCGGTCGGCAACTCCGCCGGCGAGGGGGCCAAGATCGCGCTGCTTTCGTACCGAGAGCGGCAGGTGGCCTTCGAGCTCCCTTCGCGCATCGAGTACATCGAGCTGTCCGGCCGCTCCGACTTCAACGACGCGTTCGTGTCGGTGCTCGCGTTCCCAGACCTGGAGCTCGTCTCATGACCACGGCGTTCGTCATCTGCGGGGCCCTCGGCAAGGAGGTCAAGGACATCGTCGACCGCCGCGGCTGGGACGTGGACATCTACGGCGTCTCCGCGCTGCTGCACCTGTACCCGAGCCGAATCGTCGACGAGCTTCGCGAGAAGCTGCACGCGCTGCGCCCGCGCTACGAGCGGCTGGTCGTCGTCTACGGCGATTGCGGCACCACCGGCAGGCTCGAGCCGCTCCTCGACGAGGTCGGCGCCACACGCGTGCCCGGGCCGCACTGCTACGAGATGCTGGCCGGGGCGGAGTTGTTCGAGCGCACGAGCGAGGAGCGTCCGGGAACCTTTTTCCTCACTGACTGGCTGGTGCGGAACTTCGAGCGGGCGGTGGTGCGGGGGTTGGGCCTCGACCGGCATCCTGAGCTGATGCCGATGCTGTTCGGCAACTACGAGGCCGTGCTGTACCTTCGCCAGGTGCCGAACCCGCTGCTGGCGGACAAAGCGGCCCAGATCGCCGCGTACCTCGGACTGCCGCTGGAGATCAATGACGTCGGCCTCGGGGAGCTGGAGAGACGATTGGCCGACCTGGTCGAGGCCTGAGTGCGTTGGCCTCGTATCAGGTCATGTACTGGAAGCACATCCCTTCCCAGGTCAAGGCCTGGGAGGGCGACACACAGGCGAAGCGAATGATGCCCGATCGTTTCCAGGTCGCCATCGACGCCTTCGCCATGAAGGACGGGTCGACCGACATGGACGCCTACCTCGACGGCTGGCGCTGGGGGCCCGTCGAAGAACGGGCGGGTTCGGCCGAGGAGGTGCTCGCCGCCGTGGTCGCGGAGCTCGACGGCGCCCACCCACGCGGGCGTCTGATGAACCCGGAGGCAACCGCATGAGCGAAACCCTGCTCGAGGAGCTCAAAGCCAGCCAGCAGCTGGTCGTCGCGATGACACAGCTCGTGGCCGAGGACGCGCCCGCCCGGGTGGGGGCGTGGACGCTGCGCGACATCGCCGCCCACCTGGCGACCACGGAGAAAGAGTGCTTCGCGCCGCGCATCCGCGCCATGGCCGCGGGTGAGCGTCCCGAGTTCGAGTACTACAGCAACGACCAGAGGGATTTCGACGGCATAACGCTGGCGACCGCGCTCTCGGAATGGGCCGAGACACGTACGCGGCTCATCGACTTCGTGCGCTCACTCAGCGATGAAGAGCGCGGTCGCGTGGGCGTGCACGCGAAGTTCGGCGAGCTCACGGTCGACGCTTACCTTCGGGTCGCGCTCGACCACGACCGGGACCACCTGCGGAGCCTCGAGCGCCTGTCGACCGAAGCCGCGCGTTAGCGGACCGAACCAGGCGGCGGGCCTCGATCAGTCGCGCGTCGCGCGGCGAATCAGGCAGGTTGGCGGTCATGGTGATGAGGGCCGCCTGGGCGCCGGCCAGGGCGAGCTGACCCGCCACCAGCGAGTCGGAGCGCAGGTTGGGATTGCCGAGCTCCGCCAGCGCCCATGCGAGCTCGACGGTTTCCGCTGCAGCCCGCACTGTTCGCATCGGCACCTCGATCGTCAGCTCACGCGCCCCCTCGAGGTCGAGGCCTGGGCCGCCGCGCCTCGCATTCACGAACTCCGTATAGGCAGTCGCATCGGCATCGACAAGCTCTCCGGCAGCCTCACGCATGGCGGTGGCGCGCTCTCGCGCTCCGGTTGCGCCGAGCGACTGCCGCCCCGAAAGGCTCGCCACCTTTTCGAGCAGCGCGGCGGCCATGGCCACGGAAGCCGCCGCCGCGGAGCCCCCCGCCGGCACCGGTTGATCGGAGGCGAGGCCGGCTATCAGGTTGCCGAACCGCTCTC